>Ga0214472_10002931_pt1 | contig 18168 bp, 13 predicted proteins | sample RVTome_6_FD_207662 | JGI IMG/M metagenome (GOLD analysis project Ga0214472, IMG submission 207662) | Soil microbial communities from uranium-contaminated site in the Upper Colorado River Basin, Wyoming, United States - RVT140D175 | ecosystem: Environmental > Terrestrial > Soil > Contaminated >...
CAAAACGAATGGAAGTCTGTGCCGGTGATTGAGAGGAGATCAGCCCTAGAAGTGCGAGTGAAAAGATCGCGGTGAATCCCTGGGTCCCCACGGTCAGTCCCCCTGTTAGTTGCATGGTGTGATAGTAACTTCATCATTATACCACACAGGGTTGAGAATATCAATATCATCGGGCGGGGCTAATTGTGTGGGTTTGCATGAACAACACAATGGAGGAGCAAAAAATAGGCATCGCCACCCGGGACGATGCCTACCTTGACGGTCCGAAGTAGAACAATTATCGGAGCAGAAGAATCTTCTTTGTTTCGACGTAGTTCCCCGACTGGAGTCTATACAGATACACGCCGCTTGGCGAACCAGAGGCGCCCCACCGGACAGAATAAGTTCCAGCCCCTTTTTCCTCATGTACGAGTGTTACTATTTCTTGGCCAAGAAGATTGTAGACTTTGATCGTTACGTGGGCGACGCTAGGGATTTGATATTTAATTATTGTCTCCGGATTGAACGGGTTCGGGTAGTTCTGCTCGAGCAAGAATCTCTTCGGGATGACTTGTGTTTGTTCAACACTGGTGATATTCGTTGCGCGGTAAATTCCCTCGCCATTACTTCCAATAAAAAAAGTAGCGGCAGCCGACGTAGAACTCCCAGACCCTATGTGCAAGCTTGACGACTCATATAAAAGGGGGTCCATTTCTTCAGGCTCGCAATTGGCGAAAAGCCCAAAAATGTCAAGGTCACCATTCTGGATCCCAAGTATAAGTCCGTAGGCGAGGGCTGCTACCCCCGGGTCCAATTTTACCTTTTTGAACTGCCCACTGCTGGGACCGCACTGTGCCCATTCATTGTCCCCGCCCTGTTTATCCAACTGTGCAGAAACTATCCTGAATGCTCCACTTCCCCAAGTCCCGCATAGAACCCGGGTTCCAACGCTATCCCCTGCCATCTGAAAGGTTGCCAAGCTTTCGCGAGCCGTTATTGTCGTTACATTCAGATTCGTCAGGCCGGTATTGAACTCCGCCCACGTTGTGCCATTATTTGTCGAGCGATACACGCCTCTGCTCGTGCCAAAGCCGGACCCAACGCCCGTTGCCACATACACAGTGTCGAGTTCGAACGCGATGTCCGCAATCTTCGCAATCTGAGTGGAGGGAGTGCTCGATGTCCATGTTACGCCGTCGTTTGTGGAGCGCCGGACAGATGAGCCAATGCCTGCAAAGACATATCCTTGTGCATTGCAGGCAACCGCCGTGCAGGCATAGAGCGACCCCACGTTTATCCATGTTGCCCCTTGATTGGTCGAGCGGTATCCGAGTGCACTGAGTCCGATGGCGGATACGAACACCGTTCCGGTCGTTGGGCTTACTGCCAGGCTAAGAAGTTGATCGTTTGGCGGAATGCCATTGGAGACGGAAAACCAAGTCATCCCGTTGTTCGTCGAGCGCCACACTCCTGCGAGCTGCGTCGCAGCGTAGAGATCGCCGTTCGGCGCTTCGTCAATCGCGACCACGTGCGTGTTCGTCATGCCGTTTACGACTTGCGTCCAGGTGTCACTGGGACTGCTTGTGCCGTTGGAGCGATACGTACCAAGCCCACTGGTGCCGGTGATGATCGTAGTCCCGGACGCGATGATGTTCAGGAAGCTGATGTTCGGCAATCCGGTTTCTTGTACCCATGTCGTCCCGCCGTCGGTGGATTTGTACACGCCATTCGTGGCTGCGTACATTGCGTTAGGGGCAAAAGCGATTTCGGCATACGCGGTCGCGGGTGCCGTAACGTTCGCCCAACTATCTCCATTGTTTGTTGAGCGGTACAAGAATAGTCCCGAACTTGCATAGATATCGCCTGATGGGCTTACACCGACCCATTCCATTTGAAGCGGGGAAGGTATTCCGTTGTTGATTGCACTCCAATCCGCGCCCGCATTCGTCGAACGAAACACACCGCCTCCATACGTTGCGGCAAACACGTAACCGTTACTCGCCCTTGTGGCGAGCGATATCACATCGGTGTTCGTCAGCCCGTTGTTGATTGTTGTGAACGTCGTGCCGTTGTCGGTAGAGCGATAGATACCGCCGGGGAAGCATCCTGCGAGGATGTCGCCATTTGTCAGGACAAGCAGAGTCCTGACGTTTCTGGTGTTCAAGCTGTTGCTGAGCTTTTGCCACGATGCTCCTCCGTTCGTCGAACGGAAAAATCCCTGAACGGATGTTCCAATGAAAATGTGTCCGCTGGAATTCAGAGCGACCACCCGTGGATCAATAATGAGCGTGTCGTTGTAGATCTGTACCCACGTGTTGCCGGTGTCGGTAGTTTTGAAAACCCCACCGACGTATGTTGCCGCGTAGATGTTGCCCGAGGCGTCCGTGGCGAGATCATTGATCCAGCCGCCGTACGGACCAACGGATTCCCATGAAGGCTGGGATTCAACCGCCGCGGGCCAGAATGCCACGAGCAGGGCGAACAGCACAGATGTGGTTTTCATGATTGCTCCTTTTGGATTCATTGTCAGCGCAACAATACGAGTTTCTTCATCGAAACGAACTGTCCGGCATCCAGCCGATAAAAGTACACTCCGCTCGACAGGGATGATCCGTCGAAAGCAACCGAGTACTCACCAGGTGCCTTCACTTCATTCACAAGTGTTACAACTTCACTTCCTAATACATCAAACACCTTCAGACTGACCAACTCTCGACTCGCGACTCTATAGACTATTCTTGTGCCTGGGTTGAACGGGTTGGGGTAGTTTTGTTCGAGGACGAATGCATCGGGAATACCTGCACTTTCCCCGGCCGAAGTAAGCGGCGCCGTACTCAGGTACACACCACCACCATAGGTGCCGGCAATGATCTGTCCAGAGAAAGTCGGGCCAGCGGGAGCGCGAACGACCTCGATCCGGGAGACTTCGTAACCACCCACTGGACGTTCTATCCATGGATCTGGAGTGGACGCTGGCCGATCGTGAAGCGCGTAGGACGTGGCTGCAGCCACCGAAAACCTGAAAACTCCCCCGCATAACGTATATCGCGTAGCTCTGCGCCGAGGGGAAGGGAAGGAGCTGCCGTCCATGTTGGAACGCTGCGATTGCCTTCGAACACTTGTTCGTTCGCCGCGCCAAAAAGGAGGCTGCCGTCCGACGCAAGATCAAATCCCACTGCGGAGGTAAACTGTAGCCCCCACTGGTTCCATACCGTTCCGCCATTCGTCGTCTTTTTCACGCCCTGCCCGCCGCCATACCCTGCGAAATTACCGGTGGCGACGAAAATCTCATCTGGATTGACTGCCTCAACTCCGACAATGCTGAACGGCGAACCCGGGAGGAGAGAAGATATCCATATATCTCCGCTGTTGGTGGTTTTCCAGAGACGCTCGCCCCTTCCTCCTGCCAGAACGAAACCTGCTATTGATGGAGAAGTATAGATGTCTGCAAACCCGGTCGCGTTGGTACCAGACAGGTTCTGAGAGAATGTTTCCCCCCAATCATTCGATCTCCAGAGTCCGTTGTTCGGGGTGCCTGCATACATGTTGGTGTTGTCGGCGGCCAATGAAGAGACGACGTCATCTACTGGAAGCCCGGCACCCGTTCGATCCCAGGTGATTGTTGTGAAGTTATACTTCCAACGTCCGTTGAACTGGGTTGAAACGAACATCTTGTCACCCCAGATCAGCGGTCTGGCAACAATGTGCGTGTTATACATTCCTTCCGTTGACTTTTCCCATGTGTCAAAAAAATCGGTGGAGCGAACAACACCTTGCCCGGACAAGCCGACAAGCTGATAATCTCTGTACCCCTGTGCAGCCAGAGACCGCCACCAGCCATAAAATTGTGGTCCGTCACCTCGTGTAACTGAACTCCGATCAATCCAGTTCTGTCCGCCGTTGAACGACACAAGCACCGTCGAATCTCCGGCGGCGATGAGCGTATCTCCGACCGAAGAGATCGTCCTGAGAATTGTACGGCTCTGGATGTGCACCAGCTCCCAATTGCCGGTCGAAAGAGACCGCCGATAGATGAACGACGAGTCGGGAACCGTTACAGCCACGCGACGGCCGACAACGTACACGAAGTTCGCGTTCGCCGTCATGGAAAGCCCGTTGAAATCCGAGGATGATGGGTTGATTCTCTCCCACACCGACCCTCCATCGGTCGAACGGATGACCCCATAACGATCGCCACCAACATACAAGGAATTGCCCTCTCCACGAATGACACTGTTCCCCGAAAGTATAAGCGAGCTTACCAGCTCGAAGGTCTCTCCATTGTCAGTCGATCGAAAGACGGACTGACTGGTCGTGTTGATGCACGTTGCGAACAGATGTCCGCTTGCATTGAATGCGAACGAACTGGGGCTTCTGCCGTTCACGATGTTTACCGGCCGGACCCACGTGAGGCCCGCATCCGTGCTTCTCCATACGCCGGAGGTCGTTGCGCCGACATCGCCGACTCTTGCGGCACCGAGGAATAAGTCCCCTCCCGCATTGACGGCGAGTGCCCTGATATCCAGGTTTATGTTTGGGAGCTGAAACCAACTGGTGCCGCGGTTCGTGGTCTTGTACACGCCGCCGAAATACGTCCCGGCAAGGATGTCACCGTTGTTATCGGTGGCGAAGCACTGAACAACTCCGCCTTCCGGACCAATGAGCGATTGCCAGAAACCTGGTTGTGAGAGAGAAACATCGATGTTCGTGGCAGTAAACAGGACGGCCATCGCGAAACGACGCGGGCGGAAAATACAAATGGGCAGATGTTTCATGACGATACCTCACCCTTCGTGTGTGAATGGAATTATTATCGTACTGAGTAGGAGAATTGATGTCTGTTTTGAGGAGGAAGGGAAAACAAGTGGCAGAGAGGAACGCAACTTTGTGCGGGAAGGCGCGGGAGAATACATTTGCGTTCCTCACTTCGATGTTCATGAACAGGATTGGAAGAGGGTGGAGATCACCCTCCTGTTCATGTATCACGGAGAAATGCGGAGGGTTTTGTACAAAAAGGAGGGGCAGGAGCAGCTTAGTTCGGATTCCCCATCAAGTAGAATCCCGCCCAATAGAATGGATGGTTTTTGCCAGGGTACTGTTCAGGGTCTCCCGCAAACCTCTGCTGAGCAAGAGCCAAGGCTCGGGCAAAGGTTCCCGGTAGCAGAGGAGTGCCTGATTGTTTGATCGAAGCCAAATGTGAATAGAAGGATGCCATCAAACGGGATGTTGCCTGATCCTCAACTATCCAGAGTGGAGCGATTACTACAGATGCCCCTGCCGAAAGGAAGGCCTCGGGAAAACTGACAACCTCGTGTCCGGCGGCAATATCGCCCATCATCCCGACTCCATATCCAGTCTCACACGCACTCAAAACAACCAGCCGCGATGAGAGCCTGATGTTCAGGATACTGTGCAACTCAAGTGGGCCGTCACTCAACTGAAGATGCGAGAACAGCGGATGCCACCGATGCATGCTGCCATGAGCAGCTATGTGTATGATCGAGGACGCTCCAGCACGGTTCACCAAGGATGAGGATGTCGCCTGGTCGTCACGAAGAATGGTCTCCGATGAGAAGAGCGCTTTGGGAATGGAATCCACCTCAATCTCTGAAAAAGGAAGTGATGTTTTATCAGGCACAAGCCCAAGGAAGTTCAATGATTCTGTTTCTTTTGAGCCCTCCAAAATGTGAGATGCTGAAGGTAGATAACTTAGGGTGAATCCTTGAATGAGCAAGCTCCCATCGGGAGCCAAAAGGCATGCAAACGGCACCTCATGAAGTTTGCCTTGCGGCGAGATAATGAGATGATCTCCATCCTTGAGGAACTTGCGTTCGATGAGCGGCTGAACGAGAATGCGAAAGAGGAACGAGGCAGGACCTTTCCACAATCCGTCCTCAGGTGATGTTCTTCCCCGAAGCAAGAGATCCCGAAAGGCTCGTATGGATGAGTTAATATCTGTGGCGGTTTGGCTCAACTTCAGAAAGAGTGATCGATCTCGCCGGAGAACTATTACGTACGCTTCCTCCTTACCGACAAAGTACTCGAGGAGAACCTGATTCCCTCCCATTGCACATTGTACGTCTTGAAGGTCGGGCAATGGCTTCCCATAAAGCCTTTCAGAGGCTGAAGAGGCAACCACGTGTTGCGCCTCCGCGTTGCGGTAAGCCTCTGTGAACTCACTCACCAAATTGTCAATGTCTTCGGAGCCTTTCTCAATTACCTCAAGGGTGGACGCGTATGCATGCCAAATGGTCTCATCACCATTCCCCATCACTGAGGCGAATCCCACCGGCAGCGCGCGGAAGCGTTCAAGCGTGGCGAAAATCTTTCCAGCATCCTTGTCGCGACTCAACGCTTTTATCAGCAGGCTGAAGAGCTCGTACCGCAATGTTAAGAAATTTGCCGAGATGAGTGGAAGGGTAATGTCATTTTGCCTGAGCTTGAGAAAGTATTCCGAATCGAGCCGCTTGATGAGCGAGTCAAGCAACCCGGCTGCCCGGTGTGTTCTTCCAGCAGCGAGATGGACTCTCGCGAGAGTGCAGCCTGCTTCAATCGGCAACTTCGTCCACACGGTTACCAGGCGTTGCGCAACTGCTTCTGCACGCCGAAGCTCACCGAGTGGAAGCAAAGCCACAACCTGGAGCGCAAGCGCTTGTCCTAGTCCTTGTGCGTATCCCATCGAATCGCACATTGCCACAGCCTCCTCTCGCAAGAGGGCGGCCCCTTTCCAATTTCCATCGCGGGCAAGCGCCGAAGATTTGCGCAAGACCCGGTGAATCATCTGCTCCCCGGTACTCATGGAAGTTGAATCAATCACCAAAGGATCGAAACGGACTGAATCATGGGCCATCACTAGCATGTCCTCAACAGCACGCGCAGCAACCTCCTCCCCCCATTTGTAGCCGATTCGCTTGCTTAGATCGTATGATTTCTTCCGCAGAGAATACATCAGATCGAACCAGTGGGAAAGACCTCCGGAGGTGACAAAGTAGTAGCTATCCGCAAGTCCGATTTGATCGCCGATCTCCTTTCGGATGGCGAAAGCCTCCAGATAACCGTTCATCGGTCCGCCTGCGAGGGCAATATTGTTCAACGTTGTCGCTTCCCCAATCCGGTCGTTCAGCCTTTTGTAGATCCTCAAAGCAGGTTCGTAAAATGCCATCCTTGCGGAATCAGCCTTCCCGAGATACCAATACAGTACTCCTATCTGACGAAGAGCATCCGCTTCGATCTGAAGATTCCCCTTCAAACGAGCGAGTGCAAAGCTCAAACGCTGAAATACCATCGCTGAGTCATAGTGCGCCTCGTTGAACGCGACACGTCCTAAGAGATTCAATGCTCGTGCCTTCTGCGACGAATCGGGGAGGTTCAGGATCTGGCTTGCAAGCGCCGTTGACGTATCCATGTTTCCGAGATAGAAATGTACAAACGCGAGAAAGAGAACATGGGAAGGAATATCGGTGGAGTCCAACGCGGCAAGCGTGGCGTATTCGTCCCGGGCCTTTCTCAGTTCGCCTTGTTTGAACAGACACTCAGCATATACACGGCGGAGTTCGAGAGAGGATGGATCATCCTCCACGAGCGACCTGAGGGCTCTTTCAGCCTCAACAAGCTGCCAGTTGCCGAGAAGGCTCCGGGCGGAAGATGTTCTGCGATGATGGTCTGTGAGGAGTAGGAGAACGAAGGCCGCAGCTACGAGAGCAAGAAGGGAAAAGAGAATCCTATTGCGAAGGAGCGTACGTAAAGACATGGAGCGCTGAGCGTTCGAGTGATTTGTCAGCGAGGAACGAATCTACTCTCCAAAGATATGTCTTGCCGGGGAGAAGCACAACTGTGGATGGGAGAACAAGGGACGTATCACGGACATCCCAATTCCATACGCTTACGCCGCGCTCATCCATCAGGCTGAAGTTGTACACAGACGACCGCGCAACCGATGACCAATGGAATACAGGATGTGGCCCTGCAACCTTCGCACCATCTGGCGGGAACAATCTGAGCAAGGGTGTTGCCGTATCCGTCGATCTGAATTGTGCCGGCTCATGCTTCGGAGCAAGCAGGTACGTCGTCAGTACAATCACCGCAACAGCAGCGCCACCGAAGGCAATACGAAGAGGAGAGTCAAAGAACCTGAAGTGCCATCTCTTCACCTGTTCCTTTACTCTGACGATCTCAACGGCACTCACCAAAACCTCATTATCGATCTGAATCGGGATGCTCTCATTCAACATTTGTGGCAAGCGCACAAGTGTGGCAAACCGACTTGCGCAGTCATTGCATCGGCCAACATGCCGCTCGAGCGTCAGCCTGTCACCAGCCGGAAGCTTGTCGTCAATGTACAGCAGTATGTCAGTCTCTAATACATGCACTGTTCTGTTTCCTTCTGTCCATGTTACACGGATAAGTTCCCCGTTCTTTGATCAGCGTATGTTTGAACGGCGCGTTCTCGCAGACGGGACATGGTCTTCTTCAGGAGGGAGTACACCCGATGTTCAGGCGAAATCTTCATGGCTGCCGCAATCTCACGACCACTCATATCCTCCCAGAACCATAACCTGACGATCATCCGTTCCTGATCATTCAATTCATCCAGCCATTGTTCCAGCCATCCAACCATTTCATTAAAATCGCTTTCCGTTTCACCTGATCCGGGACTTGCATTCTGCTCATCGATTGGAACGAGCATTGGTTCCGTCTCCCGGGGCAATGAGAGCCCAGAGGATTCGATTCTCTCAAGGGATTCCGCGACAGCCGTTGCAGTCCTGTGCGGCACGTTGACTGTTTGCTGCTCTATCTCCTCCCGCGAGTATCCCCTCCAGTAGTACAGTCGGAACACTTCACGGTCAAACTCTGACAAGCGAAGAATAGCCCGTGGCAACTGACGGCGACCATGCAAAGCCCTGTGGGCGTCAATGCAGAGATTATGTGTGACTGCGGCAAGCCACGTTGTGAACTGAGGGGAATGTTCTCCATGATGTTGTTCGAACCGACGGAGAATTGCAAAATCGTTGCCGGCAAGTTTTCTGCACACATAGAGGTATTTCTCCATGGCCTCGTCGTAATCTCTTTCGAACTGCCAGATGATCTTGAGCATGAGATTGGAAAACCGATGCAGGAATACTTCCCATGCGGCAGTTGTTCCCTCGGAAAGAAGGCGCTGGACGATGGCCCCGTCGGTCATTGGATCTGGTAGCAGGTAAGCGAACGGCAAACACTAATGAGAAGATAGAAAAATCAGATTTCTTTGGCAAGCCAGCGGAACGTAGACGCCCGGGTGAAATCCATCCGGGCGTTAGTCACACCTCATGCAAAAGCACCGCCTACTTGAGCAATAAGAGCTTCCTGGTTTGGACAAACGCTCCCGTCTGCAACCGATAGAAATACACACCGCTCGCTAATCCTCTCGCATCGAACGTCGTCTCGTAACTTCCGGTTTGCAGATTCTCATTCACCAGCGTTCGCACTTCCCTTCCCAATACATCAAACACCTTTAGCGTTACAAGCGACCTCACCCCGTCCCTCTCCTGTGAGGAGAGTGTGAATTTGATTCTCGTTGCCGGATTGAACGGGTTGGGGTAGTTCTGCTCCAGTCGGAAGCCTCGGACAATCTCATCAGTCCGATGCACCGAACTCGGGAACCCAATCCATTTGTATACCGAGTCAAACTCACCTCCACACCAGCCAGCAGTTGCAGACGCAAAAGCTGCAGGCGCCCGATGAATAGTGCTATCAATAAGAATCCAGTTTACTCCATCGTCGCGAGTATATGCAGAGCCCGGAGTCCCAGAAAGTCCACAACACGCATATGAGGTCATCACAAACCACGAGCTTGTTCCCGGCACATAACGAATGAACCTTGTGCTGAAAGGCAGCGATATCGGGATACTCTGCCAAGTAACCCCGCCGTCCGATGTCCTCATCAACTCATTTGGGGGCGGGATCGATCTCGCCGTAATTCCATTCAAGGAGTCCTTAAATGCAGGAAATGATGTCGAACCGCCATGGTTAAAGGTACTCCAGGTAAAACCCTGATCCGTCGTCCGATAGAGACGCCAGTCAAAGGGGCCACCGATGCCGCTGGAGAACCAGAAGCTATTGCCTGAACTCGAATGAAGGAAGAACGTCACCTCATCTGTCTGAGCTGGCAGGTGCATCCGCGTCCACAACGTGCCACCGTTGGTGGTTCTGTATATCTCCCAATCACCAGGTGGGTTCGGATTTCCAATGCATATGCCAGTGTTCGCGTCGAAGAAGTGTATGATCTTAGCGTTCCCCCCCGATCCAGGAAACGCCGTCGTTTGCTGTCCCCAGGTATTTCCACCATCCGTCGTCTTAAACACACCACCACTGGTGAGGAACGAAGGATCGTGCATGAGTATCCACGCCGTATCTGCATCAAGCGCGGCAACGTATGAACCTCTCCAACTCGAAGGTGCGGTCAGGACGGTCCACGTGGTCCAAATCGCACCACCATCCGTCGTAATCATGAACTGATTACCCGGCGTGTTGTCGGAGGTATTGACGCCCCAGCAGACGCTGTCGTTTACTGCAGCAAACCGAACAGGTATCGTTGGAGTGCCGGTCGGCAAGCCGGAGTGCTGCGTAACCCATTGAGCTGTTGAAAGACTTGCACAGGCCGACACTATTCCCGCCAACAACAAGAGAAAACGTTTCATGACTACCTCCGTCTGAAAGTGAATGCACTTCTGAATTGCGTTCGGAGAAATTTACTATACGCTTCAGGCACAGACAATCAGCCTTTTGAAGTAATCATGTCTGGAAAATCACCCATCCGAACGGTCGGATAGGTCTTTTTAGGTAAACGGAAATCGGGGCTACTTGCGCAAATACATCAGCACAGCTTCCGTGCGGGAGCGGACGTGAAGTTTCTGGTAGATGTTGCGAAGATGAGTGCGGACTGTTTTGATGCTGAGGAAGAAGTGGTCGGCGATTTCTTTGTCATGATAACCTTTGGCGAGGTAGGAGAGGATATCCAATTCTCTCTCTGACAAATTCTCTGTCTCCTTTGATGACTTGCCCATCTCTTGGAACGCCTTCACAACTTTGCGTGCGATCTGGTCGGACATCGGTGAGCCGCCTTCGTGAAGGTCGCGTATCGCTTCCAACAATTCTGCGGGCGGGGTGCGCTTCAAGATGTAGCCAGTCGCTCCGGCGAGAATGGACTTAAACACCTTCTCGTCATCCTCATACACGGTAAGCATCATCATCTGCATTGTGGCGTCGTGGTCCTTCAACCTCGCAACGCATTCAATGCCGGACATCTTCGGTAGTTGAATATCCATCAACACGACGTCGGGATTGTACGCAGGCAGACGTCGCAGCGCCTCTTCAGCGGTTTCATACGCGGCCGTGCACTGGAAACCCTCCGAACCGTTAATCAATGCGGCAAGGCCATCCCGAATCTTCTCGTTATCTTCGACAATGGCGACTTTGATAGGCATGGGTTAATCTATACTGGGTTAGGCGAGGATGCAATACGTAGAATTAGGTAATTGCCTTGTTTGTCAAATTCTCAGTAGTTACTTTATTCTCAGAAAGAACCCTGCACCCATGAAACTACAAGCAGTCTTTTGGGATTATCCCAAGTTTCTGAATAAGGAATACCTGGAATCGTATCTACGCGAGAACAGGGACACCGACGCGTTCAATTGGATACTGGCAAGATTTCTCGAACATGGTAGAGCCGTTGACACCCTCACCTTCTTCTCAATCAACGATATCGCCGCACGGCTTCCTTCCTTGAAGCTCTCCGAATACGCGGCAAAGAAGTGGCGCCGACTGGTGGAGGTATATGCTTCGCGCTCATGAAGATAAGCGCTGCTACGCCTCCGACATTCAGCGAGAAATCCTCCTAGGTCTCACACGGAATAGCGGCGTGCAGGAGAGCTTCTTCTTAACCGGCGGAACGGCGCTGTCAGTGTTCTATTTGCATCACCGGCAATCCAACGACCTGGATCTCTTCACGGATCAAGAAGCCGACCTCCCGGAACTTGATTTTGTCCTCAAGACGACCTATCGGCACGAGTATGTGAGGATCAAGGACTCGGCAAACTTTCTCTCTGTCCTGATCCGTGATGTGAAAGTGGACTTCGTCATAGACCGGCTTTCGCTGCGCGAGGAACGTGAACAATATGCACTCGACGCCGCACAGCGCCTTCGCATTGACACGCCACGGAACATCGTTTCCAATAAGCTCTGTGCAGTGGTAAGTCGCGTTGAACCCAAAGATTATGTTGATTTGCATGCATTGTGTGGTGCGCTCAAGATTGGTTCTTTCGACAACGTGCTCGACGATGCGAGGAAGAAAGACGCAATCTTTGATGATCCGCCGACCGCCGCGTACCAGATTGAGCAGGGGCTTCAGTTCCTCCGGCAGCATCCCGAAACATTGCCGCGGCTGCTCGTCCCCCTTGACCAGCAAGACTTCACTCTCTTTTACGACCGGCTGGTTCGATGGTTGTATGATCAGGCTGCGAAGCGTTAGCAACCAGACGTAGTCACTTGCTCTGCTCCACCTTCGGAGGTAACACCACAGAGACACGAATGCTTGTCCCACGATTTGGACTCGACACGACCGCAAGCGCGCCGCCGATATCTCTCATTCGGTTATTCATACTGGCAAGTCCGTTCCCGGGTTGCTGATTCTCATCGACGCTAAACCCCTTTCCGTTGTCTTCGATGGTGATTTCTAATTTCGTATCACTGAGCAGAGTGGTGATGGTCACCTCCGATGCGCACGCGTGCTTCACCACATTATGCAGCGCCTCCTTCACAACGAGAAACAGATTCCGCCGTACCTCAGCAGTAAGATGATTTGCGGGAATGACATCAGGAGCGGTGAACTTACAGTTAATCTGAGCAAGACTCAAGTACTTCACCGAGTAGCGACGGAGATGAGCTACCAAGTTATCGAGCGTGTCGTTCTTCGGGTTCATCGCCCATACAATCTCACTGACGCTTTCGATCACCTCCGCGGCCCGTTCGGAAATCTCCCGCATGCGCGATTCAGATTCTTCCGGTCGTTTTCTTCCCAACTCGCTGAGAATGGAAATCTCCGAAAGACTGGAACCTACTTCGTCGTGCATATCCTGCGAGATGCGCGCACGCTCTCGCTCCAACGTTCGCTCCTGTTCCAACTGTTCAATCCTTCTCATCAGCTTTCTCTTCTCAATGTAACGAATCGTCCCGCCCACTGAGACCAGCAGACTGACGAATGTAAACGTCATGAACCACCATGTCTTCCAAAACGGCGGTGTGATTATGACGGCAATGGAGGCTCCTTCTTCGTTCCAAACGCCGTCGTTGTTGGAGCCTTTGACACGAAAGATGTAGTTGCCGCCATCAAGATTGGTGTACGTGGCTTTCCTCTCCGTTCCGCAATAGACCCACCGGGTATCGAATCCGACCATCTGATAGGCGTACTGGTTCTTCTCCGGCGACGTGTAGTTGAGCGCCGCGAACTCGAACGTGATCATGTTGTCCTTGTAGGAAAGCTCTATCGCTTTCTTCTCTGAGATTGCGCTGTCGAGTTGTCCAGGTTGGTTGAACTTGGAGAATGCGGTGATAACAATGGGAGGTACGTGCGGATTGTCTCGTATGCTGTCGGGATGGAACCGGAGGAGGCCGTTCATTCCACCAAAGAACATTTCGCCTGCTCTGCTCTTGTAGCCGGTTGGGACAGCAGAAGGCCAGATGGTGACACCATCACCTGTGTCATACTTTCGGACCTTCCCCGTGCGCGGATCAAACTTCAATATCCCATCCGTGCTGCTCAGCCAGAGATTGCCACGATCATCCTCCAGAATACCGCTGATATAGTTGCCCGCAAGATAGGAGGTGAAGGTGCTATCGTGTCTATTGAATCGCTGAAGGCCGGAATGCGTCCCCACCCACACTGTCCCTTCATGATCAACGCACAAAGCATGTAAGCCTCCGCCCACCTTGTTTGCGCCGGTTGTGGAATGATAGTCCGAGACGCTTATCCACGATCCAGTCTTTCGATCATAGGCTTTCACCCCACCAGCCATGACCGCAATCCATATCAGGCCTTCATGGTCTTCGGCAATTGCCCGCGTGTCTGCAAGATTCGCTGGATTAGTGTAGGGGGGGAAGTGACGTCTGAAGATATTCGAATTCCGATCAAACTCGAGGACACCTCCATCACCGGTTCCAACCCACAGGGTCTTCTGACGATCTTCATAGAGGGATGAAATCCAATAGTATCCGTAATGCTCAAAGGCATTTCTCTTTATGTCGAATCTCTCAAGCCCGCTGCCGCCATGCGTGCCAAGCCAAACCGATCCTCTTCCATCATCAAAAACCGGCCAGACAAGGTTATTACCCAGGCTGGAGGGACTCCGCGGATCGTACTTAAAGTGTGTAAACGTGCCAGCCTTTGGGTCAAGCCGGTTGAGACCACCAAGCGTGCCGACCCAAACCACTCCCGCAGAGTCTTGGGAGATTCCTGTTGCAGAAGAGGAGCTCATGCTTGCCGGATCGCCGGGAATGTGCTTGTAAACGGTGAACGGCTTGCGCGCTTTGTCAATCTTGATTACACCGTCCGCCACCGTTCCAAACCACATTGTACCTGTTCGATCTCTGTAAAGTTCGTGGAATGTGAAGGGATGGTCTGTGCCGGCATCAACGGGGTTCCACTTGCCTTTAAAGTCATCGTAGGAATAGAGTGAACCGCGAGTGGCACTCAGGTACAGCGTCCCTCCATGATCTTCGCCAAGGAAGAGCGGCATCGTCACATAGCCCCACCGGTCCGACAATACCTCTTGATACTTTATGAACCGCCGCGTCTCGCGGTCAAAGAACGCGATGCCTCCATCCCAACCTACCCAGAGCCTTCCTTTGCTGTCGTATCGGATAATCTGAATCTCTTTGTTGTACTGATCACCCTCGGCGTGATACCTCGAGAATGAGTTCTTCACACGATCGAAGGCGAGGAGTTCGTTCTGCGCACCAATCCAGAGAAGGCCGCTCAACGTGTCGGGGCCTTCATACACTTTGAAGATGCGATGTTGTGGTCCATTCGTGTAACGGGTGAATTTCTGTTGGTCATTGTCGAACGAATTGAGCCCTCTCGCTGTCCCGATCCACAACACACCAGTACGGTCAACAAGAACCGAGAAGACCGAATCGCTGCTGATTGCATTTGGATCGGTTGCAGAATAACAGTAGCGAGTGAAGGTGCGGGCAGCCCCGTCATACCTATGCAAGCCACCACCAAGCCTGGCAAACCACATTACTGGCCTCGATGGGTCACTCACGGTATCCTCGCACATCGTCGTTGCCCATAGGCCTTTCAAGCAGCGCTCAAAGCGATCGGTTGTTCTATTGTATCGAGTAAGTCGCGAGGAGTTATTGATCCAGAGATTGCCGAACGCGTCCTCGTACAAAGTGTTGCATGAACCAGCAGAAAGCGTCGTCGAGTCACTGGGGATGGGTTTGTACACGGTGAACTTGTACCCGTCGTATCTGTTCAGTCCATTGAACGTTCCGAACCACATGAAGCCTCTACTGTCTTGGAGAATAGAGTAGACTTCGTTGAAGGAGAGCCCCTGCTCAACGGAGAGCTGCCTGAACTTTGATTCGGGTTGCTGTGAATGGGTCGAGGCAGGAAAAAATAAAAACAGGGCAAGCAGGGAGAAGGGCGGTGTGGCAACAGAGACAATCGGAGAACGCCGGGACATAGCTTCTCTCGTTCTAACAAAGAGCGGGTCTAAGAAAGCGCAGTGGAAAGTAGAGAGATGCCGCGACAGATGCAAGACATCGGCAGAAGCGAGGAAACAATCAAAAGCATCCCGTCTCAACTCTGGTCAAGACGGGATTCTCGAGGCTTGGCAGTGGTTCATTGGCAGCTTCAACGCAGCAACAACAGTCGCCTCGTCTGTGTGAATTCTCCTGATTGAAAGCGATAGAAATAGATTCCGCTCGCAAACCCCGACGCATCCCACATCACTTCATGGCTTCCCGGGTCCATCTCTTCATTCACCAGTATTGCGACTTCTCTCCCCAACACATCATACACCTTCAGTACGGACGGGGTATGCCCCGTCCCGACGGGAATGCTGAACCTGATTCTCGTGCTCGGATTGAACGGGTTGGGGTAGTTTTGGTGGAGCGCAAAGTCTGACAGCTTTTCTTCCGCGTCGATAATGGAGACTGCAATTGTGTCTGTGGGGTCGCGCATTGCCCAGAGGCTGAAGCCGGTAACGTTGGCGAGAGTGACCGTGTTTGCCGCTGTATCGACTGTCCCGCCCTGGACTTCCCAGCCAGCGCCTTCATTCTTATAGAGATTGAGGTTCGCATCGCCATTCACAAGGCCAGCAGCAAGAACTTCAGCGTCAGTGTAGTTGAATGTCAATGTCGCAGTAAATCCCGTTCCGTTGAGGCTGAGGTCGAAGTATCGAGGAAGCGGTTTCATTAGCCCCGGTGGCACTGCATTAAGAAAAGCATCCACAGTCATACTTGAAACTGTTCCCAATATTCCAAAGTTTGCCGTGAGCAGCGGTTGATTCCCTGCGGTGAATGGGATAGGGGTGTTCGGTTGTGTAATAGGATTGGTAAGACGAAATGGGAGTCCGGCTGAGGCAAGGTTTTGCGCGTAAACGTCGCTCGACGTGGATGCGTTGTTTCGCAAGTCAATCCAGACGACATTACCTCCACCCGAGCCGTCACTCACAACGATAGGAAGTGCCTGATTGAATGTGTTCGTTGAAACCGGAATTCCATTTAGCGGGCCGCGAACAGCGCCAGCGCCATCGAAACTCTGAGCATAAATATCACCAATGCTCGTTGCAATATCTCGTGCATCAGTCCATGCGAGAATCGCGCCGCCGTTATCTCTCGGAATCATTGAAATTGTGTTTTGCGCACCTGGCGCTTGTGTCACGTCGACGCTCCAGTCAAGGGTGCCGGATGAGGTGACATGTTTCGCATAAATATCAATGTCGGTTGCTGTGTTGCGCACATCTTCCCAGGCAACAATAGCACCGTCGCTACCGTCAGAAACAATCGACGGGTTGAATGCAAGCCCATTGTCGATGACCTTTACGCCACGTGATGTAGGTGACCATAACCTTCCGGTAGCACCGATGTTTTGGACGAGGACTGTGTCGAACCCCAACTGAGAACGCTCTGTCCAACACACTATTACTCCTCCGGCGCCGTTCCCAGTGATCCCCTTAAGAAGCGGAAAGTACATGGGGTCACACGCAGAAAAGATCCATTGAGGTGAACCGGCAGCATCGATACGGCTTGCAAGGATGGTCTGGAGAAATGTGGGGGAAGTGCGAAGGTCTTCCCACACAATAATCCCTCCTTGCGCTCCATCCGAGACAATACGCGGGTTTCCCTGCCTGCCTGTAATAGACTGGCCGATGCCATCAACCTGCCATTGTGGTAGGCCCTGTGGATCCACTCGTTGTATGTAAACATCAAGGTTGCTTCCATTCCGCAAGTCTTCCCAGACAATTATTGCGCCTCCGATACCATCGGCAGCGACCTTCGGGTTGGTCTGTGCATTTGTTGCTGTGCAAACTGGAACCGGTGCTCCGCCGTTCCAGAGAAGAGCGCCATTACCATCAATTCTTTGTGCGAACACATTGTAGTCCGTCGGACCGGCCGCGCTTGAATACCACGTGATTATTGCGCCACCCAAACCATCCGCCACTAGATCCTTAACGCCCAAAACTGTGACCGCGGGAAATAGTTGTACGCCGGCTGCATTCCAGAGCCCGTTACCAAGCTCGTCAACCCTTTGCGCGTACGTAGCTGAGCCTGTATTCCAGACGACAATCATCCCTCCAACCCCATCGCTCACCGCCTGAAGTGCCCCTTGACCACCCGGACCAACAAACACAGGTGTGTTCACCGTGGGATCGCTAACCCATTGAGCCTGCACTTGAAGACAGCATAGAAGAAGACCAGCCAGATATCTTTTCATCTTGATTCCTCCAGTGCGCATGATTGCCAACTCCATCGGTCGGATGGACAAAGGATGTCGAACCTCAGCTATGTTTTTCATATTCTTTCAATCCCTCCGCAGGATGATACAACCGAACTCGTTTCCCAGACAGACTGCAGAATTGTTCGGGAATACAAACACCTTCCAAAGCGTGGCAGATTGAGCGGCAGGAGGAACGCTTTGTCTAACCCATG
>Ga0214472_10002933_pt1 | contig 18164 bp, 14 predicted proteins | sample RVTome_6_FD_207662 | JGI IMG/M metagenome (GOLD analysis project Ga0214472, IMG submission 207662) | Soil microbial communities from uranium-contaminated site in the Upper Colorado River Basin, Wyoming, United States - RVT140D175 | ecosystem: Environmental > Terrestrial > Soil > Contaminated >...
GCTATTGGCGGCATATGGGATTCCGACGCCGGAGGTCGCTCTCGTCGCCTCGGAGGAAGAGGCAGTCGATGCCGCATTCGACATCGGCTACCCGGTGGTCCTCAAGACGTCCAGACCGATCGATCACAAGACGGAAGCAGGTGGGGTGCTGATCGGCATCAGTGACGAGGCAGGGCTCCGAAAGGCCTATCAGGAGATGTCGAAGCGGCTGGGGCCGGAGGCCCTGGTCGCAGAGACGGTGGCAGGCGGCGTCGAGGTGGGGCTCGGGATGATCACGGACCCTCAGTTCGGTCCGGTGGTGATCCTGTCCGGCGGGGGGAACACTTATCGAGGTATCGGCGATCGTGTTGCGCTGCTGCCGCCGGTCGACCTTCCAAGGGCCCGAGCCGCACTCGACCGGCTTTCGATACGTCCGCTGTTCGACGGGGTTAGGGGGCGGCCTGCGGTGAATCTCCAGGCCCTGGCAGAAGTAGTGGCTCGGTTTACCGAGCTTGCCGTCGACGCCGGGGGCATGCTGGCTGTCGTCGATGTCAATCCGGTGATCGCCGGGCCCGAACGCAGTGTGGCCATCGACGCCCTGATGAAAGAGGCGTGATGGCCGACTTGGTGCTGGTCGAGGATCGGAGCGCGGTGCGGGTGCTGACCCTCAACCGACCTGAGAAACTGAATGCCCTCTCGACCGCCCTTGTCGAATCTCTATCGGACGAGTTGGGCGAGGCGGCCGCCAGGCAGGAAACGAGGGTGGTGGTTCTCGCCGGGGCCGGCCGCTCGTTCTGCGCCGGATACGACCTGTCAGAAGAGGCCTCCGACTCCGACGTTGAAGCCGGGTTGCGGCGGAGCCTGGACCGGCTCCTCGAGTTGTTCGATCATCCCCAACCGATCATCGCCCAGATACAGGGGCATTGCCTGGCCGGCGGATGCGACCTGATGATGATGTGTGACCTGGCCGTTGCCTCCGACGACGCCGTGTTCGGGCAGCCCGAGATCCGGTTCGGAGCTGCGGTGGTGGCCCATGTCATGCCGTGGCTGATCGGAGCACGACGGGCCAAGGAGCTGCTTCTCACCGGCGAGGACAAGCTTTCAGCAGCGGAGGCGGAGCGGATCGGACTGGTCAACAGAGTGGTGCCCAGGGAGCAGCTCGAGGATCAGACAATGCGGCTGGCCGAAGCCTTGGCTGTGGTTGACCCGCTTGCGATGCAAATGAACAAGCGGGCGATCAATCAGTCGTGGGATGCAGCAGGCTTTCGCGAGGCACTGCTGGCAGGCGTCGAGTTGGGGGCGATGATCGAAACCGCGCGAGTTCCCGAGCGAGAGGAGTTCGAAAGGATCGCTGATGAGCAGGGATTGAGTGAGGCGATTCGATGGCGAGACGAGAGGTTCGAGAAATGAGGCGTTACGTATTGACCCTGAGCTGCCCGGATCGACCGGGGATAGTCAATGCTGTCACCGGTGCCCTCCTCGAGATCCAGGCCAATATCGTGGAAAGCGCCCAGTTCGGTGACGTCGAGAGCAGCACCTTCGCCCTGCGCACCGTGTTCGAAACCGAGCACGACGATCAGGCCATCGTCGAGGCACCATTGGCAGCGGTGTCGGGCCGTGTCTCCGGCTTGCTCAAGCTGAGGGCAGTCGATGTCAAGCCGAAAGTGTTGGTCATGGTCTCGAGATACGACCACTGCTTGCTCGACCTCCTTCACCGACAGCGGAACGGGGAACTTGGCATCGACATCCCGCTGATCGTCTCGAATCACCCGGATTGCGAGGGGCTCGCCGCGCGGTACGGGGTCCCTTATGTCCATATCCCGGTTACCGAGGAGACCAAGACCGAAGCCGAAGGTCGGTTGCTGGGTCTGATCGAGGAGCACGAGATCGACTTCGTGGTGCTGGCCCGATACATGCAGATCCTGTCGCCCGAGACCTGCAGGGCACTGGAGGGCCGTGCCATCAACATCCACCATTCGTTCCTGCCCGGGTTCAAGGGCTCACGCCCCTATCACCAGGCCCATCATCGCGGTGTGAAGCTGATCGGGGCCACAGCTCATTACGTGACCGTTGACCTCGACGAGGGCCCGATCATCGAACAGGACGTGGCGCGGGTCACTCACGCCCACAGCGCCGAGGATCTGGTCTCGATAGGCCGCGATGTGGAGCGAATGGTCCTGGCCCGTGCCGTCCGTTATCACGCCGAGGAGCGGGTCATCCTGATCGGGTCGAAGACCGTGGTCTTCTCCTGAGGGAGAGGGTCATCACCCGTGTTTCACCATCACATGCTTGGTGATGGTGTAGTCGTGAACCGACTCCAGCGACATGTCCTTGCCAAACCCCGACTGTTTGAAACCGCCGTGTGGGGCTTCGGACGCCAATGGAATGTGGTCGTTGACCCAGACCGTCCCGAACTCGAGGGCCGAAGAGACCCGCATCGCCCGTCCGATGTCCTTGGTCCACACCGAGGCGGCCAGGCCATAGAGGACATCGTTTCCGAGGTTGATTGCCTGTTCCTCGCCGTTGAAGGGGAGGACCACCAGGACCGGCCCGAACACCTCCTGTTGGACGATTTCGGACTTCTGGTCGACGTCGACGATCACGGTCGGGGAGTAGTAGTAACCGTGATCGAAGCCTTCGGGGACACCGCCACCAAGTACCACCCGCGCCCCATCCTTTTGTGCCCGATCCACGAAGCCGGCGACTCGCTCTCGTTGGGTGGCTGAGATCAAGGGTCCCAGGAAGGTCTCCTCATCCCAGGGATCACCGATCGTGATTGCCTTGAAGGTCTCGACCACCGCCTCGACCGTGTCGTCGAACCGGTCGCCCTCCACGTAGAGCCGGGTAGCCGCGGTGCAGTCCTGACCGGTGTTGAAGCAGGCGCCCACCATGGCCGCTTCGGCCAGGGCTTCGAGGTCGGCATCCTCGAACACGATGAACGGCGCCTTTCCCCCCAACTCGAGGTGAACTCGCTTCAGGGTGTCGGCAGCCGTCTTCATCACTTTCTTTCCGGTTCCGGTGGAGCCGGTGAGAGACACCATTCGGAGGTCCGGGTGCTCGACGAGGGTCTGACCCGTCTCGTTTCCCCCGGTGATCACGTTGAACACGCCGTCGGGGATGCCGGCCTCAGAAGCGAGCTCAGCCAGCATCAACGCAGTTCGCGGTGTAGCGGGTGCCGGTTTCAGGACTGTGGTGCACCCAGCGGCCAGCGCCGGGCCCACTTTCCAAATCGCCATGAGCAGCGGGTAGTTCCAGGGCGCAATCTGGCCCACCGGCCCCACCGGCTCTCGTCGCAACATCGACGTGTACCCGGCGGCGAACTCACCAGCGGCGGAACCGGCGACGCTCCGGGCCGCAGCGGCAAAGAAACGCAGGTTGTCGACCCCGAATGGGAGGTCGGCTCCCAGGGACCCCTGGGCATAGGGCTTTCCGGTGTCCTCGGATTCCACCCGGGCAAAGTCCTCGGCTCGTGACTCGAGATGATCCGCCAGCTTGTGGATTGTCAGCGCTCTCTCTCCGGGGGTCAACCGGGACCAACGGCCGTCGAAGAACGCGTGGCGAGCCGCCTCGACTGCCGCGTTCACATCCTCTCCCGAGGCGTCGACGACCTCGTCGACAACCTCTCCGGTTGCCGGGTTCTCGATCTTGAGGGGTTCACCGCCCCGGCTCGGTGTCCACTTCCCGTCGATCCAAAGGTCCCATGTCATGGGTGCTCCTATCTGCTCAGTTCTCCTCGGCCCGCTGGGCGTACCTCTGGGCCAGGACGATCGGTATGAATGTGATCAGAACGACGAAGACTGCCACGACATTTGTCACAGGCCGGTTTCGGGGGCGGACCAGAGAGGAGAAGATCCAAATGGGGAGGGTTTGCTGGTTCCCGGCCGTGAAGGTGGTGACGATGATCTCGTCGAAGGAGAGAGCAAAGGCGAGCATTCCGCCAACCACCATTGCCGGGGCGAGCAGCGGAAGGAGAACATGTCGGAAGGTCTGCCAGCCCCGCGCCCCGAGGTCCATCGACGCCTCCAATAACGACGGCGAGGTCCGCCGCATTCGGGCGATCACGTTGTTGTAGACCACCGCAACACAGAACGTGGCATGCCCGATCACCACGGTCCAATAGGAGAAGGGGAAGTCGCCGAGGTTGATCGCCGAACGCAGGGCGATACCGGTGATGATGCCGGGAAGAGCGATCGGGAGAATGATGAACAGGCTCAGGGTGTCGCGTCCGAAGAAGGGCGTCCTCCACACCGCGGCCGCGACCAGTGTTCCCAGGATCAGAGCGATGATCATCGCGATGAGGGCGACTCGCAGCGACAAGCTCACTGCTGACCGGATGTCGGCATTCTGTGCTGCCAGGTCAAACCACCGGGTGGTGAAGGACGGCGGGGGAAACTTGAACGAGGCCTCCTCGGTGGTGAACGCATAGAGGAAAACGAACAAGATCGGGATGTGCAAGTAGGCGAGGGTCAGCCCGGCAGCCACCTTGAGCCCGAGACCTGCCTTCTTTCTCATAGAGCCTCGAACGCCCCGAGTCTGCGGGCCACCGTCAGGTATACCGCCATGACGGCAATCGGGATGAAGGAGAAGGCGGCGGCAAGCGGCAGGTTTCCGGCCACACCCTGATACGAGTAGATGGCGAGCCCGATGAACGGGCTCGAGTCACCGATGATCGTGGGGATGATGTAGTCGCCGAGCGTGAGGGAGAAGGTGAATATCGATCCGGCCGCCACACCGGGGATGGCCATCGGCCACGTCACCTTGCGAAGGGTGAACGCGGGCTGTGCACCCAGATCTGCCGACGCCTCGAGGAGTGATCTCGGCACTCGTTCCAGGGAGGCGTGGATCGGGAGGATCATGAACGGGAGCCAGATATAGACGAATACCATGAACTGGCCGAGATAGGAAATGGAGAGGGAGGGGCCCCCGATCCCCGGGGCGTCGAGCAGGGCCTGGAATGCCACTTGCAGGCCGAGCCGTTCGACGAACCAGTTGATGATCCCATCGGCGGCCAGGATCAGCTTCCAGGAATAGACCCGAACCAGATACGAAGACCACAGGGGCACCAGCACCGCCAACACGAGGATGGCTTTCGTCTTGGGGCGGGCGTAGAGAGCCATGTAATAGGCGAGGGGGAAGGCGACGACGACTGAGGCGACGGTCACAACGGCTGCCATGCCAATGGTGCGGACCATCACCGCGGTGTTGGCGTCGGTGAAGAGTGTCTTCCAGGTGTCGAGGGAAATGACCCGCTCCAAGACCCCGGAGAATGGGTTGAGTCGGAAGAAACTCTGCAGCAAGAGAGCCAGGAGGCTCCCCCCGTAGACCCCCACCAGCCAGATGACGGGCAGCCCGAGCAACAACAACAATCGCAACCGTGGTCGTTTGTGGAGGTAGGTCGAGACCCGGTGCAAGGCGGGTGGGCGGGTGGAGGTGTCGATCATTCGAGGTGGGAAGGTGTGGGGAGTGGTCGAGACCACTCCCCACACCACTTGCTTACCGTCCGCCGATCACGGCCAGATAGTCGGTCACCCATCGGTAGTAGGGAACACACGAACCTGCCTCGGCGGTGCCGTTGCAGTCGTCTGTAGGCGTCTTCCAGAACAGGATCTGGTCGAAGTCCTCGCTTCCGTTGCCGGCGCATCCGTCAGGACCCAACAGGTCGTTTCCTTCACATGCCGCGGGCACCGCGGGAACGGTCCCGAACCAAGCGGCCAGATCGCCCTGGAGCTTCGGGTTGAGCGACCACTCCATCCACATGTAGCCGCAGTTGGGATTGGGCGCATTCACATTCATCATCGTGGTGTCCGCCCACCCGGTTGCTCCTTCGACCGGCACCACCTTGTCGATCGGCGCCCCACCCGCCTGCAGGACGTTGGTCTGGAACGGCCAGGTCGAGGAGGCGGCGACGCCCTCGTTGGTGAAGTCGTCGATCTGGATGAACGCATCGTGCCAATACCGGCCAATCAGCTGGCGTTGGGCACGCAGGACGGTGAGAGCCGCCTGGTACTGCTCCTCGTTGAGCTGATAGGGATCCTCGATTCCCAGCTCGGGCTGCACACTCTTCAGATACAGGGCGGCGTCGGCGACATAGATAGGACCGTCATAGGCCTGGATTCGCCCCGAGTTCGACTCACCGTCGGGCAACATCGTCTCCTCGAAGACCACACTCCAAGAGGTCGGTGGCGTATCTCCGAACACTTCGGTGTTGTAGCCGAGCACATTGAATCCAGAGGAATACGGCGTCCCATAGTGCTTGTCATCGACCGTGTGCCACGGAGCGTCTTGGAGTCGCTCGTCGATCGTGTCCCAACTCGGGATCAGGTCGATGTTGATCTCTTGCACCGAGCCGCCTGCGACCAACCGAAGACTGGAGTCCCCGGACGCAGTCACCAGGTCGTACTCGTCCGACCCTGTCATAAGTGCCACCATCTCGTCCGAGGTACCCGCGACCTTGTTCTCGACCGCACAACCGGTCTCTTCTTCGAACTGGGTCACCCAGTCGTAGGCGGGATCGGTTTCGCCCCGCTCTATGTAGCCGGCCCAGGAGACGATCACGACCGAGCCCTCACCGTCTCCGACCTCGGTGGGAAGCTCATTGCCTTCGTCATCGCCTGTGCTCGTACACGCCGCCGCCAGGACGGCGAGCGCGGTGAGCAGAAGTACTGCGCGAGCTCTCATACGTTGGTTTCCTCCTTGTGGTTGTCGTTACCAGCCCCGGCGTAGGCCGCGGCCATACTCGTGTCGACCTCGGGAGGGCCCTCCTCGAGGGGTCGGCACGAACTCTTGTGCCATCTCAATCCCACCCGTAGCCCTACTTGACGGCCTGCTTCGGAGTGGTCCACCGCTGCGTTCTGACTGGCGATCTCGAGGATCGCACCGTCGGTCTGAACCCGGAATCTGGTGTACATCCCCAGATAGATGGCCTCGGTCACCACACCTTCGACCCCAACCAGCTCGGCGCCTAGCTCAGAGGCGGGCTCTCTGATGCTGATCTTCTCCGGTCGCACCGTGAACGGTTTGCTCGATCCGATGATCTTCTGGGCGAGGGAGCCTGAGATGACGTTTGAGGTGCCGACAAACCCCGCCACGAAAGCATTGCGCGGGTTCTCGTACACCTCGGTGGGCGTTCCCACCTGTTCGACCTTCCCGTGATTGAACACCGCCAACCGGTCACTCATGGTCAGCGCTTCTTCCTGATCGTGCGTGACATAGATGAAAGTGATCCCGACCTCTCGTTGCAGGGTCTTGAGCTCGAGTTGCATTGCCTGTCGAAGCTTGAGGTCGAGGGCGCCGAGGGGCTCATCGAGGAGAAGGACGGAAGGCCGGTTGATGAGGGCTCTGGCCAATGCCACGCGTTGCCTCTGGCCTCCAGACAGTTGGCTTGGCTTACGTTTGGCGAACTCCATCAGATGAACCATCGCCAATGCCTCACTCACCCGCTTGGAGCGCTCGGCGTCATCGACCTTGCGCACCATCGGCCCGTAGCCGACATTCTGCTCCACGGTCATATGGGGAAAGAGGGCGTAATCCTGAAACACGGTGTTCACGTCACGGTCGTAGGGGGGGAGTCCGGAGACGTCATCCCCATGAAGCAAGACCCGGCCATTGCTCGGAATCTCGAATCCGGCAATCATCCGCAGACAGGTGGTCTTGCCGCTTCCAGACGGGCCCAGCATCGAAAAGAACTCACCGTCGGCGATGTCAAGGCTCACGCCGTCAACAGCGTTCACCTCGCCGAACAGCTTGCTCACGTTGTCGAGACTCACGGCCGCAGCCAACTAGATCCTGACCTCCCAATCACGGCGGAGACTATCGGGGCCAGCGCCGGCCTGCTTGGGAGTAGGCTCCGCATCGGCCCTTGGCGAAAGGAGAGTCATGGCCACATTCATCATCCTCGGCAACTACACGGCTCAGGGCATCGCAGCCATCAAGGAAAGCCCGGCGCGGCTCGATGCGGCACGAGAGGGATTGGGGGCCCTAGGGGTGACCATCAAGGACTTCTTCCTGACAATGGGGCAGTACGACATAGTTGCCGTTGTCGAAGCTCCCGATGCGGCGACTGCGGCCAAGGGCCTGATGGTCCTTGGGATGGCGGGAAATGTCGGCACGGTCACCATGGCGGCACTCACTGAGTCTGAGTTCAGGAAAGTGGTGGCGGAGCTCCCCTGATCTTTCAAGTGGGGCCAGAAGAAACCGGGACTCTCGGGCGACACCGGGGATCTGCGGCCAGTAACTTCCATTGCATCCCGAATAGGAGGATGGATGACCTTTGGTGACTCTGGGCCCGGCAACCCGCCGGAGCCCAACGAACCCGGACCGGCAGCAACACCACCGACTCCGGCGCCTGCTGCCCCGAGCCCGATGTCGAAGCTGGGGACGGGTGAGATGATCATCGCGTTGGGTGCCCTGGTGATCGCCGTCCTCGTCGATCTCATCGGCAATGTGCTCTTGGACGAATGGGGTGTCAGTTTTGTCATCCTGGCGTTTGCTTACTTCGCCCTGGCCCTGCTCTACCTTCACCATTTCCGGGACAAGGACAGCTTCGCCCCTTACGACAAGTTGTTGGTCTTCACGGGCTATGCGACGGGTGTGTTTGGGGTCCGCGAAGTGCTGGATGTCCTCGACTCCGGCTTCCCCGAGGATGCGATCGATGTCCTGTTCGAGCTGGCAGTGATCGGCGGGTGTGCGCTGATGGCTTTCGGCGCCTACATGTTCTCCAAGTCCGACTGAACCGCTGTCGAACGCGAGGGGCCACCGACTAGCGGTGGCCCCTCGCAGGATTCGGTTGTCTGAATCAGGTCTTGGTGTCGGCCACCGAGGTCGTGCCATACCCCTCTGTCTCAGGATGACCATGCTGGCCATCGGTCATGGCGAACTCTTCCTCCGGGGAGAGGACCAACTTGTTCCGTCCGGAGAGCCCGAAGTAGAGAAGACCGAGCACGAACCAGATCGCGACCCCGTACACCCCGGGGAGGTAGGCGTCGTTGAGGAACAGCGCCACCAGCGAGATGAGGGCGATCACTGCAGCCACACCGGCCCCGAACACCCCCACCGGGCTCCGATAGGGCCGCTCGATGTTCGGCATCTTGCTTCGGAGGCGGATGAACGAGACCATTTGCATGAAGTAGGAGATGACTGCCCCGAACACCGCCATGCTCAACAGCGCCGCACCTGCGGTGCCCGAATACTGACTGTCGAGGATCCACGCCAATGCGTAGCCGATCCCGGCGCCCAGCAGCAGAGCCACATGAGGTGTTTTCCGCTTGCCGTGGGTGACGGACATCCAATGGGGGAAGTACCCGGCGCGCGACAAGGAGAAGATGTTCCTCCCATAGGCATAGATGATGGTGTGGAAGGAGGCGATCAGCCCGGTCAGGGCAAACAGGCCCAGCACCGCGGCACTGGTGTCGTTGCCAAGCACCGCCCGGAACCCATCGAGCAATGGCTCGCCGGATACCCTGATCCCTTCTGCGCCACCACCGACCCCGGTGTTCAAGAAGAGCACGCCCATCGCAGTGATGACCAGGGTCCACAGTCCCCACATGGTTCCCCGAGGAACATCCCGCTTGGGATCCATGGATTCCTCGGCGGCCAGCGGCAACTCCTCTATCGCCAGGTAGAACCAGATCGCGAACGGCAAGGCGGCAAAGATCCCACCGATCCCGAAGGGCAGGAACGAAGTCCCGCCTGCCTCGGGGGCGATGTTGGTCAGGTTGGCCGAATCGAAGTCGGGTATCGAGATCACGAAGAACACCGCCAATACCGCAAGCGATATTAGGGCTATGACCACCGAGAACCGCATCGTGGCCTCGATCCCGATGATGTTGAGCCCCACGAAGACCACATAGAAGATCAGCCACCACCACGGCAGATCGAGGGAGATTCCGAACAACTCGTCGAAGACGCTCTGCGCATAGATCGAGGCGAAGTAGACCACCACGACCGGTGTCACCACGTACTCGATGTTCTCCGCCAATCCGGTGACGAAGCCACCCCACGGGCCCATGGCCGAACGGGCAAATGAGTAGGCACCACCCGTGTGAGGGAGAGCCGGGGACATCTCGGCTATCGAGTAGCAGAGCCCGGTGTACATCAGGGTGATGACCAGCGTGGCGATCAGGAGGCCGCCGAATCCACCGACATCGAGCCCGAAGTTCCAGCCGGAGAAGTCACCGGAGATGACCGCGGCCACCCCCAGAGCCCACAGCATCCAGACCCCGGCATGGCGTTTCAGGCCTCGCTGGTCGTAATAACCATCGTGGACGTCCCGATAAGTGACAGAGCCGAACTTGCGTTCGCTCGACATTGACGTACCTCCTTCGGATACGGAGAGGAGCCTAGGAACCGGAGCCGGTCCGGTGTCGTCCGCGAAGCCAACTTTTTCGACCTTTCCACAGGGGCGGGGACCGCGGTGCCGGCCTACTCTCTGCGGACCAACCCAGACCCGAGGAGAACGTCGAATGCCAGCCCCGTCAGGCATGATCAGCATCGAGGAATTGGAGGCGAACGTCGGGTCCCACGACATCGACACCGTGGTGGTTGCCTTCACCGACCATTACGGACGGGTTCACGGGAAGCGGTTCGACGCCCATCATTTCCTTGAGGAGATCTCGGACCACGGCACCCACGGTTGTGACTATCTACTGACCGTGGACATGGAGATGGAGCCGGTCCCGGGGTACACCTATGCCAATTGGGAGCTCGGCTACGGGGATTTCCACATGGTCCCCGATCTGAGCACGTTGCGCACGGCAACCTGGCTCGATCGAACCGCATTCGTCTTGTGCGATCTGGAAGACCCCCGGACCCATGACCTGGTCACCGTTGCGCCTCGAACCATCTTGAGACGCCAGCTCGAAAACACGGTGACCGCGGGTTACATCCCCAAAGGCGCATCCGAGCTCGAGTACTTCCTCTACGAGGACTCCTATCGGGAGGCTGCGGAGAAGAAGTATCTGGGGATGCGTCCCGCCGGGTGGTACATCGAGGACTACCACCTGCTTCAGGGGACCCGCGAGGAGTTCTACAACGGTCAGGTGCGGCGTCATCTCTCAGCTTCGGGGATTCCTGTCGAGAACTCGAAGGGGGAGTGGGGCCGGGGCCAGCATGAGATGAACATCCGTTATGCCGACCTTCTGACCATGGCCGACCGGCACACAGTGATGAAACAGGCCATGAAGGAGATCGCCGACTCCACAGGTGTGTCGATCACGTTCATGGCCAAGCCCGACATGACCGAAGCCGGCTCGTCATGTCATCTCCACGTCAGTCTCTGGGAAGGAGACCAGAGCAGTTTCCCGGGTGACCAGGTGTTCGGCCCGGTGCACGGGTCTGACACCTTCCGGTATTTCCTAGGTGGGTGGATGGCCCACGTGCCGGAGTTGATGGTCTTCTTTGCCCCCACCGTCAACTCCTACAAGCGATATCAGGACGCCTCGTGGGCACCGACCAGACTCGGTTGGAGCTATGACAACCGGACCGCGGGTTTTCGGGTTGTAGGTCACGATCAAAGCCTTCGGATCGAATGCCGCATCCCCGGTGCGGACGCCAACCCCTACCTGGCCTACTCGGCGGTTCTCGCGGCAGGGCTCGACGGGATGGCCAACAAGATCGATCCCCCGGCCATCTTCGAAGGCGATGTCTATCAAGCGCGGGAGTTGCCTCGGGTTCCCTACACCCTGCGTGACGCCACCGATCTCTTTGAGTCGTCCGAATTCGTCGGGAAGGTCTTCGGAGCGGATGTTCAAGCTCACTACACCCACTTCTTCCGCACCGAGCAGAACGCCTTCGACAATTCGGTCACCGACTGGGAGCGTTGGCGATACTTCGAGCGGATATGAGCGGGCGTCTCGACGGCAAGGTGGCGCTGATCACGGGAGCCGGGTCCGGGATTGGCCGGGAGACTTCGCTGTTGTTCACCTCGGAAGGCGCCTCGGTAGTGGCCGTCGACCTCAACGAGGAGGCAGTTGCAGAGACGGTGAGCCTGGTTCAGGCGGCGGGTGGAGAAGCCGCGGCTCAGCGGGCAGACGTGTCCTCAGCGATAGATAGCGAGGCCATGGTTGCCGCCGCCGAGGAGCGCTATGGCCGTCTCGATGTGATGTTCAACAACGCCGGGATCATGCACTCCGCTGACGACGACGCGGTGTCCACCGAAGAGAAGATCTGGGACCTCACCATGGACATCAACGCCAAGGGAGTCTTCTTCGGGTGCAAGTACGGGATTCCCGCACTCCGTCGGGCGGGCGGGGGGTCGATCATCAACACCGCATCGTTTGTGGCCCTGCTCGGGGCGGCTACCCCGCAGGTGGCGTACACCGCCTCCAAGGGTGCAGTGCTGGCCATGACTCGGGAGCTGGCGGTGGTCCACGCCCGAGAGAACATCCGGGTAAATGCGCTGTGCCCTGGCCCGCTTCGCACCGAGCTGTTGATGAAGTTCCTCGACACCGAGGAGAAGAAGCAGCGCCGACTGGTCCACATCCCGATGGGCCGGTTCGGAGAGGCGGCCGAGATGGCCAAGGCAGCGCTTTGGTTGGCCAGCGACGACTCCTCGTATGTGACCGGCACCGAATTCGTGGTCGACGGCGGGATCACCGCCGCCTACGTCACTCCGGAATGATTGGGCACCATCCGTTCGTCGATGGAGCCCCGAGGCCCGGCTCGGGCGGCGAGGCGGCCATCCACAACCCGTCGACAGGGGAGCAGATCGGGACAGTCAGCAGGGCAGGCGCCGGCGACGTGGATCATGCGGTCTCGGTGGCGCGGGATCGTTACGAAGAGGGCGTCTGGCGGCGAGTGACGGTTCGTCAACGGCGCGATGTCCTAAGGGGGATAGCTGATCTGATACGACGTGACCAGGAGCGTCTTGCCGGTCTGGAGTCAGCCAATGCCGGCAAACCGATCGCGGCGGCGCGAGGCGAGATCGGAGCCGTGGCGACGACTTTTGACTTCTACGCCGGCGCGGTCGACAAGATCCACGGTCAGACCATTCCCGGAAACGCCAATGGGACGCTGATGACCTTCAGGGAGCCAATCGGGGTGTGTGCTGCGATAACACCTTGGAACTTTCCGATGCTGATCTTGAGCTGGAAGACGGCACCCGCATTGGCCATGGGAAACTCGGTGGTGGCCAAGCCGGCTGAGGTGACACCACTCACTGCCCTCGCTCTGGCGGAACTGGCAGTGGAAGCGGGGCTGCCGCCCGGCGTCTTCAACGTCGTCACCGGTCGCGGGTCAGAGGCGGGAGACGCCCTTGTCCGGCATCGCAAGGTGAGCAAGATCTCTTTTACCGGCTCCACAGAGGTGGGGTCGGGGGTGATGGCGGCCGCCGCACCCGACATCAAACGGGTCTCGCTCGAGCTCGGCGGCAAGTCGGCCAACCTTGTCTTTTCCGATGCGGACCTCGACGTGTGCGTCGAATCGTCGATTTTCGCGGTCTATGACAACGCAGGTCAGGACTGTTGCGCTCGGAGCCGGGTCCTGGTGCAGAAGCAGATCTTCGACGATTTCGCTGACCGGTTCGTCGCCCGCGCCGCCACGCTGGTTGTGGGTGACACGAAGGATGAATCGACCGAGATGGGTCCTCTGATCACACCGGCGCAACGGGAGAGCGTGGAGTCCTACATCGGGATCGGTCGCGACGAGGGGGCGACTCTCCGCTGTGGGGGAGAGAGGGTCGGGGAGGCCGGCAACTTCCTCTCGCCGGCAGTGTTCACCGGCGCACGACCCGAGATGCGCCTCGTGCAGGAGGAGATCTTCGGCCCGGTCGTTGCCTTGATAAGTTTCGAAGACGAACAGGAGGCGATCGGTCTCGCCAACGACTCGATCTATGGCCTGTCGGGGTCGATCTGGACCCGCGACATCGGGAGGGCCCTGCGGGTGGCGAGGTCAGTCGAGACCGGGATGCTCTCGATCAACTCCTCGTCGAGTGTCCACATCGAGGCTCCATTCGGGGGGATGAAGGCTTCAGGGATTGGCCGCGAGCAGGGGATGGTGGCCCTGGAGCACTACGCGGAGTACAAGTCGGTCTTCATCGCCAACGACTGACCTTTCCCTCATCGCTCTGCGCCAGAACGGAGGGGGGGCGGACCGCCCCCGGTTGGATCAGAGCCGCTTGAGAAGCGAACGGGCTCGTTCGATCTCGAGAAGAGAGCCGAGTACCTCCAGTACCGGTCGGGCCGACTCGATGGCTGCGGTGGCGCCATCTGTGTTGCCAGTCCCGATGTAGGCCTCGGCCAGCCAGAGTTCGGTTCTGGCCCACTCCCATCGCGCTCCCATACCGTCGAAAACCTTGCCAGCGTTGGTGAGCAGGGCGATTGCCGTCTCGGGATTGCCGTTGAGCAACGCCCCGGCAGCTTCAAGTCGATCGAGATGGGGCGGTAACGCCGTGATTCCTGCCCACTCGGCATACTTCCGGGAGCCGCTGATGAATTCACCAACGTCTGAATGGAGGCTCGCATCGAGCAGGACGCTGGCCCTCACGATGTCGACGTGCGGCCTCACCATGGGCTGAGACGAGAGGCGATTGAGACGGTTGATCGCTTCCGACGGATCTCCTTCTCGGGCTCGGATCCATGCCTCCCACGCCTTGAACATCAGGCCACCCTGGGGGCCTGCGGCGGCTTCGGCTCGATCCGCCATCCGGGTCAAGAGCTCTCGAGACTTGGCCATCTCCCCATCGCGGCGGGCGGCGTGAATGAATGCCTCCACTCCGAATTGATGACCGGCGAAGTAGGGCGGATCGCTGGCGCGCTCACCCATGATCACTCGCACCCGGGAGGCCAGGTCAGTGACGATCCGGTCCCAGTTACCCAACCAGAACTCGGCAAAACTGAGCCAGGCCGTGTTGTGCACGACTGTGCCGAGCGCCTGACCCTCGGCCTGGGCCACGCCCTGCTCCGCAAGCTTGCGGGCCTGGCGGTAGTCCCCGATGTATCCGAAGTTCCACGATCCCATTGCCAGCGCATCCCCTATCTCCCAGGGATTCGCCATTCGATCGAGGAGAGGGAGACGGCGGTTGAGAACTTCGGTGTTGGCCCGGTAGTCGCCTAAAGATGCTTCGACTGAGCCCACTGCATCCAGTGCCGCCGATGCGAGGTCGACTCGGCCGATGGCCTCGGCGATCTCGACCGCCCGCTCCGCCGCCTCTCTGGAGCCTTCGACGATCTCGGTTTGGATCGCTTCGGGTTTCCATCGGGCAAAGAGACCCATGGAGCGGGCGAGGAGTAGTCGAACCATCTCCTCGCTCTTATCACCGGGGTCGAGATGGGCGTATCCGATATCGATGTAGCGGGTCACCTCTTCCTCGGGGATCAGAGTCTTCATGGATCCTGGCCACCTGGTCGGAGTCTCCACGGCCCGGGCACAAGCACGTGCTATCAGCCGTCGCTCTTCCGGAGCATGGGCCAAGAGGAGATCCGCCTCCTCCTTCAAGGAGAACCAGGCCACGTCCCCGTCATAGTTGGCGAGAGCGGCCATGCCCCGAGCGTTCATCGCTCTCGCGCGTTCCAGAGGGAGACGGGACAATGTGACTGCCCTATCCGCCAGCCTGATGGCCCGTTCGATAGCCGCCCGGCCGCGCGAGGCCTCGGAAGCCGCCAGGGTCGCGACGAAGGCTCGCTCTCGCAGGTTCTCGATCTGTTCGGTCGACGCGCGCGAGTCGTCTTCAGCGGCGTGGGATGCCTCACCCCAGTGATAGGCGAGCAGTTCGATCAGCTCCGTTCCCCGGTCGCCGGTCGATTCTTCAATCCACATGGCCACAGCGGCATGCGCCGAGCCACGGTCTCGACGAGGAAGGCTCTCGTATGCCACTTCACGCGTCAGGACATGCTTGAAGATGTACTCGGGCTCACCCGCTAGTGAGGAGCCAAGACGGGACTGGATCAACTCCCTTTCCTCGAGGTGCTCCAGGATGGTGCCGACCTGGTCGCCGTCTCCGTTGAGAAGTCCTGTCACCGGGCTCGGCCAGAAGGTACGGCCAACGACAGCTGCTTGCTGTAAGACTCGTTTCTCGAGAGTGTCCAGAAGGTCGATCCGGGCAGCCAGAACCCCCTGAATCGTGTCCGGGATCTCGATGTGATCGAGGTTCGGGCCGGCCTGCCAGTTATTTCCCCGGCGGACAAGGTGTCCTTGGTCGATCAGATGGCGGATGATCTCTTCGAGAAAGAACGGATTGCCTTCGGCCTTCTCCATCATCGCTTGCCTCGCCTCTGCCGGCAGGTCGGCGATGGCGAGAAGGGACCCGACAAGAGCGTCCGAGTCCTCAGGGGTCAACGGGTCGAGGAAGATCGAGGTGTGATTCCGCCGCCCCCCACCCCATCCGGAGCGCCGATCGGCGAGCTCGGGCCGGGCCGGGCAGATGATGAGCAGCGGGCCCAATACCTTCTCAGTCAGCTCTTCGAGGATGTCGAGCAAGGCCGGATCGGCCCAGTGGATGTCCTCCACAACCGCCACCAGCGGAGCCGTCTCGCTCAGGGCGGTGAATAGCGATCGCCAGGCGGCATTGGTTCTGGCCCGGACCTCTCGAGGGTCGAGAGCTGCGAAGGAGCGATCGGGGTCGGTGACGCCCATTGTGTGGGCCAGAGCCGCAACGGTCGCCGTTGGGTCGATTGTCAGCTGTGGGGTTAGGAAGCGCTCCCCCAGGTCTGTGATTCGGTGAAGGGCCTCTGTCGCAGAGTCGCTGTCGCGTATCCCCGCCACATCTTTGAGAATCTCGGCCAGCGGCCAGTAGGCCACCCCGTCGCCATAAGGAAGACACCTCCCGCGAACCACCATCGGAGTGGGCTCGGTAGCCCGCACCCAGTCGAGGAACTCCCTGGTCAGTCTGCTCTTACCCACCCCCGCCGCACCGTAGAGGGTGACCAGGTTGGGTCGGCGTTCACCGGCAGTTCGCTCGTATACAGAATGGAGCAAGGCCAGTTCCGAGTCCCTCCCAACCATTGGCGCGATCAGACCCGGAATTCCCCTCTCCGAGGCTCCCTCCTCTCGGCCTATCAATTCGAAGGCGGTGACCGGGATCGACTTGCCGCGGAGTTGGAGGTCGCCGATCTCGTTGAAGTTGAATCCCCGTACCGCACGCGCCGTTCGCTCCGCGACCAGGATCTGGTCCGGGTGCGCCGCCGACTGCAGTCGTGCCGCGGCGTTGACCGCATCGCCGGTGACCATCGGCTGCCCGGGTTGGGGGTTGGTGTTTGCGAGGACCTCCCCGGTGTTGACCCCGACCCTCATCTGGAGGCTGACCCCCTGGCTCTCGATCAGCTCCTTGTTCACCTGGATGAGCCGATCCATCATCTTCAGGGCAGCGTGAAGGGCTCGGGCCGGATCGTCCTCATGGGAAGCGGGCACTCCAAACACGGCCATTACCGCGTCACCAATGAACTTCTCCACCGTTCCACCCTCGGCTTCGATCTCGGAGCGCATCGCCTCGAAGTATGCGTTCATCACCCGAGCCAGGTCCTCGGGATCGAACCGCTCGCCAAGCCCGGTCGACCCGGTCACATCGGCGAAGAGGATCGTGACCAGCTTCCGCTCCTCCGTTCTGCCGGCCACTGGATCCACGGGCCGACCGCAGGAGGGACAGAACCGGGCCCCGGGGGGGAGGGTCGCTCCACAGTCCCTGCAGGCCGGCCAGAGGCTCGATCCGCACTCGCTGCAGTATTGGGCCTCCCCAGTGTTGGGACGTCCGCAATGGGGGCAGTCGACAACGGCCAAATGTGACTCCATCCGAGGTGGGCAGACCAGGCGGCTCAAGGGTACCGAGGCCGGCTCGGGTCTTGGCCAACCTCCATTTTCGTGGTCGTCTGATCAGAATGAACCAAGATGAGAATCGGCCTCCTCGTTTGTGATCACGTGCGTCCCGAGTTCATGGGCATCTCCGGGGACTATGAGGACATGTTCCGTCGTCTCTTCGCCGGTCGTGAAGAGGTGGAGGTGGTGGTCTACGACGCCGTCAACGGTGACCTGCCGAACGACCCATCTGCGGCCGACGCCTGGCTGACCACCGGCTCTCGCCACTCGGTCAACGACGATGAACAATGGATAAGGGACCTCGAAGATTTCGTCCGGAAGGTCGCCGCCGAAGAGGCGCCGTTTGTCGGCATCTGCTTTGGCCATCAACTCATCGCCAAAGCGTTGGGTGGCTCGGTGGTCAAGTCCGCTCGGGGGTGGGGGATCGGCGTGCAGGAGGTCGA
>Ga0214472_10002935_pt1 | contig 18150 bp, 17 predicted proteins | sample RVTome_6_FD_207662 | JGI IMG/M metagenome (GOLD analysis project Ga0214472, IMG submission 207662) | Soil microbial communities from uranium-contaminated site in the Upper Colorado River Basin, Wyoming, United States - RVT140D175 | ecosystem: Environmental > Terrestrial > Soil > Contaminated >...
TAACCAACAGTCTTTTCAGAAGATATCCTCCCAGAACAATGGTTGTAGAAATCGGCGAACGCGGGCTGTTGCTAAAATTCCCCCCGCAGGATACCTCCTGTAGCCAAACCGCATCCTCCACCCGACCAAACCATGAGAAACTGGATTTTCTGCGACAGCATGTTAGCTTTCAAGACAAGGTTCGCCGACGAACAGTCAAACTGGAGGATATCAATCTCAAGTACGCGCAACTGTTTATTCAACGGAGCCTCGTCCGCTACTTGCTTAAGTATGATTTTACCGAGGTCAAAAGATACCCATTGTCGCGCCGTGATTTGTTTTCCAACAGGAAAAATGATGAGATACTAATTTTCAAGGACGATCTGATCAAGGCAACTTGGACGAGGGAGGAGATTCGCGCCGCGGCGTGTGCCGTCAAAAAACTGCAGGACCGTGTCCAGCAAAATGGCAAGACACTGTTTGTCTTCATGCTGATACCGGACAAATCGACCGCCTACGCCGACTACATTATGGATCCGCAACTGCATAAAATCCTACGTTCCCATCCATTACTGGCCGAGCAAGGCGTCAACTTGCCGCGTATAGATTTTCTCCTGGAAAGCGCGATCAAGGCAGGGGAGATTGATGTCTACCTGCCTAACGACACGCACTTTGGAACGCGCGGCTACGAATTGGTGGCTCTGAGCCTTGTCAGGTTTCTGCAATAAGCGTCGAGATTCAGCATCCTTCGGCCATACGTTACCGCGCCCGGGTCACCACCATGAGGCTCAAGCCGCCGACCCAGCGGGCGCAGGCAGCAGGACTGACCAGTGCAAGAAACCGGCGTGGATAGGACAGCAGCTTGTGCCTGAAGCTCAGCCCGAGCGACGATTCCACCCTGAACGCGAGCGTGAACCGATGGGAAAGCACTTCGAGGCCACTGGATTCCAGCAGCCAAAGTGCCTTACGTCGCGTGTAGAACTGGATGTGCCCCATGCTTTCTGCCTTATATGCGTACAGGTTTGCGATCTCGGTCAAGAGATTGTCGTCCAAGGGAATGTGGAATATCAGGTAGCGGCAGCGTTTCTTGGCGTCCCTGATCAATTGCGACCGATTCTCCACGTGCTCGACCACGTCCATCAACGGGCCTATGTCGAACGGTTCATCAAGTTCGTGAATGCCCTGCTGCCGAAACGTAAGCTCCGGCCAATCTTGTCAGGCATGGGCTAGCGCCTCGTCAGCAATGTTGATCCCAATTCCTCTGACCTTTTTTCCCATCAAAGACAGGGAACGGCAAACGTGACCGAGGACACCACCGGCGCCACAGCCGATGTCTACCAGCCGTACAGGGTCTCCCCCGACTTGGTCCCAGAAGCCAAGAGGGATTGATTGCATGAGCTGACCGGCCTTCCACTCGGAATCCTCCTTGTGCCAAGAGGGGCAGCGCGCCCCGTACTCCCCGGTGACGTATTGGTTGGAAATGATCTTGGGCGCTTGGGGCGACGCGAGTGGCTCGTTCATGGGCGCTCCAACGGTTCAGCATATGTTCGGAAGAGTTCACCTGATGAAGCCAAAGAAACCGCGACAGAAACATTGTAGGGCCTTGGTCACCTTCCGGTGTTGTCCGACGGACGGCGTGCGACGGACGATCTCTGCCGCTCCGAGTTGCGGATCAACGCGACAAGTTCTCGGGCGGTTATGCATTGCCGGCGTTGCACATCGCAGCGTTTTCGCAGCATGGTAGGTGCTTGCCGGATCGCTGCCGCCAGCCCTCGCCAATAGCCCCGAAGGTTCGGGCGCAGCTTGGCCCCGCTCGGCAAGAACAGAGCACGCGTAACCAGAAAGGCCTGGGCCGCAAGCGATAGCGGCAGCATCGCCGCGAGCAACGAAATCGGCATGTTTTTGATCATAACGTTAAACAGGTTTTTCGTAGTCATGTGCACCGAGAACTCCGTTGGTCCGCCCCCGGTGCTCGCGGCCCCGATGTGGTATACCCGCGCCGAAGGTACCGCGAGGCAGCGATAGCCCGCGAGGCGGGCCCGGATCCCGAGATCCACGTCCTCCATGTAGCAGAAGAAGTCCTCGTCGAAAACGCCGACCTCGTGCAGCATCGAACGCCGGTAAATGGAGGCCGCGGCACAGGCGCTGAAAACTTCCATGGGGGCGTCGAAGCGCCCGTCGTCCTGCTCCAGCGCGCCCACCTTGAAGGCGAGCCCCAGGCGCGTGTAGCCGTCGCCGAATGAGTCAATTAAAGTGCGGTGCTTGAAATCGAGTACCTTGGATGCGCAGAAGCCGATTTGGGTATGTGTATCCAAGGCTCGCACCAGCTCTTCGATCCAGCGCGGATCCGCCTCAGTGTCGTTATTCAGTGCAACTAGGTACTCGCCACGCGAAGCCGCGATCCCGGCGTTTATCGCTGCGCTGAATCCCCGGTTTTCAGGAAATCCCACCACCACGACTTCCGGGAAATTCTGGCGCAGCAGTTCAAGGGACCCGTCTACAGAGCCGTTGTCCACCACATAGGTAATGAAGTCGCGATACGTCTGGCGCCGCAGCGACTCCAGGCAGACCGGCAGGAAGCGGGCACCGTTCCAGTTCGGGATGATCACCGAGACGCGCTCGTTCAAGCCGGAGCCTTCCTGGCCAGGATCGCATGTTCATTGGCGAGACCGAAGCCACGCCACAGCAACTGCTTGAATACCTGGTTCAGCCGGCCTCGCGCTTGCAGGGACCACGGAACACAATCCAGCACCTGATACCCGCAGGCCCGAATTTCCGCCAGAACCGCCGGAATCTCATAGCGCTTGCAAGGCTTCTCGCGACCGAGCAGCTTCCAGAGCCAGCGCGTGCGCATGTCCAGAACGGTCAGGAAGAAAAAGCCGCCCGGACGCAGGAAGCGATCGTATTTCCGGAACAGCAGCGACAAGTCAAGCATCGGCTCGTAGAGCAAATCGTGCATGATGATCAGGTCGAACGTTTCCGGAGCGAATTCCGTGGAGAGCACGTTGCCGATAAAGAAGCTGGTGTTGGCCAGATGCCCACGAGCCCGCAGAGCGGAGTAAATCGGGGCAAACGCTCGTGTGTAGTCGAACGATACGACGCTATGACGGTGCAGGGATTGCACGAAGAACTCGGTCGCGAAAGGCCCGCAGCCGACATTCAGCACCCACCCCTGCGGCGCGGCGAAATACGCTTGAAGCAGCTGGGCCATCGCCTTGAGCCGTCGCGGGTCGGCAAAAAAATCGACGAACTGCCGGAAATCGTTTTTGAGGCTTTCACGCAGGATCGACGCGTATTCGTCGGCACGGGGGTCGATCCCGTCGATAGTGAGCGCCTGCCGTCTGGTGTTTTCGATGTCCATGACTGGCTCGTTACACGACATCCATATCTCCCCAGCTGAAGTGCCAGTCGGCCCAGAACGCTGGAAGATTGCTTGACGCGCCCAGATCGTGCACGGTCATGACAAAGGGCTTCGGATTGACAAGTGATTACTCCGCGCTTTCGCCCAATGGACTACTTCCTCCAATAATGCTGCTGCGACATGGCTTGCCGCCTCTGGCGCCGCCAGCAGGTCGATTACGAGCATGCTGGGCACGCCTAAGACCTCACGCGGGTTCGCTATCGCGTAGCCTAACACTTCGCCGCGGGACTCCCAGCCGATGCGCAGATAAGAATAGGTGGGTTGCCGCACAAACCGCCAGTTGAGGTAGGCGGCGTCGCGGCGTATCCCCGAACGGGATCCGGCCCTCGCGCGCCGCCACAGATGGTCGAACCGCGACTCGAAGCGGTCGATCAGGAACGCTTCGCCGAGTAGCCCGCGGCGAAGGCTCCAACCGGCCCGCGCGTCGGCCAGTTTGGCCATGACACCGCTCCCGTAGCCCAGCACGCGAGCAGGGTCCCAGCGCGCCAGGAAGTCCGGCACAGCAGCCCGGGAAAGCGGGCGCACCATCAGGGCGGGCCAGAACGCCTCCCTCCAGCCCAGCTTCGATCGGGTCACGACCTTGTGGGCACTGGCGTTGGGGAAGCCGATGCCGAAGGCGAAGCCGAGGTCCCGAGCGAGCTGCTGCCAGATCGACATGATGCGAAAGGATCCCGCCCGCGAGCGTGTTTGCGCGTGCACTATGTAGTCCACACATTGGGCGACGGCCAGCGATTCGCTCCCGATCTCCACGCGGCGTGGAAGCAGCCCGGCGAATCCCACAACCTCTTGGGCCGGCCGTCCAGCATCATCACGCCGGATCCCGCGCCGGCCGGAGTGCCACCCAGCAGCCAGTGTAGAAACTCTGGCGTGGCTTGCGGGTGCTCGGCGCTCCATACGTTGGCGCGCAATTTGAGCACGGCGTCGTCAGCTCCGGGAACGAAGGTTCTGTATTCCATCCGAAGCTCCGAGAGTAGAGGCGGTTCCTGACTTCGCGGAAAGCAGCCGGCGGAACAGCTGGTCGGTCGAGGTCACCATCCTCTCCGCGCTGAAGTGGCACGCCACCCGCTCGCGCCCCCTTCGGCCCATGTCCGCGCGCAAACGCGGGCTCTCCAGCAGGTGCAGGATCGCAGCCCCCAGCGCCTCAGGGTCGCGCGGCGGTACCAGCAGGCCCGTTTCACCGTCGTCGACCAACTCCGGCACGCCCCCAACCCGAGTTGCGATGACGGGTGTCGCAGCGTTCATGGCTTCGAGAATGGTGACCGGCATCCCCTCCGAAACGGACGGCAACACGAACACGTCGAGTGCGCGAAGAAGCTGCGCCACGTCCCGCCGCTCGCCCAGAAAGGCGAAGCTGCGGGCCACGCCGAGCGCCCGCGCCTGGCGCTCCAGCTCGCCCCGCAACGGCCCCTCGCCGACGACGACGAACACCGACTCGGGGTAAGACTTTACGACCGTCGCGGCGGCGGCGGCGAGAACGTCCAATCCCTTGAACCATACCAGGCGGGCGACGGTGCCGACGATCAATCGCCCGCTTCTATTACCGAGCTCTGCGAGCAGCATCGCGCGCGCGGAGGCCGCAGGGATCTGGTCAGCGCTGCGAACCCCATTCGGGATGGCAAAAACCTTCTCGGGGCCGAGCAGGTGTTTGCGCAGAACTGTGTCCCGCACGCGTTCCGAGACGGTTATGACAGCGTCCATCGTCACGGACAGGAGGATCTTGTCGTAGACCCAGAACAGCGCTCGGAGCCAGGCCATCGGCGCCGCGATGGAACCCAGGGTGTGTGCCGTGTTGACATTGACCGGCGCGCGCGCGAGCCACCCCGCCAACCCCCCGAGGAGCGTAGCCTTGGACATGTGGGTGTGGACGATGTCGAAGCGCCCGTGGCGAACGAGCCGATACAGTCGGACGAGTCCGCGAATATCGCTGGTCGGACTGGGGAGCCGGCGCAGCTCCACCGGTTCGAGCCGTATCCCCAGTGCGGTCAGCTGTGCCTTATGCTCCGGATCGCAGGCGCCGCATGCGACGGTGATGTCGTAGCCCCTGGCACGCAGCCCTTCCAGGAGCAGTATCAGGTGAGAAGGCACGCCACCTACGTCGAGCCGCGTCACGACCTCCAGCAGCCGGAGCGGTGTGCCCGCTACCCCTTCGGAGGCGGGGACCCGGGCTTCTGGCCGGGGCGGCGGCGGGATGGTTGGAGCTTGTTCTGAGAGTCTCACGATATTCGGCTGTCCGAGGCGAATGGGGGAGTCGGGGCGTGGGGACGTCCGCTTATCTTGCCAGCAAGCGGAACAGCCATCGGTTGGTAACGCCTATCACTCTACGCAACCCCGGCGCCTCCTTGAACCACAGCCAATCGAGCGCTCCAGCCACCTTCATGCGAAACAGGAAGAACGTATCGCTTGCCGAGACTTCGGTGCGGCGCAGCGCCTGCAGGCGCGTGGCTGTTTCGTTGACGCCAGGAATGGTGGTAAAGGACGCCGCATAGCCGGCGCGGGTTGCGGTGGACTCCGAGCGATGGTCGAAGTCGCCTCCCGGGTAAGCCAGCAGGAGAGCCGGAGCGCCAGCGATTTCTTCCAGAACGCGACGCGAACGCCCCAGCTCGGCCTGGAGGTCATCGTCGTCGAGGCCGGTCAGCGGGCGGTGGCTGTGGGTGTGGGATCCGACGAACATCCCGGCGGCCAACAGCTCGCGCAGTTGCTGGCGGGACAGGAACCGGCCGAACCCGCTTGGGTCGCCCTCGGCCCAGACCTCGCCGCTTTCTTTCCCGATGAAGCCCGTGATGACGAACACGATGGCCTGGAATCCATGGGCCTTCAGCAGAGGGGTCGCCCATAGCAGATTGTCCTCGTAGCCGTCATCGAAGGTGATGGCGATGACCCTTTCGTTGGCGGCAGAGACTTCGCTGGTGAGCATGGCGAGCAGTTCTTCCGGACTCACCGTGCGGAAACCTTGACGCCGGAGATATTCGAGCTGGCGGGCGAACGCCTCGGGGCGTACCGTGGTTTCCCGTGAGACCGGCCCCAGCTTGTCGAACGGGTAGGGATTCACGCGGTGATAGAACAGCACGCGAAGCCCCGCAGGTCGCGATCCGGCGAGAAGTTGCAGGAGACCGGGGACGACCAGTGCCGTTTTCAGCGCCGTCTTGATCCACAGCCTTCCGCGCGAAATTAGGCTAAGCATGGAACACGATATCCTGGTCTCCGAAGAGGCCACACTGGAAGTCCCACGGGCCCGCTGTCGAAACGTTTTCCCGGACGACGAAGCTCTGACCGAAGCGGCACCGCTGGGGCCGGGGCGGCGCTGCGCGTCGGCGATAGCGCCGAAGATCCATTGCGGACGGCTGCCCATCGAGTGTATCCAGAAGAACCCGCATTTTAGCTATTGGAAAACGACCGAGCTATCGGTGTTGTTGAGTTGATATACGAATCCTAACGAGCTGTTCTTGAGCGGCGGCAGGATACCGAATAACTGTTCCATGAACTCGCCCACCTGGGCGATTGGCGTCTTCGGCACGAAAACAATGTCGAACGGTTCCAAATAAATGTCATTCGTTCCCGCACCCCGCTGGTCGGGCCGCAGGTCGCGCCTGAGGACCACGGCCTGTGCCGGACCGGTCCTGCGCAGCACCAGCACAGTTGCAATCTGTGCACCGGGTTTCGTCCCACCCGCTTCGATAATCGACGACAGGACGCTCATATTACCGCGATACCCGAGCACGCCGGGACGCGCGACCTCGCCGCCCACGAAGACCTGTGGTGGCGAGAAGCTGCGTACGATTACAACGGGACGAAGGTCCTCGAGCCCGGCCGGCACCGGGGTCTCTCCGACAAAAAAGCGGTTCCTGGCATAATTGCGGACGATGACTACCAAATCAGGCTGCTTCAGGAATGTCTGATACCGTTGGTTCAGTTCGATCTCGAGTTCATCCGGCGTTTTGCCCTCGGCCTGGATAGTCTTGACCTGATTGAGCGAGATCTTGCCGTCCGGGCGCACCTTTACCGCCTGGTCGTAGCCCTGGTGGTAGGGAAACTTAATCTCCAGCTCGTCGCCGGCGCCGATCACATAGCGCTTTTCAACGGGGCCGCTCGTCGGCGAATTTACCGGCAAGGTGAGTTCGCGGTAACGCAGTGCGATTTCCGCTTGTAATTCTTCGGGAGACCGGCCATCGGCTTGAATGGAGTTGATTAGGCGCAAGGAGATCTTCCCGTCAGGGCGTACTCGGACCATCTCGTTGAGGTCGGGACGGTCAGGGAATTTGATGTCGAGCTCGTCGGTGACATTGATAAGGTACCTCCCGGCGCGGGCTGTCGTCGCGGTGGCGGGCGGGGTCGAGGCCACTGACCCGACCGGCGGCACCGGAAACGTGCCCTGCTTAAAAGGGATGACCGTGCAAGCTGTCAGCGGGAGCGCCAACGCGACGATCAGCCACACGCATCTCGCATCGACGGATAACCAACACAGCGCAGCGAGCATGCCGCGCAGACATACTTCAGCCAAGTTTGATTGGATATTGCGTTCCATCTCATTCTCCATTTCATTCGCCATGCGAATTTCTACCTGTGCCCGCCGGGTGCACCTGCTTGGCAACGACAAGGGTTACCGATGCCAGGTACTTCAGGAGGGCGGATGCCAGTTTGTCGCCCCCTCGCGGTCCGCCGCGGCGGTAGCGCAGTGCAGGCGCGTGAGAGAGCATCGCGCGCAACTTTGCCAAGTAGTATTGCGGAGTATAGCGAAAGTCCGCGTGCAGTTCACATTCGGCGGCAAGCTCCAGAACGTTGCGGGAAGTCAGGTAGTTCACGTTGGTCAGGAGGTAAGCGGCATGCCGCTCGGCGTAGGAGTCCAGTGATTCCTGAGCAGGGTCGTACTTGCCCAGTCCAAGCCGCGAAAGGAAGTGGATGGAGCGGCGTAACAGATCACGGTTGTGGATCCAGTGCACCAGGGGGAGATGCAGATGGGGCTCCATCAGAACATGGCGAAGCGGAAACACGTGCACGGAGAACCCGTCTGGCCGTAAGGTGCGGAAGATCTCGGAGAAAAACACCCGGTGGTTCCTTACATGCTCCATTACCTGGTTGGAGATAATGACATCGAACTGGTCCGGGGGCCATGGCCACGCATCGCTTTCCGAGATTAATACGAGTCGCTCGTTCCAGGGCGTGTGCGGGTGATTGCGGGAAAGCATCTCGACGGTGGTCTGGAAATAACCAGGGGCCTGCACGCCGTGATCGAACACGTCAAAACCATAAAACTCGAACGTGACACCGGGGTGAATCTTGCCCATATTCTGGGCAAAGTAATCGAGCAGCAGGCCGTCACCGCACCCGGCGTCGAGAATCCGCACCGACCTCCCTGCGGCGGGCGCCACGAACTCCGTCGCGACAACGCTCAGCAGGTGCTGATGGGTAACGCTGAGCGCGGCGGCGATCATGGCATGTGCCCGCGTTTCCCGCCGCCACGTTTCATGCCGCCGCTTCCCGCAGCACCATGAGAAGGCGCGGCGCGGCCGCGGCGAGAGAGTACCGTGATTCGACCAGCTCTCGTCCGCGTTGACCCAGCCGTCTGCGAAGCCCCGAATCCCGGATCAGTCGGTTCAGACTGGCAAGCCACTCGGTCGGCGTCGAGGCGAAATACCCGCTCGCGCCGTCATCTACAATCGAAACGTTTGCTCCGACGGGACTGCACACGACCGGTATGCCGACGCTCATGTACTGAATGAGCTTGAAACCGCATTTACCGCGAGTTTCTTCATCGTCGGTCAGAGGCATGATCCCGATATCGAACGACTGCAGGTCGGATACTTCCTCCTCCAGCCGCCAGGCCTTGAAGGTCACCGGAAGCGATCGTACGTCAAACGGCTCGGCGCCGACGAACTTGAAGGCAACCTGCGGGTGCGCCTGCGCCAGATCCGCGATGACGTCAATGAGGTCTCGGAGATACGATGACCCGCGTGGCGTGCCGATCCAACCGATGACACAGGTCGTCCCGTCGCTTCTGCGCAATGGCGGCCGGTATTCATTCGTGTCCACCACCGTCGGGATGACTGTTATGCGCTCGGGGGCATCAGTGAACCGAACGGCATAGTCGCGCAGGTAATGACTCCCGACTATAACGCGTGAGGCCATCTGTATGACTTTCGCCGGTTTGCCGAAATCGCGCAGCCGGTCCAGGGGGTTTCGGTATGCCAAGGAAGGAATGTAAATCGCATCGTCAAAATCGAACGCCAGCCGCCCGGCCGCCGCCTCGAGCGCGCGCTCGAACAATGGGGGGCCGAAGGGGAACGCCTCCCTCAATACATACGCAACGTCATAGTTCCGGGCGGCGAGAATGTCGAATACACGCAACGCCGTACCCCACAACGTTACGCATACCTTCAGACCAAACCGGCCTTGCTGATATATGATCGGGGTGAGTCGCGAAGACAGGAACGGCCGCACCGTTGCCTCGACGCCGTGCGCCCGCAGATAGGGCAGGAACTGGTAGACCCGGAACCGGCTCGAGGGCCCTTCGATCGGATGCGGCGTGACGAACAGGACGCGCATGGTCAAGGCGCCGCAGCATGTGCGTCCCGGTCCAGGATGATCAGTGCGGCGAAAAACACGCCCATGGTCACGGTGACGACGTAAGCCAGGTAGCAGGCGACGGTCAGCCCGTTGATCAGGTAGGCGGTCGCTCCGGCAATGATGGCGAGGATCGAGCTACGGCTCGCTCCCGGCGGATACCGGCGATACAGACGCACTGTCAGCGTGAAGAACAACACGAACACACCGATAAAACCGGCCAATCCGATCACGCCGGTTTCCGCCGACAGCTGTAGATAGAGGTTCTCAGCCGTGATTATACGCTCGGCCCAGGGCTCGGCGATGATATTGATCCGGTGGCGCCGGATCGTTTCAAACTTGTATGCGGGAAAGTTGGCAAAGCCCACGCCGACCAGAGGATGGTCCAGCGCCATGTGCCCGGCGATGTCCCACAGCTTCAAGCGCAGGGTAACGTTCTCCTTGTCCAGCGTGCGCTCTTTCAGATTGTCACCGAGCCACGGCCAGGCCATCACGATTGCGATCGCAGCGAGCACGCAACCGTAGGCGACGTACCTGCGCAGGGGCTTGACGATTACGGCGAGCAGCGCCGTGCACGTGACCACTGCCACCATCGGCCCGCGGGAAAAGCTGAGTGCAACGCCAAACACCATCAGCGCCGCTGCCGCCGCCCAGCCGATGCGCACGCGTAGCGACCCGGCGTGAAGCAACCGCAGCAGCGCGTACGGGTAGACCATCGACATCAGGGCGCCGAACTCGATCGGATTGGTGAACAAGCTGTAGATGCGGTGGATTGAGCCGACTCGGGCAAAGTCCTCGCCCCGCAAGTACTCGTCGCTCTCTTCGCCCTGACGCAGGAAGATCTCGTGGAGGATGTTGATTCCCGACACGAACTCGCCGATCGCATAGAACACGGCGATTAGACAACCCGTCACCAGCACCTTGAACAACCGGTCGAGATCGTCCGTTCCTCTCAACAGGTGCAGGATGACAAGGCACGTCATTGACGGTACCACGAACACCTTGACCCACATTTGTACCGACTGGGCGACGGTTCCGGCGTCCAGCAGCGAGGCGAGCATCAGCGCGCCCAACGCGATGTACGCCCTGCCGAGCCGACGGCCTTCGGGGCCGCAGGATGGGCCCGCGCGCCCAAGCAAGGACTCCAGGGCGAGCAAGGCCGCCAGCAGCGCGGTCAACGCGAGCGACAACGGGAACATGTGCGAGCCCGGCAGCATCGGCGACCGGATGTAGGTCGGGGAGACGATTAACGTCAGCACGCTGGCCCACAGGACCCACTTGGGTCGGTAGACGGCCAGCGCGAGCACGGCCGCTGCCGCGGCCAAGGCAGCGACGATCAACGGATAGCCCGCGGTGACCGCCAATCCGAGAAAGATCAAGAGCGCACCGGACCCCGCAATACGCCATGATACTGGCATGTCGCGCAAGCGACTAAGCCATGCGGTGCCGGTGGCTTGTGTCTCCAGGGTCATGTCACGACTTTTCCGTCAGTTGCGGCGCTGGCCAGAGCGTCGTCGCCAACACAAGCGCCAGGCCGTACGCAGCCAGTACCGACAACACCGACCAGGCGCCCCAAGGGGTGACCAGCACAAGGGCCGCTCCGCCGCCGATAGCGCCGGAAATCAGGGGCGCTGCAAGGTGGCGCAGGAGGCCGATAGTGTCAACAAACCAGCGGCGCACGCACCAATGCGAGAACACGAGGTTGAATCCCTGTGAGGCCAACACGGAAACCGCGGCGCCGATCAGGCCGAAACGCGGAATGAGGGCCAGCCCGAGCGCGAACTGTACAACCATCGATATTGCGGCATTGAACAACATAATCCGCGGGCGGTTGGACATCATGAGAACCACGCTGTTGATGATCTGCACCGAAGCGAGCGGAAACGCGCAGAAGAGCAGCTGCAGTACGAGCGTCGCGCGCCGGTAGTCGGGCGGAAACAGCAGACCAAGAATGCTCTCCGCGAGCACCACTCCCGCGAGGGCCAGTGGTAGCGTGACAGACAGCACCCGGCGCAGCGTCCACAGGTAGACGCTGCGCAACTGCTCCCGCGAGCCGGCATGGAATTGCGAGAGGACCGGCGCCGCGGCAGAAACCAGCACGGCCGGCAGCAAGAGAGCGGTCTCGGGAAACCTCGCGGCCGCGCTGAACAGTCCGACGTTCTCTGCTGTGGACACATAACCCAAGATCAGCAGCTCGGCCCGGGTCGCCAGGATGGCGAGCAGGGTGGCCACCGCGAACGGGAACGCCTGCCGCAACAAGTTCGCGCAGAGGCGCCAGTCGAAACTCGGGTAGAACGCGTACCCGCACGCTCGCGCCTGGCGCGCGAGGAATGCCATGTACGCCAGTGCTGCCACCACGCCCGCCGCAAGCACGGCGTTCAGGCTTCCCCCAGCGACGACTATCGCCGTCCCGACCGAGCATTGCACCAGCGCGATAACGACGTCGCCCGCAGCCGAGTAACGCATCTGCTGCCGGGCCTGGAACAATGAATCGAACATCAAGCCGAGGCTTGTCGGAAAAAGGGCAAGTGCGGCGATGGCCGTTAGCATCAGCGTGTGCTCGGAGTAGCCGACCACCCAGATGATCGTCAACAGCATGATGTAACCTGCGAGCGCCAGAGCAACCCGCAGCGGTAGCAGCGTGGAAAGATACGAGGGGATGAGGCCCGCATCGCGCGCCAGGTCCCGGACCATCAGCCGCCCCAGCCCGAACTCGATGCCGGTCATCGCGATCAACACGAAGCTTATTATGAGGTTGAAAGTACCGAAGTCCTCCACCCCGAAGTGGTGGGCAAGGATGAGAATGTAGACGAAGCCGACCGCGCGGCTCAAAAACTGCCCGGCCACCAGAAACGTGCTGTTGCGAGAAATCCCCTGCAGTATCTGCCCCGAAACGCCTTTGCCGGGCGCGGCCGCTGCCTCGCTCGGTACCGCACTGGACCAAAGGCGAGTCATGGAGTGATAGAGCCGGGTGAAGTTCGCATGCGTTCCGCAACCGCGCGTCAATGGGGTCCGATGCGGGCGACTTGCTCAGTGCGGACCGATGCGGCGCCTGCCTTCGAGGCCAGAGCGCGGACGGCATTGAACTCGGTTATCAATACCGCCGCGACTGCCGCCATCAGGGCAACACCCAAGCCGATCAACAGGAGCAGGAGCCGACCGGGAAACGGCTTGACCGGCGCCGAGGGCTTATCGACGACCTGAAGTATCACCCGACTCCGCTCGTCCAGTGAAATCCTCCGGTCCTCCGTGGCCCTCACGTAGGTCCTGTAATTTTCCTCCCGGGTCGCAACGTCGCGCTGCAACTGGCGCAACTCGGGCTCGATACGGTCCAGCACAGCCAGCCTGGCTTTGGAGAGGCTGATCAGCTTGGTGGTTTTCGCAATTTGTTTGGCAAGTATGCCCTCGGCGAGCGCGATCTGATTGTCCAACTCCTGGACCCGCGGGTCGTCCTGATTCAACAGGGTGCCTCGACGCGCGCGTTCGAGCTTGAGCTGATTCAGCGTCCCCATCAGTTGAGACATTTCGTTATTTCCAAGGCTTGCGCCGACATCCGGGAGAGGCGCGGTCAGGCCGCGCATTTCCGCTCTATCTGTGCCGGCTTCGCGCTCCACGACAGCTGTCGAGAGGTCAACGACACCGCTGGGGTGGACCCCTTCGAGCAGGGATGTCAGCCGCTCTATTTTCTGTATGAGTATGGATTTCTCGGACTGAAAGTCTATGACCGCATTCTTTGCCTTGAACTTGGCGAGACCGGTCTCCGACTCGTGCAGGGTCTCCGCCAATTGCTCGCTTTGCTTGCGGTAGAACTCGTAGCGCTCCGACGATGCATTTAATTGCGCCAGCTTTGCCAAGTGCAGGGAGATAAGCGCATCGAGAACCTTGCGCGCTGCCTCCGACGTGCGGGCCTGAAATGATACTTCGATGAGCTGTGCCCGCCGGACCGGGTAGATCTGCAGGTTCTTCTGTATGGTCTCGACTGCGGCGTCCCGGGGCGACAGCTTCGTCACCAAGCCGACAATAGCGAGACCATCCTGCAGCGCGCCGGTCGTGCCCTTCACGAAAGCGCTGATCGCTCGGCCAATCCAACTCGTCGGCTTGGGTCCTTCGACAATGTCCGCGCCGAGCTGGTCCACGATCATGCCTGTGCTTTCCCTGGACTGCAGCAGTTCCGCTTGCGTTGCGACCGCTTCCTCGACCACTCTTTGCGCCAGATCGTAGCGCACTTCGGACTGGGACAGCGAAACGTCCCGCTGGTCCAGCTTAACAAGCAACCGCGCGGTGGACTGGAAGTACTGCGTCTTGAGGTAGGTGCCGGCCACAGCGCCGAAGGCGACGCAGGCGAACGTGACGAGGAATAATCGATGGTGCGCCGCAAATATGCCCGGCAGCCGCCACAGAATCGAATGCAAATCGCCGCTGGCCGCTACGCCCTGTTCGCGTGGGGTATCGCTCATGGTTTTCGGGCCGGCGTGGCCGGACTAGAATGCTGGTTCAGCACGGCCGCCGCGAGCCTGCGCCGCGCCAGCCGGTACTCCGAGGGCCGACGCTCGAATTCCCGCAGGGATTTCACCACACCGCCGGCTATCTCCATTGCGAGTGCGCCCTTGCCGCGTTGCGTGAGCAGATTCAGCAATTCGTAATCCTCGCTGCCTTCGCGCAGCATTTCAAGCCTGAGCGAGACCACCGGGCCGTCCGGATCGGGCTGGCCGGTGTGCCGGCCGGAACCGGCAGCAGGATACAGCAGGGACCCGTCGCCCGCGATCGGGGGGGTTCCGGGGTTCTCCTCGCCGTGCGGCAGCCGGGTCCAAGGATTGCTCGTCTTGTTCCAGAAGGCGGCTTCCCAGTGGAGGATGGCACCGACCCGATACTTGAACGCCATCCAGCCCAGCACGCGATGTTCGATGCCCTGGTGATCGATAAGGATGTTGGGGTAGGTGGGCTGCTGAGCCGCCGGCAACGCCGCAGTCCACGGATTGACGTACCACCAAACCTCGCCCCCGCGACGGCGCACGCGCTCAGCGAACTCGGGCGTCCAGCCCGAGGGCGCGGAGGAGATTTCGAACCCGAGCAGTCCGAACAGCTTCGGGCGGATAACGGCGGCCAGGTCGTCGAAAAAGGCCAGGTTGGGTACCCAGAGCACCGCGCCGTGTTCCAGGCTCTCGATTCCTTCATTGCCATCACAGTCCATGCATTTCCCGACCGCGGTAAGCAACATGCGCAGGCGCGGATCGGCGGCGCGCACAAGCTCCGCAAACCGGCGTATCTGCTGGTACTGGCGCTTCTCGATCGGCTCATCGGTGCTTGGAATGTAAAGGAAGGCGCGGTCGAGCAGACCAAGGCGATCGTAAAACGCGGCCATCTGCCGCAGGTAATCCACGGCGAGGCGCCGGTAATCGTTCGAAAAAAGTGCATGGCGTGTGGTGTCGACCGGCCATGAGTCGAAAAACGGAATGCCGACCGGGATCTGGGCTTGCCCCGCGAACACGGCCTCGAGTTGACGGCGGTATTCATCCAGCCCGAGCACGAGGCGCCCATTCTCTTCCCGGACTTCGGGCAACGCGTACACAAAAAAAGGGTAGGTGCGCTGCCGCCGCAGCGCCGCATAGTAGCGGGGAAGAATCTTCTGCTTGAAGTGGGGATCGGGAAGCCCGCCTTCGAACTTACGAATCGACTCATAGTCACAGCCTACTGTGACGGGCAGGCTGACACGCGCCGGAAGCGTAACGTCCCAGACTTCAACCGCGACGTCGACCACGAGGCTTGGTACGCTGCGGGCCGTCACACGCAGCCTGCCGCGATAAATGCCGCCTTTGAGTCCTGGCCGCAGAAACACCTTGAGTATCACGGGTTGATGGCGTCCGGCCTTGAGCACGAAGGGCCGGCGCAACGGAACCAGGGCGTCGGGCCACTCGCCGGCCTGGCCGCGGGCATCCGAGGGCGCTTCCACCGTCACGTAATGGATCAGGAACAGCTCGACGTCCTCCGCCGGGATGCGCCCGCCCGGGCCGGACAGGGCGGTAACCTGGACAAACACGTTCTCGAGCAGCGCGGTGCTGGTAAGCACCACCTGGGCCGTCTCGAACTCGTTACGCGCACCCTCCAGTTCGATTGTGTTGCCGCTGGGCGGAAGCGGCTCAGAGGGTCTCAGCTTGTAGGAGCTGTCCAGCACCACAGCCCGGAACGCCATCGCTTTACCGTACGCGATCGAGGGCAGGCTGTTCGTCCCAATCACCCACACGAGCGTCGCGATAGTCAGCACGGACGATTCGGCGGCGTGCGCCAGAGATTTGAAGAACGGTATCATCACGAGTCCAATATCGCGCATGGTTAGCGCCGCACCGAAACCAACGGCTCCGGGTAAAGTAAGCAGATCAAGTGACGTTGACGCCGTATGTTAACGGTAGCACTCGCGCTTCGTCACTTCTAAGGCCAGTTTGCCCTATCTCGGTGAGCGTATTCGCTCGGGATCAGGTAACCGAGTTAACCGCACGACCTCCCGCGTCAATTCATTCGTTAGCAGCCAAATTCATGTGATAAACATGCGCCGATCAAAACGTCATTACGGCATAATGCAACTCTCCCATAAGTGCCACTGCACAGCCTCTGGCACCCACGTTGTCCGCTATTGCCCGAACTTCTTCGGCCGTATAGAAAAACAATGGACAATCCAGTGAGTGCAATTTGTAGCGCAATTTGCGTAAATGAGACCGAATGGTTCCTGCCCGACAGAAAGTCCCTATCATGATTTTTGGCGAAAATTGCAGTAACTTGCGCATCATCGGTATCGGATCAGAAATATATTCTAGAAGTCCAAGCATAGCGATGGCATCAAAATGGGTGTGCGTATCAAGAGCCCCGGGCCAATTGTTGACTACGTCACCCCGAATCAACTGGCATTGGTCACCCCTTATCCCAAGCTCAGATAAAACACATCGCGCCTGCTCCAGCATGCTGTTGGAAAAATCCACGCCCACAACCCTATGCCCTGCCTGAATCAACGGAACACATAGCCGACCGGTCCCACATCCAACATCCAGAACCTTTTGATCCGAACCTAGCTCATTGATTTGCCGAACACTTTCGATTACCCGATCATAAATATCTTTGCGAAGCCAACGGTCCAGAGCAACCCCCAGAGACGAACGGTCTTTACCGGTATAAATGGCATCAAAATCTTGAACAATCGAATCCCAATATTGTGGTTTGGATTGCTGGATCATACGCCAAGCACCTCCCGTATTGATGCAAAAATACCTCTTGCATAGCCGGTCCAAATGTTCTTCGGTGTACCTAAATTCACCCGGTGACGGAACGTATTACCTGGGACTACTCAATTACTATATACTATGCGCACGTCGCATTTCAAAGTACCGTGAGTGCCGGACAGCACGGCCCGAAGATGTCCGGCGTATTCGAGACGAGGCCCCGCTCTTTGATGAAACCGCAACGAGCTTACCCGGTGGATATCAGCGTCGTCATTCCCACCTTCAATCGGTGCGAGATTCTGCGCCGTGTGCTGCTACTGGAGTTCCCAGGATATTCCGGACACCCTTATACACCCACCGAAGTGGCTTCAAACACCTCGGGGCTCACGCCATGAAGATGACTGTGCCGGCGTGTCCGATTGTAGAACACCTCGATGTAATCGACGATGTCGGCGTTGGCCAGATCGCGGTTTTTATAGATTCGCTTTTTGATGCGTTCTTTCTTTAAGCTGCTGAAGAACGATTCGGCTACCGCGTTATCCCAACAGTTGCCACGCCGGCTCATGCTGGGCTCCAGACGATGCGCGCGACAGAACCGCAGCCAGTCGTCACTCCCGTATTGCGATCCCGGATCGGAGTGAATCAGGGTTTGTTGCGGACGACGGCGCTTGACTGCCATGAGCAATGCATCCAGCACGAGCTCGCGAGCCAGCGTGGGTTTCGTCGACCAGCCGATGATGCGCCGGGAGTGCAGGTCCATGACCACACCCAGGTACAACCAGCCTTCCCAGGTGCGCACGTAGGTAATATCCGTCACCCATACCCGATTCGGCTGCGCCACGGTGAAACCGCGTTGCAAGGTATTGGGCACCACGGCCGAGGGGCGTCCGCGCATTGCGCGTGGTCTACGATAACCGTAGTTCGCCTTGATGTGATGATCCCGCATGAGCCGGGCGACCCGATGCTTGCTGCAGGTCTCGCCCG
>Ga0214472_10002937_pt1 | contig 18143 bp, 18 predicted proteins | sample RVTome_6_FD_207662 | JGI IMG/M metagenome (GOLD analysis project Ga0214472, IMG submission 207662) | Soil microbial communities from uranium-contaminated site in the Upper Colorado River Basin, Wyoming, United States - RVT140D175 | ecosystem: Environmental > Terrestrial > Soil > Contaminated >...
CTGGCCGTCGACGCGCTCGCCGACGGCGCGCGCCACGCCCTGCCGGTCGGGATCGCGTGTGCGCTGGTGGGGGTGATCATCGGCGTGCTGACGCTCACCGGCGCCGCGACCACGTTCGCCAACGCCATCATCGCGCTCGGACGCGACAGCCTGCTGTTGTCGCTGGTGCTCACCATGCTGGTGTGCCTGCTCCTCGGGATGGGTATCCCCACCATCCCCAACTACATCATCACCTCCTCGCTGGCGGCGCCGGCCCTGCTCGAGCTGGGCGTGCCGCTCGTCGTCAGCCACATGTTCGTGTTCTATTTCGGGATCCTCGCCGACCTCACCCCGCCGGTGGCGCTGGCCGCCTTCGCCGCGGCGCCGATCGCCGGCGTATCGGGCATGAAGATCGGGGTGCAGGCGGTGCGGGTCGCGATCGCCGGCTTCGTTGTCCCCTACATGGCGGTGTATGCGCCCGAACTCATGCTGCAGGGCGACCCGGGCGCGCTGGCGGTGATATGGATCGTGTTCAAGGCGTTGATCGCCATCGGACTGTGGGGGGCTGCCGCCATCGGTTACCTCGACCGGCCGCTGTCGTGGGCACAGCGGGTGTGGGCGCTCGCCTCGGCAGGCTGCCTGGTGGCGGCGTTGCCGATCACCGACGAGATCGGGCTCGTCAGCGCCGCGCTGTTCGTCGCCTGGCAATTCTGGCGCCGGCGCCGCCCCGCCCCGGTATGAGACACCCTGAATCAACCTCCCGCGTTCTCAGTGCGCAGCTGCGTAGCCCGGATGAAGGCCGCAGGCCGGAATCCGGGGAAGGCGGGAGCGCGCCGATGGCGGCCGTCCCCGGATTCCGTTGCACGCCATCCGGGCTACGAATCCGCTCCACGATTCCCGCCGGGGTGCTGGCATGCGCCCGTGGGAGCGGCGGACGCCGCGAAAGGCCGCCGGGCGGAAACCGGAACGCCCGTTTCGCGCCTGCCGGCGCTCCTGCAGAGGCCGCGTCGACACGCCTCGACAACCGAGAGGTTGCCCAATGAGCGTGCTGTGCCTCGCCAGCGGATTGCTGGGCGCGCGCATCGCGGTGGCGGGGTTCACCCTGGCGTGGATGCATTCGATCGAAAAGCTGCGTTGGGAGGAAGACTGGCGCGTCGAGGACGCCGAGTTGGTGCTGGTCGAGGCGCGCGTGCGCGGCACCGGCGCGGGCATGGAGCCGCCGCCCGAGGCACGCTTCGAGGGCGGCGTGTGGCGTTATCCGGGCCGGGTGCGCACGGCACGGCTCGATCTCGCGCATTCGCCCTACACCGCCGGTTACGAACTGTGCGTGGCGGGGCGCTGCGCCCCGCTTGCCGCTCACCTGCCCGGCTTGCCGGACAGCGCCACGATCCGTCTGGAACCGTGTCCGTGAGCCGCGTTGCGCATGGCGGTGGCGAGGCCCCGGACCGCAAGGACTCGGGCTGAGCGCCGCCAACCATCAGGCGCTGCGGCGCAACCCCGTCGGCGTCGCCTGGGCGATGGCGCCGCAGCGGCGAACCGGCCGACCATGGAAAAAGAGGCGCGGACCGAAGTCCGCGCCTCTTTATTGGCCCCCCGCCAGTGCCGTTTCCGCCGATTATCCTGAACCTGGGGTTCAGGGAGGTCGCTTTCCTTCCGCATCAGGCTCACCCGGCTAGGGGCGTGCACACCTGCGGAATTCAGGTCCACAACCAAGTCTCTCGACATTGGTCCAAGGAAATACGACTTCAACGTACACGGCAGGGGATTGACTCGAAACGCACGCCACCTCGCTGCCAAAGCCTTTTCGCTCGACCTTCCGCGACACGCGCCACAACACCGTGGAGGCGCCGCAAATCGGTGGTCAGAACAGCTTCTCCTGCTGCGCGAGCACCCCTTCGAGGCGCGCGTTGACGAAACCGATTCTACGCTTCGCGGCCTGCATGTCAAACCCGCCGCCGCGCTGAAACTGCAAAAATTCGTGGGCGATATTGAGGGCCGTCATGGTCGCCAATTTCTCGCCCGACGCGTTGGTCCGGCGCGCCAGATCGTTGAGTTTCTCGTCCAGGTAGGCCACCGCCGCGAGCAGCCCGTCGCGTTCCTCCGGGCGGCAGGCGACACGGTATTCCTTGCCGAGCAGGACGATATCCAGGGTGTCGTTCGGCATGTCAGGCTTCCGGTAACTTCTCGAGCAGCGCTTCGAGTTTCTCGGTCGCGAACCGGACCTTTTCGGCGAGCAGGCGGTTGTCGGCCTCGAGGTGGGCCACCCGCATGCGCAGTTCGCGCGCCTCGGCCTTGCCCGACTGATAGAGCCCAATCAGTTGTTCCAGTTGATGCTCGAGGCGGTTGAGTTCTTCGTCCATGCGGCGGATGGTAGAGGGCGCCCGATAGCCGGTCAAGGCGCGCACGGGGCTGTCCGCTCGCGCCGTCAGCAAAACGCTGCGCGCCGCGCCCCTGCGCGCGCCGGTCGGCGGCGCGAACTCACTTGCGCAGCGCCAGCATCTCCGCCAGGTCGTCTCCGATATCGACGCGGATGTCGTCGATCTCGCCCTCGTCGAGGCCGAGATAGTCGAGCACGGCAGCACCTGCGTGCGCCCATTCGACATCGGCCTCGAAGCCGAGAAATTCGGCCGCGAGCCTGTCCGCCAGCGTGGACACGCAGACCAGCGCCCGCACCGGTTCGGCCACGTCCGCCGCGCGGCCGTGCAGCACGTCGGGGTCGTGGTGCAGGCGGATCGCCTCGGCGACGAGGTCGGGGAGTTGCCAGTTGCGCGCAAGCATGCCCCCCACGATGACGTGGCTGGTGGCATGGGCGTCGAATTCGACATCGACGAAGGGTTGCCCGGAGCGGTTTGCCGTCGCCAAGGTTTCTTTGTAGTCCGGGAAGCGCTGCATCAACACGGGAATGCCGCAGTCGTGGAAGAGTCCGAAGGTGTAGGCATCCTCGCGTCCCACCCCCGGCAGATGGCGCGCCATGCGCGAGCACACGACCGCATGCAGGCTGGAGCGCTCCCAGAAGCGCTCCATGTTTACGCCGCGGGGCGACACCGCCTGCTGCAGGGCGAGCCCGGTGACGATGCTCACGACGTTCTTCATTCCCAGCACGGCCAGCGCCTGCTGGACCGAAGGAACCTTGCGCCGAAGCCCGAAAAAGGGCGAATTGGCCGTCTTCATCATCGACGCGGCGAGACTGACATCGCCGGCGAGCAGGCGGCCCACGCGATTGAAGTCGCTGTTGTCGCGGCGCATTTCGGTCATCAGCGCGGACACGACCGACGGACAAGGCGGGATATTGATGCTCTTGAGCAGAGCGGAGACCGAATCGCCAGCGAGTTCGGCGCGGAGCGCTTGTTGGGCCATGGTGCACCTCATACCGGACGGAATTGCATCGAAAGGCAAACCCGACGGACTCGGCGCATCATGCGCGAAATACGCGCCCCGGCAAGGGGCATCAGGGCAGTCTCGCTATCGTGGGGCGTCGCCGCCCGTTAGACCGAAGACTTTGCGTCCCCGCCTTTCGGCGGGTTTGCCTTTTACTTGAACTCGACACTACCAGATTCGGGGACCGGCGGCAAAGCCCGTGCGCATAATTTCGTGAGCCGCGCCACGGCCCGCCACGCCGGCTCAGGCTTCAGCCGCCTGGACCCATTCGAGCGCTTCGAACTGGAGGCGGTTGAGCGCGCCGAGATCGACGTTGAGCACCGCGGCGAAGGCGCGGATGCGCTCGGCGTTGCCGCGCTCGAGGGCGAGCGCCAACTCGAGGTAGGGAGCCATCGGCCCACGATGCGCGAGCAGTGCGTCCTGCATCGGCTCGGACAGGTTGAGCGGGCGGATGGCGTCCTCGAGCGGCACCTTGAGCGCGACGTCGAGCATCGACAACAGGCCCAGCACGAACAGCTGCGCCGCCGGGTCGCGCTCGCCGCGCAGCGCCCCGAGCAGTTCCAGGAAACGCGCCCGCACCAGCGCCGCCTCGAGCACAACCTCCGCCCCCGGCGTCGCGCGCGCGGTACCCATCAACATCATGGAGACCCAGCGCTGCAGCGGCTGCTGGCCCAGCACCACGATGGCCTGCTCGACCGAGGTGATGCGCTGCTGCAGGCCCCAGGCGGCGGCATTCACGTAGCGCAGCAGGCGATACGCGAGCGCCATGTCGTGTTTGAGGATCTCGGCGATCTCCCGGGTATCGACACCGGTGCGCAGGCGGTTGAGAAGCGAGGCGAGGCGCAGGCCATGGGGCGACAGGCGATTGCCCTTCCAGTCGTCGCGGCGCACCACGAAGCCGCCCGAGAAGGCCGCACAGTCCGCCTTGAGGGCGAGCTCGAAGTCGTCGATGGTGCCCACCTCCCACGCCCACACCGGCACGTTCGACCGCAGCCGTCCGATCGCATGGACGAAAAGGACAATTTCCTCCGGCGCGCAGAATCCCATGCGGAACACCACCGCGTCGGCCGCCGGCAGCAGGCTCTGCAGCCACGGCCCGGGCTCGTTGCAGTCGAGCGCGACGCGCAGGCCGGCGGCCCGCACGCGCTCGACATGGCCGAGCATCTCGGGGCTCGCCGCACGCGCAGGGTTCTCCGCCTGCACCAGGAGGGTCACGGGCAGGCCGGCCAGGCGGGTCAGCACATCCTGGCCGAGAAAGCCGTCCCACACCCGCACGCACACGCTACGCTCGCGCAGCGCCGCGCTGTGCCGGTAGCGGTCGATCTGTTCGACCAGCACGCCGTCGATGAAGTCGCGCGCGCGCCGCCCCGGGGCGCGGATGCGGTCGGTGAGTTCCTCGCGCAGCTCGAAGGTGTATCCCACCAGACTCTGTTCGCGATCGAGCACCTCGGTGCGGCGCAACAGGGCACCACCCGTGTCGGGGCTCGCCGCTGACGCGTCCGGCACTGCGACGGCCGACGACGAAGCGGCGCCCGCCGACGACGAAGCGGCGCCCGCCGGCGACGCGCATCCGGCGGACGCGGTCGCCGCCGCAGCGGGGAACGCCGCGGCCGCGTCCGCCATCGTATCCGGGGCGGCGGAAGGCCCGAGCCGGGCCGCAGGCGTGGCCACCGGGGCCGGGACGTCGCCGGCGAACAGCCGCATCAGCCAACCGAACATGTCGTTTCCCGCTCCCCGTCGTGGTGGATCGGCCGGCCGCCGCGCTTCAGCGCTGGACCTGGGTGACGTCGCGCACCGCGCCGGTGTCGGCGCTGGTGGTGAGCGCGGCGTACGCCTGCAGCGCGGCCGAGACGGTGCGCTGGCGATTGACCGGCTTCCACGCGTGCGCGCCCATCGATTCCATCGCGCTGCGGCGGCGGGCGAGTTCCTGCTCGGACACCGCCAGGTGGATACGCCGCCCGGGGATGTCGATCTCGATCGTGTCGCCCTCCTCCACTAGCGCGATGGCGCCGCCGCAGGCCGCCTCCGGCGATGCGTGCCCGATGGAAAGGCCCGAGGTGCCGCCGGAGAAGCGCCCGTCGGTGAGCAGGGCGCAAGCCTTGCCCAGCCCCTTCGACTTGAGGTAACTGGTCGGATACAGCATCTCCTGCATGCCCGGCCCGCCCTTGGGCCCTTCGTAGCGGATCACCACCACGTCGCCGGCGACGATGCGGTCGGCGAGGATGCCCTCGACCGCCGCCTCCTGGCTTTCGAACACGCGGGCGCGCCCGCTGAAGGTCCAGATCGACTCGTCCACCCCGGCCGTCTTCACGATGCAGCCCTTCACGGCGATGTTGCCGTACAGCACGGCGAGTCCGCCGTCCTGGCTGAAGGCGTTGGCGCGATCGCGGATGACGCCGTGCGAACGGTCCATGTCGAGCTCATTCCAGCGCCGGTTCTGCGAGAACGCGACCTGCGTCGGCACGCCGCCCGGCGCCGCCTTGTAGAACTCGAACACCGCATTGTCGTGGGCCTGCATCACGTCCCAGCGCGCGAGCGCCTCGCGCATGGTCTTGCTGTGCACGGTGGGCAGGTCGGCGTGCAGGAGCCCCGCGCGGTTCAGTTCGCCCAGGATCGCCATGATGCCGCCGGCCCGATGCACGTCCTCGATGTGCACGTCCGCCACCGCCGGCGCCACCTTGCACAGGCACGGCACCTTGCGCGAGATGCGGTCGATGTCGGCCATGGTGAAGTTCACTTCGGCCTCGCTCGCGGCCGCCAGCAGGTGCAGCACGGTGTTGGTCGAGCCGCCCATCGCCACGTCGAGGCTGATCGCGTTCTCGAAGGCCTCGAAACTGGCGATCGAGCGCGGGAGCGCCGAGGCGTCGTCCTTCTCGTACCAGCGTCGCGCCATGTCGACGATGGTGCGGCCGGCGCGGCGGAAGAGGTGTTCGCGGTCGGCATGGGTGGCGAGGACGGTGCCGTTGCCCGGCAGCGACAGGCCCAGCGCTTCGGTGAGGCAGTTCATCGAGTTGGCGGTGAACATCCCCGAGCACGAGCCGCAGGTGGGGCACGCGGAACGTTCGACCGCCTCCACCTCCTCGTCCGAGCAGTGGCTGTCGGCGGCCTTCACCATGGCGTCGACCAGGTCGAGCGAGATCACCTTGGCTTCCCACTTGACCTTGCCCGCCTCCATCGGCCCGCCGGAGACGAAGATTGCCGGGATGTTGAGGCGCAGCGCCGCCATCAGCATGCCCGGGGTGATCTTGTCGCAGTTGGAGATACACACCAGCGCGTCGGCGGTGTGGGCGTTGACCATGTACTCGACGCTGTCGGCGATGAGCTCGCGCGAGGGCAGCGAATAGAGCATGCCGCCATGACCCATCGCGATGCCGTCGTCGACCGCGATGGTGTTGAATTCCTTGGCCACCCCGCCCGCGGCCTCGATCTCGCGCGCCACCAGCTGCCCCATGTCCTTCAGATGGACGTGGCCGGGCACGAACTGGGTGAAGCTGTTGGCGATGGCGATGATGGGTTTCTCGAAATCGCCGTCCTTCATGCCGGTGGCGCGCCACAGGGCGCGCGCGCCCGCCATGTTGCGACCGGCGGTGGAGGTACGGGAGCGGTATTGGGGCATGATGTCCTCGGCTCTGGGCTGGTTCGCGCGCCGCGCTGCTCGGGCGGGCGCTATCTGGAAGGTCAATCGTGGAATTCTAACCGAAGCGAAACGGCGAGTCGGCTATCATTGGCGTCCTCCGCGACGCTGCCAGGAACGCCCCGAACGATGACCGACAACACCGCCACGGACACTCCCGACGAGCAATACGACCTGGACCCGTTCGAGATCCGGGTACTGGGCGTGCTGATCGAGAAGGCCTTCGTCACCCCCGACAACTATCCGCTGTCCGTGAACGCCATCGTTTCGGGCTGCAACCAGCTCACCGGGCGCGAGCCGGTGATGAGCCTGTCCGAAGACACCGTGCAGGCGACGCTCGATCGGCTCATGGCGCGGCGCCTCGTGTCGCGCCGCGACCAGGCCGGCGCGCGCGTCCAGAAGTACGAACACCTCGTCCGCCTGCGTCATTCGCTGCCGCCGCCGGAACAAGCGGTGCTGGCGATCCTCATGCTGCGCGGCGCGCAGACGCCGGGCGAGATCCGCAGCCGCGCCGAGCGCATGCACCGCTTCGACGACATCGCCGCGGTCGACGCGGTGCTCGATCATCTGGCGGAGAAATACCCGCCGATGGTCGCGGCGCTGCCGCGCGCGCCCGGCACCAAGGAGACGCGCTACGCCCACCTGCTGGGCGGCGCGCAGGTGCTCGAACAACTGGCCGAGGCGCTCGCCGCCGGCGCGCAATCCGGCGGCGCCCCCGCGCGCGGACGCACCGCGGAGCTGGAGGAAGAGGTGCGCCGCCTGCGCCAGGAGGTCGACTGGCTGCGCAGCGAGTTCGAAAAATTCCGCGCCCAGTTCGAATGACGCCGGCCACGCCGCGCCCCGCGCGCCGCCCGGCTGGAGAGCCCTTCCGATCATGCTGATCCACCCCCAGTTCGACCCCGTCGCCATCTCGCTGGGCCCGCTCGCGGTGCGCTGGTACGGCCTGATGTACCTGCTCGCCTTCGTTCTGTTCATGGTGCTCGGTCGCGTCCATGCGCGGCGCCGCCCCGAGTCGGGATGGGACGCGACCCAGATCGACGACCTGCTGCTGTACGGGATGCTCGGCGTGGTGCTCGGCGGACGGCTGGGCGAGGTGCTGTTCTTCCAGCCCGGCTACTATTTCAGTCATCCGCTCGAGATATTCGCCATCTGGAAGGGCGGCATGAGCTTTCATGGCGGCTTCCTGGGCGTCCTCGCGGCGATATGGCTGTATGCGCGGCGCAGGGGCAAGAGCTTCTGGCAGATCACCGACTTCATCGCGCCGCTGGTACCGACCGGCCTGGCCGCCGGGCGCATCGGCAACTTCATCAACGGCGAGCTGTGGGGCCGGCCGGTGGTCGCCGACGTGCCGTGGGCGATGGTCTTTCCGTGGGTCGACGCGCTGCCGCGCCACCCTTCGCAGCTCTACCAGGCGGCCGGCGAAGGCTTGCTGCTGTTCGCGATCATGTGGCTCTACGCCGCCCGCCCACGCCCGCTCAAGGCGGTCTCGGCGGTGTTCCTGGTGGGGTACGGCGTGCTGCGGTTCGCGGCGGAGTTCTTCCGCACCCCCGACCCGGGCATCTTCGGCACGCTGGCGCTGGGGCTGTCGACCGCGCAATGGCTGTGCCTGCCGATGATCGCCGCCGGGTTGTGGCTGCTGGCGACTACCGGCTCGCGCCATCCGGCGCGAAACGCGGGCGATTCGTCGGGCGGTTAGGCCCGCAGTACCGTCGCCGCACGCGCGCCTGCAGGTTCACGCCGGGGCCTCCGGCGCCAGCGGCAGGATGGCCCTGACCCGAGAGCCTGCGTCCGCGCTCGAAGCGACCGCCACCGTACCGCCGGCCAATGACACCCGCTCGCGCATGCCCGTCAGACCTAGCTCACGCCGCTCGCACACCGCGGCGCCGTCGTCCGGATGGACCCGCCCCGCCCACGCCGCCCGCGATTCGCTGAACACCTCGGGCGCGCGACGGCGCATGCGCGCGACCTTCTCGTTGCCCTCGACCGTGTCGCGCTCCTCGGCGTAGTCCCACAGGCCAAGCCCGGTGGCGTCCAGGGCCGGCCGCAGACGGGCCTCGCTGGCCGCGAGCCGGCGCTCGATGCGGGCGCGTGCCGAGTAGTCGTGAATCAGGACAAGGGTGGCCGCGAAGGCGGCGTAGACGATCGCCACCGGCAACGCCAGACGGCCGGGCGGGACGGGGCGGGTGGCGCGCGATCGGGCATGAAGCGATTCCACGGGCGGCCGATTCGTCGGCCTCGATTTTACCGCCACGCGTTGCGCAAGCGATACGAATCGCGCGCGTGACGCGCTATGATGCCCTCATTGCGAATGGAACGACACGGGAGAACCCGCCATGACATCCGGACTGGTATCGCGCAGCCTGTCGAAGGTACGGGCCATCGTGGCCAGTGCCGCCGGCAAGGGTCGCGAGCCTCCGGACAGGTTGCACGCCCGCATCCGCCAGCAGCTGCAGGAATGTGCCGACAGCGTCGGCGGCGAGGTGTCGACCCGTCAGCGCGCGGCCCGGCTGGCGCAGACCTACCTCGGGCTCGATGACGCGGGGCGCCACGAATTTCTGCGCATCATCGCGCTCGAGTTCGGTCCCGACCCCGACAAGGTCGCCAAGGCGCACGCCGCCTACCAGGCATCGGTCGGAACGCCGCAGCAGTGGGACGCCGAGGCGCAATTGCGCGCGGCCATGCGCTCGTCGCGCATCCGCATCCTCACCCAGTTCAACGCCATCCCGCAGGGGGTGAAGTTCCTCGTCGACCTGCGCACCGACCTGTTGCGCTATCTCGAGCAGGACAAGGAACTGCAGGGCCTCGACCGCGAGCTCGGGGCGCGCCTGACCGCCTGGTTCGACGTGGGCTTCCTGGAGCTCACCCGCCTCACCTGGCATTCGCCGGCCGCGCTGCTGGAGAAGCTCGTGCAGTACGAGGCGGTGCACGAGATCCAGTCGTGGCAGGACCTCAAGAACCGGCTCGATTCGGATCGCCGCTGCTACGCCTTCTTCCACCCGCGCATGCCGCTCGAGCCGCTCATCTTCGTCGAGGTCGCCTTGCTCGAGGACCTGGCCGACAACGTCCAGAAACTGCTCGACGTGAGCGCGCCGCTGGTCGACACGGGGCGTGCCACCACCGCCATCTTCTACTCCATCAGCAATACCCAGACGGGGCTGCGCGGCATCTCGTTCGGCAACTTCCTGCTCAAGCGGGTGGTCGATGACCTGCAGCGCGACTTCCCCAAGCTGAAGACCTTTGCCACCCTGTCACCCATACCCGGGCTGGTGAGCTGGGCCGCGAAGAATGCCGACGCGGTGGCGGCACTGCTCACCGAAGCCGACTGGAAGCGGCTCGCCGCGGTCGGCATCGACGGCCCGCACTCGCCGGTGTTGCAGCGCATTCTGGCCGGCGACACCTCCTGGCACGAGGACCCGGTCCGCTGTGCCGCCCTGCGCGAGCCGCTGCTGTGCGCGGCCGCCGCCTACCTGCTCGGCGCCAAGCGCGACGCGGCCGCGGCCCCGCTCGACCCGGTGGCGCGCTTTCACCTGGGCAATGGCGCGCGCGTCGAGCAACTCGACTGGCTCGCCGACACCTCCGGCAAGGGCCTGCGCCAGTCGTGGGGCATCATGGTCAACTACCTTTACGACCCGGATCGCATCGAAGACAACGTGGAGGCCTTCGCCGGCCGCGGCCGCATCGACGCGAGTGCGACGGTGAAGCGCCTGGCGCGACGCTAGCGTACGACGAGAGCCTGCATTGAAGCTGCCCTTTCAGCGAACTTCCATTCGCCTGCGTCTGCTGCTGGCGAGTACCGTCGTGCAGGTGCTGCTGCTCACGCTGCTGCTCGCCAACAGCGTGCGCCTCATGAACGAGGCGAGCAGCGCGAGCCTGAACACGCTGGTCAGCCAGAACGCCACCATGCTGCACGCCATGGCGGTGGCCTATGGCGAACAGGGCCGCTACGGCGCGCTGCAGGATGTGCTCGAAGAACTGCTCACCGACGCCGACGAGGGCCTGGTGTACGTACGTATCGGGACGCCGGACGGGCGCATCCTGGTGCGCGCCGGCATGCCGGACATGGAGCGCCTTCCCAACGCCGACGAGGACCTGGCGCAGGGTCGCAGGACCGGCCGGATCATGCACATCCGCAGGCCGCTGCTGCTCGAGCGCAACGAAGTCGGCTTCATGCAGTTCGGCGTGTCGGTGGCAGTGCTGGCGGCCGCGCGCACGGCCATCGTCGAGCAGGGCACGGCCATCGCGCTGGCCGAGATCCTGTTGACCCTGTTCCTGCTGTCGCTCATCGGCTATCTCCTCACGCGCAACTTCGGGCGGCTGCTGGCCGGCAGCCAGGCGCTCGCCGAAGGACGTCTCGATCACCGCCTGCCGGCCACCGGCGAGGATGAGCTCACCCAGCTCGCCCGCCACTTCAACGTCATGGCGGCCACCCTGCAGAAGCGCATCGAGCAGCTGCAGGAGACGGCCGAGCGGTTGCAGGCGAGCGAGCAGCGCTACGCGCTCGCCATTCACGGCGCAAACGACGGACTGTGGGACTGGGACATCGAATCCGGCTCGGTGTACTGTTCGCCGCGCTGCTGCGAGATCAGCGGGCTGCCGGCGACCGGCTCGTTCCACGATGCGGCGGCCATTGCGGCCGCCGTTCACCCCGATGAGGCCGAAACCTACCGGCACGCGATGATCGAGCACCTGAAGGGACTCAGCGCCCAGTTCAAGTGCGAGTACCGGGCGCGCCAGCCCGATGGCAGCTATCGCTGGGTGATGAATCGCGGTGTCGCGCTGCGCGGCGGCGACGGGCGCGCGTTTCGCATGGCCGGCTCGCTCAGCGACATCCACACGTACAAGGAGGCCGAGGCGCAACGCCAGTTCGACGCGCTGCACGACGGCCTCACCGCGCTCCCCAACCGGGCGCTGTTTCTCGAGCACGTCGGCACTGCACTGGGACGGCGGCGGCGCACCGGGCGCCACGGCTTCGCCGTGCTCACCATCAACCTGGAGCGTTTCCGCCTGGTCAACGACAGCTTCGGTCATGCCGCGGGCGACGAACTGCTGCGTCAGGTGGCAGCCGGCCTGCGCGCGATGCTGCAGGAGGGCGACATCGCCGCGCGTGTCGGCGGCGATCAGTTCGCGCTGCTGCTCAGCGCCATCGAGGACCCGGCCGAGGCCTTGCGGCTGGCCGACGCGCTGCGCAAGCAGGTGGCGCGGCCGCTCGAACTGGCCGGCCAGACGCTCTATCCGGAGTGCCGTGTCGGGGTCGCATTGAGCATCGACTACGACGACGATGCCGAGGCCATGCTGCGCGACGCCGACAACGCGCTGCATCGGGCGCGCGAGAGCGGAGAGGAGGCGGTCGCCATCTTCCACGCCTCGATGCATGCGCAGGCACTGCAGAGCCTGCGCCTGGAGGGGGAACTGCGCGCCGCCCTGCGCAGCGCCTCGCTGGCGGTTCATTTCCAGCCCATCGTATCGCTCGCCGACGGACGCGTGGCGAGCTTCGAGGCGCTCGTGCGCTGGCCGCATCCGCGCGAAGGCATGCTGCCCCCGAACCTGTTCATCCCGCTGGCCGAAACCCTCGGCCTGATCCACGAGCTGGGCATGCGCGTGCTCGAGCGCGTCTGCCAGCGCCTCGCCTACTGGCAACGCCGTGCCCCCGGCGTCTCGTTGCCAAGCGTCAGCGTCAACCTTTCGGCGCAACAGTTTGCCCGCCCCGACCTGGCCGGCGAACTCATCGCCGAAATTGCACGCCACGGCATCGCGGCCGAAAAACTGCGCTTCGAGGTGACCGAAAGCGTGCTCGCGCGCCCCGATGGCGCGGCCGCCGTCACCCTGCAGCGCCTGCGCGCCGCGAACATGGACGTGCTGATCGACGATTTCGGCACCGGCTACTCGGCGCTGAGCTATCTGCATACGATTCCGTGCAACGTGCTCAAGCTGGACGGATCGTTCGTGCGCTCTCTGTCCGACGACGAGCGCCTGCGAACCATCGTCGCGCGCAGCATCGAGCTCGCCCACGATCTCGGGATGACGGTGGTGGCCGAATGCGTCGAGACTGCGGAGCAGGCCGCGCTGCTCACCACGATGGGGTGCGACTTCGGGCAGGGTTACCTCTTTGCCCGCCCGCTCGACGACGCGGCGGTCGAACGGCTCCTGTTCGGCATGCCGGCCGCCCTGGAGGCGGCCGGATGACGGCGTTGCGCGTATGCTGCGCGCTGTGGCTGGCATTGTCGGCGCTGCTCGCGGCAAGCCCCGCACGGGCGGCGAAACCAGCGGCACTGTCGCTGTCCGGCTTCGCCACCCTGGGTGCGGTGAGCTCCGACCGCAAAGATGTGTGGTTCACCCGCTACGGGGTCAATTTCCCGGGCGACAGCGACCCCGATTTCAGTCCCGACAGCCTGCTCGGGCTGCAGGCGAGCCTTGCGCTGGGGCCGTCGAGCGACGTGACGCTGCAGGTGCTCACGAGCGAGGACGGCGCCAACCGGTACGATCCGCGCCTCACCCTCGGCTTCTTCCGGCAGACACTCGGACCGGGCCTCGCGCTGCGGATCGGACGTCTGCGCGTGCCGTTCTTCATGCTTTCCGACTCGCTCTACATCAACTACGCGAACCCCTGGGTACGTCCACCGGTGGAAGTGTACGGGCTGAACCCGTTCAACGATCTGGACGGCATCGACCTTCTCTACCACGCCCGCCTCGGCCAGACGGACCTCGAGCTGCACCCCTACTACGGCAGTGGCGGCATTCCGTTTCCGAACGGCAAGGCGCGCCTGCGCGCGACGTGGGGTTTGAACATGGTGCTCAGCCACGGCAACGTCGCGTTGCATCTGGGCCACGGCGACGGCCGTTTCAGCCTGCAGCGCGGTGACGCGCAGTTCCTGGCGTTTGCCGCGAACCTGCAGGCGGCCGGCTTGGGCGCCGTGGTGGAGGACCTGTCCGGGACCCGCGGCACGACCGCCTTCGACTCCATCGGGGTGCAGTGGGACGACGGGACGTGGCAGCTGGTCGGCGAATACGCGCGGCGGCGCGCCAACCGCTACGTGGTGAGCGCCCATGGCTGGTATGTGAGTGCGGGCCGCCGCTTCGGCTCCCTCACGCCCTATCTGATGCTCGCCCGCCAGGATCTGGAGCGGCCCATGGCGCGCCTTCCGCCGACTGCCCCCGCGCCACTGGCGACGGTGTGGCAGGCGTTCCTGCGTTCGCGCAACAACGCCCAGCGCAGCGTGACGGCCGGGCTGCGCTGGGACGTGACACGCGCAGCCGCGGTGAAGGCCGAACTGAGCCACGCTCGCCCCGACCGCGATGCATGGGGCTCGTACTTCCCGCGCAACGATCCGCTCACCACCCGCATCGGCGGCCGACCGATCAATACGCTCAGCGTATCGGTCGACGTGACCTTCTGAGCGCCGTGGCCAAGCGCGCCCTCCTCGCCCTCTTCGTCGCGGCCGCTGCGGCCCCCCTCGCGGGGTCAGCGGCGGCCGATACCGTCGTGGTGTGCGCCCGGCACAGTCCGATCGCGGCGCTGTCGCGCAACGAGGCCGAGCAGCTCTACCTGGGACGCACCCGCGAGCTTTCCGGGGGCATCGCAGTGACGCTGGTCGACCTGCCGGCCGGTCCGGTGCGTGACGATTTCTACCAGACGCTTACCGGCAAGAACCCCAGCCAGATCCGAGCCTACTGGTCGCGCCTGGTGTTCACCGGAAGGGCGCTGCCACCGCGCGAGGCGGCCAGCGCAGCAGAAGCTCTCTCCTGGGTCGACGCCAATCCGGACTTCATCGCCTATGTGCCGGCAGAGGACGCCGGCGCCGCCGTTCGCGTATTGCTGCACCTGCCGTGAGCGGCGGCACCCGGTCAGTCGCCGGCCGCCGCGACGGTCAAGGCGAGGCGGCCGATGCCCGCCACCGTCGCCTCGAGCCGGTCGCCGACGTGCACCGCCCCCACCCCCTCGGGCGTGCCGGTGAAGATGAGATCGCCCGGCTGCAGCCGGTAGAAACGCGAGAAATAAGCGATCACCTCGGGAATGGACCAGATCATGTCGGCGAGATCGCCATGCTGACGCAGTACGCCGTTGACCTCGAGATCGATCGCGCCGCCGGCGGGCACCCACCCCGGCGCGGGCAGGATCTCCGAGATCGGCGCTGACGCGTCGAACGCCTTGGCCACGTCCCACGGCCGTCCCGTCGCCTTCGCCTCGGCCTGCAGGTCGCGGCGCGTCATGTCGAGCCCCACCGCATAGCCCCAGATGCACGCCTGGGCCGCTTGCACGGTGAGGTTTGCGCCGCCGGCTCCGAGGGCGACGACCAGCTCGACCTCGTGATGCACCTCGCGCGTGGCGAGCGGATACGGAAAGCGCCCCGTTTCGTCAGCCCTTACCGGCAGCACGGCGTCGGCCGGCTTGGTGAAGAAGAACGGCGTCTCGCGCTGTGGATCGCTCCCCATCTCGCGCGCATGCGCGGCGTAGTTGCGCGCCACGCAGTAGATGCGCCGCACCGGAAACAGCCCGCCGCCGCGCACCGGCACGGCGGGGCGGGCGGCAGGCGTGAAGACGAAGTCGTCGGCAGCAGGGGAAGATTGAGGCATGGCGTTTGCCTTGTCGTTGGAAGAGGAAGGTATTGCGGCGCGGCGCCGCTCGGCACTGTGCGCGGCGCCCGGCATCCGCCACGGCGCACGCGCGACGCCGCGGCGACGCGTTGTCGGCAATGCGACACGACGCCATCACACCACAGGGGAGTTGACCGATCAAGACGCTGATGTTGTAATGCGAATCGTTCCCATTTGTTTTACATCATGATGACTATCGAGACCTTGGGACCCGCCCATCACGCTCCCATTGCCGGCGGCGAGACGAGCGCAGCCTGGCCGCGCGCTGCGGCGCGCACCGGACTGCCGATCCCGAGCGAGGAACTGTTGCGCGGGCGGGCCAGCGTCACGATCGATCACGAGGGAACCCACTACGTGCTGCGCGCGACGCGCGCCGGCAAGCTGATCCTCACCAAGTAACGTCCTCCGCCGCGGCGGAAATACGGAGAATCGGGGCTAGACTATGTATGTCTGTGTCTGCAATGCAGTAACCGAACGTCACATCGACGAAGCGGTCGGCGAAGGCGCCTCCACCTTGCGCGAGTTGCGCGAGAGGCTGGGGGTGGCCGGAGAGTGCGGGCGCTGCGCGACGTGCGCGCGCGACTGCCTGCGCGCCGCGCTGGCAGGGCAGGCCCAGGCGACACCGCCGGCGACGGCCGGCGTCCTGTCCCCGTTTTCTCTCGCCGCGGAGGGTGTATGAAAGGTGATAAGAAAGTCATCCAGTTCCTCAACAGGCAGTTGACCACTGAGCTGACCGCCATCAACCAGTACTTCCTGCATGCACGCATGTACAAGAACTGGGGTCTCGGACGCCTCGGCCACCACGAGTACGAAGAGTCGATCGAGGAGATGAAGCACGCCGACAAGCTCATCGAGCGGGTGCTGTTCCTGGAGGGGCTGCCGAACCTGCAGAACCTCAACAAGCTGATGATCGGCGAAACGGTCCCCGAATGCCTGCAGGGCGACCTGAAGCTGGAACAGGGGGGGCGCACGGAGCTGGTCGAGGCGATTGCGTATTGCGAGTCCTGTAAGGACTTTGTATCGCGCGAAATCTTCGAGGAGATCCTCGAGGACACCGAGGAGCACATCGACTACCTCGAGACCCAGCTCGAGCTCGTCGACAAGGTCGGACTGCAGAATTACCTGCAGTCGCAAATGGACGGCGGCTCCTGATCGAAACGGGAATTACGCAGCCGATCGCGCGCCGCCCGGTGCGGCGCGCATCCGCTCAGGCCGCCTTGGCGCGCACCCGGATGATGACGTCGACCTGTTCGAGCTCGACGTCCGGCGGGAGCTGCGGGACGCCGATCACCCGCAATTCCTCGGCCGAGACGTCCGTCAGCTCACCGGTATTGACGTCGTAAAGGTGATAGTGCGGATCGGTGTTGGAGTCGTACACCACCCGCTCGGGATCGACGATCAGTTCCTTGACCAATTTCTTCTCGCGAAACAGCTTCAGCGTGTTGTAGACCGTCGCGCGCGAGGTCTCCGGCGCACTTAGGTGCACCATGGCGAGAACCTGGTCGGCCGAGACGTGCAGCGGCCGCGAAAACAGTGCGCGTGCGATCTCCAGACGCTGAACCGTTACCGGCACGCCAGCGCGGCGCAAGAGTGCCACCGCGTCCTGGGTTGATAGTCTCTCCATCTTTCTGGGGCTCGTGTTGACCGGGATCAAATTTATCGACCGACCACCCTGGCGCCAGCGGTGGTGCGACCGATGATAGAGCGGCCCGCAGCATGTGTCCAACACTCCGTGCCCGCCGGTGCAATCGATACCGGATCGTGCTCGGTCGAACTGCAGCTATTGGAATCATTCCCAAATATGCCCTGGGGGCGACCGGACACCTCGCCGGCGACGACCCTTTTGTCATGGGTCATGAAATCATCCCGGGTGCAGCCGGCGCGCTGCCGCAGCCCGGACCGTGCCTGCGGCGCATTCGACACGCGGCGACCGGGCGGCGCTGCCGCGCGGCGCTTCGGGATGGAGCCGGCGACTGCAATTCGATACAAAGGGGACGCGCGCTTCCCGTATGCTCACCCCCGATATCACCGTGATGCCGGACGCCCCGTCGATGGACCCTGCCGATTCGAAGCCCTTCGCCACGCCGCCTGCCGCCGCTCCCGCGCGAGCCCGCACGCCCCGCCACCGGCTGCGCGTCGTCCTGCTGGCGGCGCTCGTGGCGCTGCTGGCGGCCGGCGCCTACGTCGGCTGGTCGGTGTGGTTCGGCGCGCCCGACGAGTCGTCGCGCTACCAGTACGCCACCGTCGCGCGCGGCGACATCGAGGAGCTGGTGTCGGCCACCGGCACGCTGCAGCCGCGCAACTACGTTGACGTCGGCGCCCAGGTCTCCGGCCAGCTGCGCAAGTTCCACGTCGAAGTCGGCTCCGAGGTGAAGGCGGGCGAGCTGCTCGCCGAGATCGATCCGGTCGTGCTGCAGAGCCGGGTCGATGCCACCCGCGCGCAGTTGCGCAACCAGCGCGCCTTGCTCCTCGAGCGCGAGTCGAGCGTGACGCTGGCCGAACTGCAGTTCCGCCGCCAGCAACGCCTCATGGCCGAGGACGCCACCACGGCCGAAGCGCT
>Ga0214472_10002938_pt1 | contig 18137 bp, 19 predicted proteins | sample RVTome_6_FD_207662 | JGI IMG/M metagenome (GOLD analysis project Ga0214472, IMG submission 207662) | Soil microbial communities from uranium-contaminated site in the Upper Colorado River Basin, Wyoming, United States - RVT140D175 | ecosystem: Environmental > Terrestrial > Soil > Contaminated >...
ACCAGGCGATGACCGCTGCGGCAACGGCAATGATGATCCCGATGTCGACGAGGGAGCCTTCGATCGGCCGGGGGAGCTCGGAGTTCACGTGGATGGCTTCGGTGCGCTGTACGAAGCCCTCGGGGTATACCTCGAAGATGACCCATGCGGCCAGGCTGGCGGCGACGAAGTTGAGCATGAGGCTGGTGACTATCTCGCTGGCGTCGAAGCGGGCTTTGAGCCAGCCGGGGACCGCCCCGTAGAGCGCACCTGCCGCCATCGATCCCATCATGACGACCGGGACCAGTAGCCAAGGCGACCATGTTCCGGGCACAACGATCCCGAGCACGGCGGCCGCTACAGCCCCGACCGTCATCTGTCCCTCCCCACCCACGTTCCACAGACGGGCGGAGAATGGAATCGCGGCCGCCAATGCGGTCAGGATGAGGATCCCCGTGATGATGACTGTCTGACCAATGTTGAACGGGTTTCCCAGAGCGCCGATGACGATGGCCTCAACCACTTCGAGAGGGTTGGCGCCCAGCGCCCAGACCAGCACTGACATCGCCACAAGCGTTCCGGCTAACGAGAGGAGGGTCCTAACCCAGGCAGGAGTCTCCATCTTGTCCGCGGCCGCCACCGTCTCCACCGTCAAGTCCTGCTCCTCTCGATCACGATTCCATGGGGTTCGGACCGGTCTCCCGGGAGAGCTGCTGGTTCCCCTGGCGATCGCGGCGACCGTACCATTTTGGATTGAGCCCCGTGAAGGAGGATGGAGTCATATTAAAGTCGGGGGAGGAGCTTCGATCAGCGACACCAAAGCGGAAGGGCTGGATATAGCGGCGATTGAGAAGAGGCGGAGCGCATTAGCCCGCCACTGTGATCCTCAACCAGTGCTGGGAGCCCAGGGAGGGGGTGACTTCGCGGGTTCGGGAACTGTTTGCGCTGCATGAAGATTGGTGGCATCCCCGACCTGGCTCAGTCGCAGACCTCACCGGGTTGGGTTATGGAGCCAGTCCGAATGCCGTGGCGATCAGGAGGAGGCCGCCTGTGGACACAACCGCTGTCAGGCCAATCGCTGCCGCCCGGGGCAACCTCGCCCAAGCCAAAGCGCATGTTGACCCGACCACGAGCAGCAGCGCCAGCATAAGGGCGAGAGGGGCCACGGAATTGTGGACGAAGTGAAGACCGGGCACAGCCGATGTTGCCCGATCGTCGTATCCGAAGGCGCCCACAGCCTCGATCCACGACGCCGCCGAGACCGCCCAACCGGCCCTCCACAACCAGAGATTCGGGGCCGACACCGGACGCGGTAGGAACCACACCAACCACATGACGACCGCGGCAGGGATGAGATGCACGAAGGCATGCCCGGCTACCTCGGTGCTTCCGAGTCCTTGGAAGACGAAGGCTGCAATGGTCAACGCCACCATCAGACCGAGATAGAGCCAACGTGGTTTCATGCTGTACAGACGACGAAACGACCGATTCGGGTGACGCGTTCGTCTTCACCGGGTCCCGTCAACATCAATGGCTCCCGCTCCGGAACACGCCGGTACGCTCAGCGACACAGGCATGAGCTCAGCATTCCACATCGCTCACCGCTGGGACCTCGAATGGCAGGACGACATCGACGTGCTGACCCTGGGGGAGGGTGTTCAGGTCAAAGTGCTCTACGAGGACAAGGCAAACGAGCACGTCGACATGCTGATCCGCTTCCCCGCCGGTTACGTCGAGCCCCGTCACAACCACGCCAGCAGTCATTCGGTGCTCGTGCTCGAAGGCATACAGATCGCCGAAGGCGAGCCTCTCCACCCCGGCGACTACCTCTTCGCCGACGGCTCCCGACCCCACGGTCCGTTCGAGTATCCCGAAGGCTGCGTGGTGTTCGCCAGCTTCAGGGGAGCCTCGGCGCAACACCGTTACGAGGGCAGCCCCGCCGGCGACATCTGACTCTCAGCGCGACGCCGGATTGGCGCCGGGGAGCTCGTCACGGATGAACCGAGCTGCCTTGAGCAGGAGAGTTCGGTTGGCGCCATCGGAGTGGAGGAAGGCGGCGGCGTCTCTGACCAGCTTCTCGATCCCCAGCTCCCGCATGTAGCCGTGTCCTCCATGCAGGGAGAGCGTGGTGGTCACCACCTCCCAGGCCACCTCGGAGGCGAAGACCTTGGGGAGGGCACCCATCGTCGGGTCCCATTCGGTGTCACGGTGGTCGGCGGCCCGGGCGGCCTGGCGGATGTAGGCGCGGGCGGCGTCGACCAGCATCCGCATCCGGGCCAGGTCAGCCGCCACCGAGTCATGCTCGATCAGATAGGCGCCGCCCTGGAACCGCTGGCGGGTCCAGTCGACGCTTCGTTCGTAGGCGGCGGCTGCCACACCCAACACGCTCGCCGCCGCATAGGCGTTGCTGGCCGGGAAGAAAGTCGCCAGGACAGCGAACCCCCGGCCCACCTCGCCAAGGACATTCCCTTCGGGGACGAAGCAGTTCTCGAAGATCAGCTCGGCGTTGTTGGCGAGACGCTCGCCCATCTTGTCGTGGACCCGCCCGATCGAGAAGCCCTCGGTGGGCCGCTCGACGAGGAAGCAGGTGCTGCCCTCGATCAGACCCCTGCCCGGCTCAGTCTGGGCGAACAGCAGGTAGAGGCTGGCCACGTTCCCATTGGAGATGAAATGCTTCTTGCCGTTGATCCGCCACCCGCCGCTCACCCGGGTGGCCGTGGTCCGGAAGTCCTCGGGGTAGGGGATGAAGTAGTTGGAGGCGTTCTCCGGCTCGGTGATCCCGATGGCCAGGAGGTACCTCGGATCGGCGGCAAGGACGGGCAGGAAACGGTCCCGTTGCTCGGGGCTGGCCGCCTGCTGCAGGGTCTGCGCGATCTTCAACGTCTGGGCGATGACGACTGATATCCCAAGGTCGGCCTTTCCCAGCTCCTCCACGACTTTCGCCGTCGTGAGACAATCGATCCCGGCTCCGCCGTACTCCTCGGCGAGGGTGGCCGTTCGCAGGCCGGCGGCGCTCGCCGCTTCGACGATCTCCCACGAGAAGCAGTCTTCAGGATTTGGCCTGGCGTCGAGCTCGGCCGCAACCGGGGCCACCACCTCCGCCCCGAACCGCCTGGCGATGGCGACGAAGTCTGCCGAACCGGACTCCTGACTCATGTGATGGTCTCCTCGAGAAGCCGTTGCTGATTCGGGAAGGTAATCGCCGCGGTGCGGGCCGGCCGAGCCTCACCTCCCATCCTCGAGCGAATCACGACATCCCCCGCGGTCCTTTGCGTCAGGTCCAGCGCCGGTACAGGTGGTGCTCGATGCCGAACTGATCGAGGACCTTCCCCGCGAGGTGGTTGAGAAGATCGGCGATGGTCTCAGGCTCGTGGTAGAAGGCCGGTACCGGTGGCAGCACCGTGGCCCCGGCAAGAGTGACCACCTCCATGTTTCGGATGTGGATCAGGTTGAGCGGGGTCTCTCGAGGCACCAGCACGAGTCGTCGCCTCTCTTTGAGACACACATCGGCACTCCGGGTGATGAGATCCGAGGTGTGCCCGGTCGCGACGGCGGCGAGAGTTCTCATCGAACAGGGTACGACCACCATTCCCATGGTGATGAACGACCCTGATGAGATCGCTGCGGACAGGTCATCGGCTTGATAGACGACGTCGCCCAGAGCCTCGATCTCGGCAGGATCGGTGTTCATCTCGAGTTTGATCGTTTGTCGTGCACCCGCCGAGAGCACTACATGGGTCTCGATGTCTTCGATCGTTCTCAAAGCCTCGAGCACGGCACGGCCGATCTGGGGCGCACTCGACCCGCTCATGGCGACGATGAGTCTGTTGGTCGTCACGCCAGCCCTCCTCGGGAGTCTGCCGACGCACCCAGCTCGGCGGCTTCCCAGACGGCGAGCAGATCATGAAGCCTGCGTTCCCGCCCCCCGGAGAGAAGCGACACCGTGATTCGATCGACGCCCAGGTCGACGATTTCCCTTATTCGCCGTGCGCATTTCTCGACATCCCCAACGACGGCCAGCGAAGCGGCCAACTCATCTGAAATAACCCCGGCATGATCCGCAGACAGCGATAGGTGCTGCTCGAAATCGTAGGTCTCAGCCGCCTGACGCATCTCCTGTTGGTAAGGCCGGAGGCCGGCCGGCAGATGTTCCCATTTGCTGAGCCAACGAGCCTGAGCGGAAGCCCAAGATCTGACCGAGTCGACTCCACGCTCCTCTCCGTCCACCGCCATCGTGACCCAGACGTCTCTGAACACCTCGTCCGGCGCCCGACCTGCATCGGTGGCGCCTTGATCGACTTGTTGGATCTGCGTCCTCTGGATGTCCGGATGAGCCGGCCCCATGATGATCACCCCGTCGGCTGCGGCTCCGGCCAGTTGAAGCATCCGAGGCTGGCTCGCGGCGAGGTAGATGGGCTCAGCTGGGCTCTCCGCCCCCGCGATGCGAACAGCCCCGGACGCGGAATCCGTGGCTTGGCCGGAGAGAAGGGCGCGAAGCCCTTCGATGCCCGTCCGAAGTTGGTCGATCGAGTGGGGCTTGAGGCCAATCGGATAGACCGCACTGTCGCCGGCTCCGATCCCGGCGAGGATCCTTCCCGGTGCCAGAGAACGCAGAGTCACGATGGCGTTGGCAACGACCGTCAGGTGACGTGTGATGAGATTGGTGACCCCGGGCCCGAGACGAATGCGGCTGGTCTCCCTGGTGAGCAGAGTCAACAAGGCAAATGCGTCACGCATCGCCAGTTGCGAGTCGATGACCCAACAGGTTGCAACACCGGCGGACTCCGCCTCCTGCACCAGTCGGATCATCCGGTCGACAGGTTCACGATGGCTCCACCCCAGCGACATGCCGATCTCAGTCACCGGGAACATCCGGTCTGAGAGATCCGAAATCCGACGCCGGCGAGGTCAGCGGACCGTAGACGGACGGCCGACGGTCCCGCATCACGGGGAACACCTCGGATGCTGCGTCCAGGTCGGCACCGGGGAGCGTGGCGAGGAGCACACCTTCGACCTCATCTGCGGCTGCAATGACCTGGCCGGTGGCGCTAACAGCGCGGCTCCCCCCATAAAGCGAGAAAAGACGGCCACGAGCTTCCAGTTCGCCCACACCGTTGACGAAGACGACATGGGCGTGTGACTCGAGCGCCCGGGCGACAGGAAGAACCTCGCCCAGGCGACGAAGGTGGGCGATGTCGAGCCAGTTGGAGACCATGACCAGGATCTCGGCCCCGCGCAGCGCCGCGATCCGGGTCACTTCGGGGAAGAGGAGGTCGTAACAGATCATCGGGGCGATCACGCCGGCCCTGGTTTCGACCACCACGACCTCATCTCCGGGCAGGAAGTAGTGGTTCTCCTCCACCGGGAGATGGATCTTCCGGTACACGCCGGAGAGGTTTCCGTCATCGATGACGGCCACGGCGTTGTAGAACTCGTGGCGCATCGCCGCCGGTTCCATCATCCCAACCACCAGTACCGCTCGCCTCCCCTCGGTCGCTTCGCGCAACAGAGGCAGGGACTGGTTGGCGGCGCGCTCGGCAGCATCGGCGAGGATTCGCTTGCGACGTTGGTCGTAACCCTTGAGCGGGATATAGCCGGTGATGGCGAGCTCGGGAAACACGACCAGGTCGACGTCGTCGGCGTGCATCTCGTAGATCGACTTGATCATCGCCGTGTTCGCCTCGACTGCCTCTTCATCGGCCCAGGCCTGACGTGCCGGCACCTGGGCCATCGCGACCGTCACATCACGAGGGGTAGGGCTGGTCGGCTCAGGCATCGACGGCCTCGAGCAGCAGTGCATCGGTCTGCCCGAATCCACCGCAAATCGCAACCGCCGCCCAATGTCCGCCCGTTTCGCCCAGTTGACGTGCCGCGGTGAGCACCAATCGGGCTCCGCTCGCACCGATGGGATGGCCCATCGCCACTGCACCACCGTTGACATTGGTGCGTTGGAGCAGGGCCTCTTCGAGAGCGAGGTCGTTCTCGACCAGCCTGCGCACGCTGACCAGAGGGGTTGCCGCGTAGGCCTCGTTGATCTCAATGACGTCTAGGTCCTCGGGCTTCAGGTCGTGCTCTGCGATGAGTTGGCGGATGGCAAGACCGGGAAGGTAAGCCGAGGATGTTGGCGATTCGGCCATCTGAAGATAGGCCGCCACGCGGGCGAGCGGCGCTCGACCTCCAGCCCTGGCGCTGGAGCCATTGGCCAATACCAGCGCCACTGCCCCGTCGTTGAGACCAGGAGCGTTTCCGGCTGTGACGGTCGGGCTGTTTCGGACCGTGGGCAGTTGCGCCAGGGCCTCCAGCGTTGTGTCGGGACGCGGGTGCTCGTCCGCCAGGAACCGACCCTGTGGGGTGTCGACCGGTGTTATCTCGCCATCGAAGAACTGACGTGCGGTCGCCTCGGCGTGCCGCTGCTGGCTGAGTAGGGCCCAGCCATCCTGCTCGGCCCGGCCCACCCCGTGCTCCAAGGCCACCTCCCCGACGTATTTGGCGATGGCCTCATCGGCGATGGGGGAGTGCATGAGCAGGAGGTCTTCGACCTCGAGGGACCCAAGCCGGGTGCCCCACCGGGTCCCGTGAACGAGCCGCGGGGTCCGACTCATGGTCTCCACGCCGACACAGAGGACCGACCCGGCCCCGAGTTCGATGGCTCGAGAGCCGAGGCCCACCGTCGTGGCTCCCGAACAGCACGCCCGATCGACAGTGAGGGATGGCAGATCGTCCGACAGGCCGGCAGCAACCGCGATCTGTCTGGCCGGGACCATCAAACCCGCCTCGATCATCCCTATCCCGACGTTGATCTCCGCCAAGGACCCCGGAGGCCAATCGAGCCGGCCCAGCGCAGCCCTGATCACCTGCTGGCCGAGATCGACCATGCTCACCTCGCGGAGGGCACCACCGAAACGGCCGAAAGCGCTACGAACCCCGCCTATCAGCCAGACGTCTTCGAATCTCTCGATCCGCATCGGGTGTCCCTCAGGCCCCTTTTTTCATATGTAGGAGTCCGATCTCTCGTCCTTCGAGTATTCGACGCGAGGCATGATGACGCAGATGTGGACGTAGGGCTCGTCCCCGATCTCGAAACGAACCCGCGCTCCATCGGGTATCACATAGGTATCTCCCGCTTGAAAGGTCTGCCTGATCTGTTTGCGGTGGTTTGGGGCGAGGGTGTAGGTGACCTCGGCCGTCCCTCGGGTGACGACGTGGACCTCGTCGTGCCAGAAGGCCCAGTTCACGGTGCTCCCGGGCAGGAACGCCTCATGGGCGATAGCGGCCCGAGGGTCGTTGAGGACGAACTCCACCTGGAAGCGTTCCTCGTCGCCGACCCGCGACCCGCCGAAAACTCGGATCTCGGAGTCGAGGAGGTTCTGCTCGTCGAGTCTTGCGCTGTTCATCTTCCTACCTCAGTGTCTGGACTTGAAACCGTTTGACTTTGACGAAACCTTCGGGAACCTCACGGGCCAACGTCCCAGGAGCCTCGATTCGGACTTCGGCGCCGAGCCCGGTCATCCGTCGGATCGAGGCGGACAGCGCCTCGGCGAGACTTCCCTGTTCACCGGTTGCCTCCGCCCGGATCTCGATTCGCTCGTTGCCCTCATCGTCGATCCGGACGGTACCCCGATAGTCGGTTACGGCCTCGACCGAGAACACCGCTCGGTCGAATGCTGCTGGCCAGACGTTGACCCCCCTGATCTTCATCATGTCGTCGTATCTCTCCACTTCCCCTGCGGCGATTCCAGCCAGCGGCCGTCCACAGGCACAACTGCCCGGCTCCATCCATCGCACCCGGTCGCCGGTGGCGTAGCGGATGAGCGGTGAGGCATCGGCCCCGAAGGGCGTCACGACCAGCTCCCCGGTTTCGCCTTGGCCAACCGGATCACCGGATTCGGGGTCGATGACCTCGTAGTACCCACTCTCCGGCGGGAAGTGGAGTACGCCAAGCGTCTCGCCTTTGATCACTCCGCCCGGGCAGGTCCAGGCGATGGCACGCTCCGTGCACCCGTACTGCTCGAAGAGGGTGGCGCCCCACCGTTTCTCCATGGCCTTGGCCCAGGGCAACGAGAAGGGTTGTCCCGCCACGATCAGAGTCCGTACCGAAGTCTCATGCGGCTGAATCCCCGAGTCCTCACAGGCGACGGCCAGACGCTGGAGGTAGGTGGGGGTTGCGATGACCACCTCGGCTTCGAACTGCTGGAGCACCTCGACCTTGCGCTCGGTCGAATAGGGGCCGACCGAGAGCACGTTGGCTCTCAAATGTCGAAGGGCGGCCAAATACCAGAGGCCGGCGGCGGTCATTCCGATCGGCAGGGTGAAGAGCACACGGGCGCCCTCACCGATGCCGGCCCAGAGGAATCCCACCGCCTCGGTGCGGACGATGGCATCGATGTCCTCCTCGTTCAATGCATATACCGCGGTTCCCAGCCCACTCGTCCCGCTGGTCTGAGCCACCATGCGGATGTCCTCAGGCCCGGCGACAGTGCGTGAGCCATAGGGTGGGTACTGGTCACAGTCGGTCACCACTTCCCGCTTGACGGTCATAGGGATCGACCGATAGGAGGCGGCGTCGCGAAGGGCCGGGATCGTCAACCGGCGTGCGTAGAAAGGGTTGTTGGCCGCGACCGCTCCAGCCAACTCCCAGGCACGATCCAGCTGCCACTGTGCGATCTCGGATGCATCGCGGGGTGTGTCGGGAGACCAGGCCGCCGCCCAATCATCGAACATCTCAGGTCCGCCTTCTGGCCCGCTCGCCATTGCCCGTCCACTTCCTCAATTCGCGACGCCGCAGAACCGCAGAGCGGTGCGTGCGTACACCCGTGACGTCGCTCCCAACTCCGCGACCCCCACGCTGAAGTTGCCACCTCCAGTCGAAGATGTCGGGCCGTAGGTCAGACTTGGTATGCCCGCCTCGTTGAATGGAGTGATGTCACGCCACATGGAAGTGACCGGGCTTGCCGGCGTGCCGGGATCCGATCCGAACTCGTCTCTATGAGCTGCCCGTGTCGCCGCTGCCAATGGTTCGATGCCCTCGGCCTCGTAGCCGCGTCGATAGAGGAAGCACTCGAGGTCGAACGGCACGCCCGTGGCGGCAACGACAGAGCTCAGCTCTCTTTGCAGCGTCATCGGATGCAGGTCGGGTGCGATCCTGATATCTAGATAGAGGACTGCAAGCTCGGTCGACTTTGTGATCTTGTCGGGGCGTCCGGAGCGCACTGCGCCGATCGTGGCCTTTGGCACGACGGTTCCACCGGGGCATTCGTAGACGCGGTCGGAGTACCCGACCGACCATTCGTTGAGTGCGATGATGACCGGCGCAAGGCGGACGATGGCGTTTGGATTCTTGGTGGGGTCGGGCTCCGCCGGTGTGAATGGCGTGTACAGCGGTTCCCCGCCGAACACGGTCAACTTGAAGAAGGCCTTACCGGCTTGAACCCAGCCGATGGTGTTGCCCGTGGCCTCAGCCACGAGTGCGGCGTCGCCGATCACACCATGGGCGATGGCGAATCGCGCACCGAGATCCTTGCCGAGGTGTTCGGGGCCCTGGAACTCGTCGACGGGCTCGAGGCCGATCTCGCCGGGGACGGCATGAAGGACCAGATCACCGGCCAATCTGGTGCCGCTGCGGTGGATGGCGGCCGCCGCTACGAGGAACGCCGCCATCGGCCCCTTGTCATTGACCACGCCGTTGCCGTAGACACGGTCGCCGTCCCGCCACGCAGAGATGTACTTTGGTTGAGTCGGGTCGATATAAGTCAGTGTGTCGTGGCGGCTGATGGCGGTGTCGAGATGAGCGTTGAACACCAGACTCGGTCCGTTGCCGTCCCCCTGGATGCGGGCCACGATCGAGGGGCGACCCTCGACGAGCCCAATGCGCTTCGGACGGAAGCCTTGTTCGAGCATCCAGGACTCGACGGCGTCGGCGGCGGGTCCCTCGGCTCCTGCAGGCGCTTCGATCGCACCCAGATGAAATGCCAGCTCGGCAACCTCCTCGTCGTCGACCAAGTCCGCAACCTCCCGGATACGGTCGTCACTCATCCTGCCTCCTCCGGTTCCCAGATCGTTATCTCGACATTGGCGTTGGTGACCTCGGGCACCGTCTTCGACCCAGGCGAGTTGGCAGGCAGGAAATAGTGCGCACACGCCGAGCACCTCAGCCGAACGGTCCCGATCTCGAAGAGGCCCCCGTCGACAACGAGGAGGGCGCCGCACGTTGGGCAGTGGACTTCCTTGACGTGCATTACGACTCCTTCAGGGTGTACCGAGTGATGGGATACTTGGCGATCGCTTCCTCAGGGACCCGGGCGACGGCGGGGTGGACCTGATCCATCCCCCACGTGGCGTCGATGACGAACCCGGTGGTGGTGCCGAACCCGGGGTGGGAGGGGTCCAAAAGCGAGCCCTGGAGGCCCTTCAACACGGTCAGGTCCTCGCCGGCTCGAACCCTGGTGGACATGGCCCACATCACACTCTGGGCGTCGAACACATCGATGTCGTCGTCGACCACGATCACCTGCTTGATGAGGTTTCCAGCGGACATCATCGCCATGGCAGCACGCATCGGCTGCCCATCGGCCGACTTCTTCATGGCGACAACGGTGGTTGTCGGTCCGCCCCCTTGAAACCACCCGACTCGAGTCACTTGAGGCACTGCGCTTCGTGCCGTCGCGAGCAGACTGGCGTGAATGGAAACGTGGGCGTTGAGGTGGTCCCGATGACCGGCGAAGATCTCGAGGATTATGGGATTGGGACGAAAGGTGATCGCGTCAGCCTCGAAGAGGTGTGAGAGCTTCTGCGGGCCCAGATAGCGCATGTACTCCCCGAACGGGCCTTCGACCACACGACGACCCGACAGCAGTCGTCCTTCGATGATGAGCTCGGCCTCGCCTGGCACCATCAGCGAATCACCGAACGTGATCGATGGGACCACTCGAAGGGGCTGTCCCATGAGTGCCCCCGCTACGTGGTACTCGTCGACGTCCATCGCCGTGAGCGCCGCGGCTGCGAGGTTGAAGGCGGGATGATGGCCCAGGACCATGGCCACAGGAAGTTCTTGGCCGCTCTCCTCGGCTTCACGCTGAAACGACCAGAGCTGCCGGGGCGAGATGTGCACCCCAGCGTGGGTGGAATCGAGGAACATCACCCGATTCCAGGACAGGTTGTACCGCTCGGAGCTCGGCTTCCGCGCCGCGAGAATCGGGGTGAAATATGCCCCTCCCTCCATCTCGACGTGCCGGGTCCAGGGGAGGATTCTGAGGTCGACATCGCCTTGTCGGATCACGGTGGTCTGAACCGGAGCCTCGTTGGCAAGTGTGGGCTCTCGCAGCTCGGCCGACTTGCTGGGCATGGCCTCGAGGAGGTCACTCCAGGTCTCCGAATCCAGACCCAGGGCCTTGCTGACGCTGCGCTGCTTTGAATAGGTGTTGAAGAGGATTCGCGCCAATGAACGGGTACCGGACAGGTTCTCGACGTTCCCGAATAGCACGGGGGGTGCACCGGCCGGCGTCTCCAGCTGGTGCAGGATCGCGGTTGCCTCGAATGCGCCCGGGTTCACCGGGTCATCGACACTCAGGAGCCCTATGTCGTGCCCAAAACTATCGAGCCACTCGCCCAAGGAAGCGGGGAGGCGGGCGGTCATCGGCTGAATGCCCCGCAGACGGTTTCGGGTCTGATGGGCAACTCTGAGATCGAGCTCCCAGCATCGCCAAACGCATCGGCGATCGCTGCGCAGTCCCGAGCGGCGGCGGCGGTGTCAGCTAGGACAGCGGCGATCGGCTCGCCCACATATCTGACGGCGTCGACCGCAAGGACCGTCTGCAATGTCGCCTCGAGCCTCGGCGCCGGCCCCACACGGACCGGGATTCTTGGAACATGGTCCAAGTCTGCTGCCGTGAGGACGTGGTGAACATGGGGGAGATTCTCCGCCTCTGATACCTCGATGTCTTCGATCACAGCGTGCGGGAGGGCACTTGGGACCACTGCGAGACGTAACGCGTCTTCCCGGGCAAGGTCGTCGGTGAATCGGCCGGCGCCGCGGAGGAACCGGGAAGGATCCGCCGCCATCAGTCAAGTGCCTCCAAGGTCTAAAAGGCTGTCTCCGAGCCGACGCGGCGTCAACGACATATGGTATACCATAGCTGTTGGTGGCGACCCAGCCACCCCGCCGGACAGGGAGAAGAGAATGAGAGTCCGATTGACGAGACCGATTGCCCTACTGATTGTGCTGGCGCTCGTCGCGGCTGGTTGTGGTGGCGACGGTGCTGACACAACCTCGACCGCGCCCGACACGACAGCGGTGTCGGGTGGCGAGACCACCACCGCGCCGACAGAGCCGGAAACCACCACCACGGCTGCTGCCGAGCCGGTGGAGTTGGTGGCGGTTCATGGCAGCAGCCCCGACTACATCGCGTTGGTGCCGGCAGCGGGATGGGCCGTGTGCGCCGAGCAAGGCATCAACGTCGACCAGCAATACGTCGAAGATGGGTCAGTCGCGGTCCAGGCCATCGCCCAGGGTGAAGGTCAGATTGCGACCAACATCGGCGTCAACGTCGGTTTGCTGGCGGTCGATGAGGGTGCGGCCATTGTCGATGTGATGGCCACCCAACGGCCGACCTGGGCCCTGGTGAGCCGCAATGAGATCGGCACCATCGAGGAGCTAGCGGGTTTGACCATGGGTGTTCACGCAGAGACGTCGTTCACCAAGGCCATCGCCGACTATTACGACGCCCAATACGGCCTGGGAATGACTCAAGTCATCATCCCGGGAAGTGAAGTCCGCGCAGAAGCCCTCGCCAACGATCAGATCGATGCCTCGGTGATCGACTTGCCGGACATCGTCACACTCGAGGCCACTTACCCGGATTCCTTCGTGGTCCTCGACACCATCGGTGAGAACCTCCCGGATCTGATCGAGCAAGACATCTGGATGAACAAGACATGGGTTGAGGAGAACCCGGAGCTGGCACAGCAGGTCACGACCTGTCTGGTCCAGGGTCTGCGCAATCTCATCGACGACCCCGCCTACGCCCTGGAGCTGGCCACCGAGCTGCTGCCGGATGTTGATCCAGCGATATTGGAAGAGCTCATTGCCGAGTACAACTCCCGCGGCATCTGGGATCCCAACGGTGTCCTCACCGAGGAGACCGCCCGGTTCACGGTGGAGTTCTTCGCCGACCTCGGTGAGATCGACGTCGACCCGGCCACCATCAACCTGGAGGACTATTTCAACTTCGACCTCTTGGCAAACGCGGTCCAGGAGCTGGGCGAGCGGTGATAACTGACCACCCGGAGCCAGCCCATCTGGAGAGATGGGCTGGCTCCCTGGCGGGAGGGGATGGCACTTGAACAGCGGGAAGGGTCGGTGCCGGTGGTAGCACACCAAACCGGCGGGGCTGTTGATGGCGAAGTCGGAGTCGTCGACAATGGGACGGTGTCGATCGAGGTCGCGCACCGGTGGGTCCCATGGTTGTTCCGAATCGGTTCGGTTGGTTTGGTTCTGCTGATATGGGAGCTGTACGGCCGTGCCCAAGAGACGACCCTTTTCTTCGTTCCTTTTACCGGCGTGGTGAGCGCCCTCTGGGAATTGGCCCAGACCGCAGAGTTCTGGGATGCGTATCGGCAGACACTCATCCCCTTTGTCTGGGGATGGCTCCTCGCTCTCGTCGTTGGGATAGCCCTCGGACTGCTCATCGGTCGATTTCGGACCTTTGAAGCCATCACCAAACCGTATGTCACCTTCCTCAACGCGCTACCGGTTTCCACGTTGGTGCCGATTGCGGTGATCCTGCTCGGAATCGGTTATGCCTCCCGGATCCTCGTCGTCTTCCTGTTTGGGGTGATCGAGGTCACTCTCAACACGGCCGCTGGTGTGCGTTATGTGAACCGGGACCTCGTGGAGATGGGGGAGTCGTTCAATGCCACACAGTGGCGGTTGTTTCGCAAGGTGATTCTCCCTGCTTCCACGCCCGGCATCATGGCCGGGGTCCGCATTGGGACCGGGCGCGCGGTGGTCGGAATGGTCGTGGTCGAGATTCTGCTCGTGGCGGTCGGAATGGGTCGGCTCATCCTCCGCTATCGAGGGCGTTTCCAGAGTGCCGAGCTCTTTGCGGTCGTCCTTGCCCTGATCTTGTTTGGGATAGTCCTCCAGGTAGTGGCACGCCGAATCGAACGGCGCGTCTCGAGATGGAAGTACGAGATGGAGCGGGCGACTTGATAGAGATACAGAACATCGGGCGGCAGTTCAACACCAGAGATGGGACCTTCGAGGCGTTGAAGGACGTCAACTTCGCGGTGGAGGACAAGGAGTTCTTCTCGATCATCGGACCTAGTGGCTGCGGGAAGACGACGCTTCTCAAGATGGTCGCCGGTCTGATCAAGCCTTCGTCGGGGAGTATCACCGTCGATGGGCAACCGGTGGTTGGTCCGGGTAACGATCGAGCGATGGTGTTCCAACACTTTGTGCTCCTCCCGTGGGCTGACGTTCTGACCAATGTCGGCTTTGGGCTCGAAATGAGAGGTTTGAGCCGGAAGGAGAGCCGCGAGGCGGCCAAACCATTCCTCGATCGCGTTGGGCTCACCCGGTTCTCTGAGCATTATCCACACGAGCTCTCTGGTGGAATGCAACAACGAGTCGGACTGGCCAGGGCATTGGCGGTTGGGCCGGACATTCTCCTGATGGACGAGCCGTTCGGTGCTTTGGACGCGCAAACGCGTCAGCTGATGCAGGAGGATTTGATGCGTCTCTGGGATGGAGAGCAGAAGACCGTCATCTTCGTGACCCATAGCATGGATGAAGCCGCCTACCTGTCGGACCGCGTGTTGGTGATGGACACACATCCCGGAACTGTGCGGGAGATCCTCGATGTCCCTCTACCGCGGCCCCGCGATGAAAGCGTCAGACGGACTCCCGTGTTCAATGAGCTCACCGCCCATATGTGGCATGAGCTCCGCGGCATGATGGGGGATCCCACGGCAGCGGCTCCCGAGTGATGCGGGCACTCAAGAAGCAGAACAAGAATCGCCTCCTATCTCTTGCCGGCCTGCTCGCCGGATTGGTGATTTGGGAGATCATCGGGCGTCTCGAGCTGTCGCCGGCATTTCCTCCGGTCACCGCGGTCTTGGGCGCGGTGTTCGAGGTGTGGTCGAGTCCACGTTTTCTCGATGCATTGAAGGAGAGCTTGATCAGCATCGCAATTGCGCTTCCCCCTTCGATCTTGTTCGGTGTCGCATTTGGACTGCTGATCGGGCGGTATAAGCCAGTCGAATGGGCCTTTGACCCACTGGTCAATACATTTCTGTCGCTCCCCCTGGTGGCACTCATACCGGTGTTGTTTCTCATCTTTGGCCTGGGTCGGGGGAGCATCCTGGCAACCATCATCATCTACACGTTCTTCATCGTGGTGGTGAACACCGCAGCAGGCGTGCGCACCACAGACCACCAAATAGTGGAAATGGCTACTTCCTTCGGTGCAAGTGAACGCCAAATCCTGAGTCGAGTCGTGCTTCCCTCAGCTCTGCCTCTCATGTTCGCCGGGATTCGCATCTCCACCGGACGGGCGATCAGAGCTGTGATCATCGCTGAGCAGGTGATTGGCCTGATCGGACTTGGGGGCTTGGTTCAACGACTCGGCGGGGCATTCGCCGTCGAGCAGCTCTATGCCGTCATCTTGTTCGTCGGACTATTCGGCCTTCTGAGCATGGAGGCCGTTTCGTTCGTCGAGCGCAGAGCTTTGCCCTGGATCCTTGCTCAAGAGGAGACCGAACCCGCGCTCCAGGGTGCATGACGTGGATCGTCTCGACCGCATGCCGTACCGGGCCGTCGGCCCGGGCGGCAATGAGCCAATATGAAAGGGCGCAATGACCGGGATCGTTGACCTGCACGTTCATTTCTACACGGATACCTATCTGGAGGCAGTCGAGGCCGCGCCCACCACATCCGTCTACCGACGTGAACATGACGGTCGATTTGTCTGCAGCTGGCGGAGCGGTGTGGCCCTCACTGTCCCCCAACCCCACCCGGGAATCGCGCAACGCCTGGAAATGATGGATGAGTCCGGCATTGAAACCCAAGTGCTCTCGATCCCCTCCCCGAGCACGTATTTCCTGGAGGGTCAAGCTGCCGACACCCTCTCCCGCACGGTGAACGAGGAATTCGCGGATATCTGCCGCGATCACCCTGAGCGGTTCAAGGCTCTAGCCGCGGTGCCGATGCACGACCCAAGCCGGGCCCTGGCCACTCTGAGCCACGCTCTCGACGAGCTCGGGCTGTCAGGGATCATGATCCTGACCAACATCGACGGCGTACCCCTGGATGACCCCAGGTTCGAGCCATTCTGGGAAGCAGCCAACCAGCGCGGCCTGCTGACCTACGTGCATCCAACGGTGCCGGACGCCGAGCACCTAGAAGACTTCGCCCTGGCCATCGGTGTCGGCTTCCTTGCCGACACCAATCTGGCACTGGCGCGGCTCTCCTACTCCGGGGTGTTCGAGCGCTATCCCCGGATCCGGTGGGTGTTCTCCCATCTGGGCGGGACACTGCCTTTCATGCTTCCCCGACTGGACAATTACTACCGTCAGTTTCCCGAATGTCGCGAAAAGGCGCCGCGGCCTCCCACCGAGTACATACGCAGTCTCAGCTTTGACACCGCCAGCAGTCATCGCCCCGCGATTCGGTGTGCCGTCGACACGCTCGGCCTCGACCGGCTGGTTTTTGGAAGTGACTATCCCCATATCCCCGGCGGCGTTGGCCCCTACCTCGACGCCCTTGGTGAGATCGGCGCAAGCGAAGAGGAGGAGCAGCAGTTGCTCTGGGGAAGGGCATCTCGCCTACTGTCAGGTGACACGGTTTAGATAGCCCCATGTGCGGTCCGGCCCTCATCGATGACGACACCCGGGGACGCATCGCCGCCTTCAAGGCTGTGAGCGGTCAGCCTTCCGAAAGCCCGTTCGGTCCCGATGACGAGATGGGGATGTTGAACCTCCTCACTCCTGACATCGCCCGCGAGCAGCTGGCTCGCGCCGACGCCGGCAAGATCTTCGACCTCTCGGTCGACATGTTCATGGGTATGCCCACCTGGACGGAAGGCGGTGAGCCGCCATACAGCATTTGGATGGTGCACACTCCCCGAGGGTCGATTGTCGACGACCCCATCGGAGTCGGGCGCGAACAGAACGAGTACGTGGCGTGGTCGGCCGATGCGGTGTCGATGTTCACTCACTGCGGCACCCATATCGACACCCTCAATCACTTCGGGTACTCAGGCAAGATCTGGAACGGGTTCTCCGCCGACGATCACCTTGGGAGTCTTCACTGGACGGTTGCCGGAGCCGACCGCCTGCCTCCGGTCATCGGCCGAGGCGTCATGTTGGACGTCCCGGCTGCGCTCGGTGTCGACGTCTTGCCAGACAGCTTCGCCATCGGCCCTCGTGAGCTGAGCGAAGCCCTTCAACGGCAAGGCACCGACCTTCGCCCGGGCGACATCGTGATGGTCAGGACGGGCCGGATGCGGTACTGGCCCGATCCAGATGCCTATCTCCCGCGTGAGCCGGGTCTCGATCGCCAAGGGGCCATTTTTCTCGCCGAGTCGGGGGCCTCATTGATAGGCAGTGACAACATCGCGGTGGAACAATTGCCTGCGGAAGACCCGGAAAACTGGATGACCGTTCACACCTATCTGCTGGCCGAGGCTGGAATTCCAATAGCGGAAGTCGTCAATCTGGAGGAACTAGCCGAGGAACAGGTACACGAGTTCGTCTTCATCGGCGCCAGCCTGAAGCTCCGAGGAGCGACCGCCGGACCGATTCGCCCCATCGCCCTACCTATCCGCTGATCGTCCTATCGCAGAGCCGGAGCGCTGATTTGGCTCGTCCGGCGGCGATTCTTCAATTCGAACCACATTCATGGGCTCGTCCTTGTCCAGATGAAAGCCGTCGAGGCCAGTCCGCCGAATCAGCGCATTCCCGTCGTGCTTGCCGATCTCGATCTGGGATCACGATCTGTCCAGCTTCCCGTGATTACCGACGCGAAGAAGGAATCGAGTGCCATATTGAACGGTGCCGGTTCCTCGAGGTTCAACGTGTGCCCACTCTTGGGGAACACCATGAGGCCGGCGTTTGGGATAAGCCGTTTCAGCGCCACGGAGGTGTCGATGGCGCCATCATCCTCG
>Ga0214472_10002939_pt1 | contig 18136 bp, 19 predicted proteins | sample RVTome_6_FD_207662 | JGI IMG/M metagenome (GOLD analysis project Ga0214472, IMG submission 207662) | Soil microbial communities from uranium-contaminated site in the Upper Colorado River Basin, Wyoming, United States - RVT140D175 | ecosystem: Environmental > Terrestrial > Soil > Contaminated >...
ATCCCGGAGAACGAGCCCGGCAGCAGCATCATGCCCGGCAAGGTCAACCCGACCCAGTGCGAGGCCATGACCATGGTGTGCGCCCAGGTGATCGGCAACGACGTGGCCGTGACCATCGGTGGCGCCTCGGGCAACTTCGAGCTCAACGTCTTCAAGCCGCTCATCATTCACAACGTGCTGCGCTCGATCCTCCTGCTCGCCGACGCCTGCGAGTCGTTTCGCGAGCACTGCGCCCAGGGCATCGAGCCCGACCGCGATCGAATCGCGCGTCACGTGCACGAGTCGCTCATGCTGGTGACCGCGCTCGCGCCTCACATCGGCTACGACAAGGCGGCGGAGATCGCCAAGCACGCCCACCACAAAGGAATGACCCTGCGCGAGGCCGCGCTGGCGCTCGGCCACGTCACGGCTGCCGATTTCGACCGCATCGTCAAGCCCGAGACCATGGTCGGGCCCGCCTCCGAGGAGAAGACGCGATGACCGTGCTCAAGATCGGCGACGTCACCGCGAGAAGCACGCCGACACGGACGCGCTCATCCTGGCCGCCCACTTCCCCGTGCCCGGGCGCATTGTTGCCCCCGGCGGGCGGGCGCGCTTCAACGTGCTGGCGGCATGAAGCTCTCCGCCGCTCTCGCCGCCGCGCTGCCTAGCTTTTGAAACCGATCTTCTTGTGCCCGCCATCGCAGAAGGGCTTGTTCGCCGAGGCGCCACAGCGGCAGAGGTGAATGGTGTCGCCGCCCTTGCCCGGGATCGGGCTACCCTGCGCGTCCTCTACCTTGAACTCGCCCTTCACCATCAGGGGGCCATCCGTGAGCACTTTGATCGTCACCGACATGCGCGTCTCCTTTTCGCTTGGTGGATGTTGGACCGACCGAGCCAAAGTATACTCCATGAGATGACGACCGTGCCCCCTCCCGTTTTGCCCGCGCCCTTCGAGTCGCGCTTCGCCGGCCTCCAGGAGCTCGCGTACACAGGTCCCGGCACCCGCTTCCACGAGTGCTTCGGCTGCGGCCCCAACCACGACATCGGCCTGCGCGTGCGCACCTTCCGCGGCGACGGCGAGGTGCTCTCGCCCATCGTCATCCCCAGGCGCTTCGAGGGGCCGCCCAAGGGCGCACACGGCGGGATCGTCGCGGCGTATCTCGACGAGGTGATGTCGGGAGCGGCGGTCAATCACACCGGCCGCATCCATGTGACCGGGGAGCTGAGCGTGCGCTACGTCAGGCTCACACCGGTCGAGCGCCCGCTCCTCGGCCGCGGCCGTGCCGTCAAGCAGGCCGAGAAGTATCTGGACCTCGAAGCCACGCTCGAGGACCTGGAGACGGGCGAGGTGGTGGCGAAGGCGACCGGCCGTTTTTTCCCGATGCAACACTGATTTCGCTGCAGAGCAGGCGTTCCGAGGCTTGTTGGGCTAGATTCAGCGAACCGTCAGATCTGACCTTGAGGAATGTTCTTCGACGCGGCAGGAGCTGAACAGTTATTGCCCGAAGTAGAAATAGTAATTGGGAGCGTCCAAGGCAAATCTGAGGGCATCCAAGAACCCTGAGTAGCCCAAGAACGTCCTGCCTATGGGCCAGTCTGGGCAGACGAAAAACGGGGCGTCTAGCACTAGGGACTCCCCTTGTCCGTCATCGGCCGGGATCGTGAGGCCAACGCGGATGAGGCGCCCAGTCTTTAGTCCCTCGCGAGTGCTCAACTCCTTTGGCGTTCCGAAGCCGGCCAGCAGCCCCATCTCACGTGCGATTTCAGAATCCAAAACAGACCAAGCCGCCCCGGTATCCAGCTGAGCGAGGATTGGTTCTTCGTAGTCCCTCGGGATGATTTTGACAAAGATTTTGGCGGTTGGTTCTGCAGCTCCAAGTTGTTGATCGAAGAACTTTGACCGGCCAATCGTAAATTCGTCGTCGCCAAGCTTGAGCACGGAATAGCCTCGTAGGTATGGCTAATCGATGTGATGAATGAGAGGCTTTCGGGGAGGCGTCAGATCTCTAAGTCGTGCGCGAAGCTCCGCGAGGGTGGCGCCCGTAGCAACGAGTTCCTCACCTTCTACCGCAACCCAGTGGTGGCGATGAGATGCTGCATTTCGAGCAAGCCAGCGGTACTCTCGACTCCGGTCGGGGTCGGTTCTTGTGCTCGTTCGCATCGTGGGTACCGCGAGCACCACTTGCAGTGCCCGGATTTCAGGATCGTCTCCCTGAGTCGGCAATGCGGTCATCAAAAGTTGCCGTGCGGCCGCGAGTTGATCACGGTCCAACAGCTGCCGAATTAGTGACCCGTACGGGGGCGCCTGCTCGCCGAGCGGCCGCCCTCCCTGGAGGGAACTAGAGTACTGTGAGAAACTCAGCCTCCTCCGCCGGGCATATAGATATTGAAAGCGAGCTCCCTTTGAGGAGATGTCCGGTGGGTATAGGGATGTTGGATGTTCCGCCTCTAGATCGTTTGGGTTCTGGGACCCTCCCACACATCCTGCTGCGGACATTGTCCTAATCAGACGCGGTCCCGGGCCGCCCATCTGGGCGACGGCTCGAATCACTCGGCTCCCTACACCTTCAATCCTTGGGAACGAAGATCCCAACTGCGAGGTACTCCCGGACCGGTCAGCGGCAGTCTTGAGCCGCGTAGATTGCGTAGGAATATTGATCTGAGCTGCGGCCGAGAGATCACCAAGGAGCATAGGAGGTCTACTTGTCGTCCAGAGAGAGATTCAGTTGCTCCAAGACTAGATCAAAATGCTTGGGGATGCGCTCTGATAGGTCAGCCGGGCTCAGCTTGGCTGCATCCCACACCGTGTGAACTCGTAGGAACACAGCTTCGGCCTGCCTTGCTGACAGATCGACGGTAATGGACGACGTGAGCCGCCCATCGTCTGCTCCGAAGTAGAACACGGCGCCCGCTCCGAGTGGAGGGCCGAGTGAGGACGGAGTATTGGCCACGAATCTAGATAGGAATTCATTCGGAGAGCTATCCGGGATGGTTCCGTGGACGTTTATCGCAAAAATGAACGCTTGGTACGATGCACGGGCGGCAGGTTCATTAAAGACTTGCAGAACGGACAACGCTGCCTCCTCGAACTGCTTATTCGTGACTCGTGTAGTATCCACACACTGAACTTCGACCCGATCGAGTCGGACCCGGACTGTAGTCGAGAAGTCGAATAGAGAGCATGTCACGCACAAATCGGCCAGGCTTCCGTCACCTCGCTCGGTCTTGATGTCAGCGAGTTTCAGTCCGTGCCGATTCAGAGTCATGTAGAGCTTTTGGTAGAGCGCGGGGATGTCGCGGAAGATCGAGAAAGCCGGCTCGGCAAACGTGGCCTGCAAGAATAGATCACCGAGACCAACCTTGAAAGCCTTGGGCATAGTCGTCGCGCCTCCATTCCCGCCATCCAGAATCAGAGCCAACGCTTCTATATTACATCCGCTGCAGCGGATTCGTGGGTTTCTTCGCCGTCAATAGCTGCCTAATCGAGCTGCCTAATCGATCGCTGCAAGCAGCAGCGTGGCACCCGGGCGCTAGTCGGATCTCACGAACTTCTGGAGGCTTCGGATCTCGCGCGGCGGCTTCTCGTGCTGGCCCGTGTTGGTCCAGGAGACCTCCGAGACGTAGACGTCGCCGCGCGAGTCGGTGACGACGCCGTGGGGAGCGACGAACTCGCCCGGCTTCTCGCCGGCGAACTGCCCGCCGAAGCGCGCGATCTTCTGCCCCTTGGTGTCCAGCACCGTCACGCGAGGCCCGAGGTTGGCCATGGACACGTTGACCGGCAGGGCGTGTCCCAGCTCGCCGACGTAGAAGGTCCCGCCGTTCTGGGTGCGGTCCACGAAGAGCCCACAGGGGCGGTGGAGGTTGTTCCACTGGCCCTGGTACGTGCCCTTGCCGTCGAAGATCTGGACGCGGTGGTTCTCTCGGTCGGCGACGTAGACGAGCCCCTCGCGATCCGTCACCAGATTGTGCGGCAGGTTGAACTGGCCCGGGTCGGTGCCCGGCTCGCCCCAGGACATGACGTGCTTGCCGTCTGGCGAGTACTTGTGCACGCGCGAGTTGCCGTAGCCGTCGGAGATGAAGAGGTAGCCGCTCTTCGGGCAGATGGCGACGTGCGTCGGGCGGTTGAAGGGCTTGCCTCCCTGGAGCGTGGACGGCGTGTCGGGGTTGCCGATGACGAGCAGGCACCTGCCGTCCGGCGTGAACTTCCGCACCGTGTGGTGGAGATCGTCGGTCAGCCACACCATGCCGTCGGCGTCGATGGTGATGCCGTGCGCCCGGCGCACGAGGCCCTCGCCCCAGGAGCGGAGGAACCTGCCGTCGCGGTCGAAGACGATGACCGGATGTTCGCCCCGCGTGAAGCAGAAGACGTTGTCCTTGGCGTCCACGGCGACCCCGGCCACCTCGACGTAGCGCCAGCCGTCCGGCAGTGTGCCCCAGCCCTCGATGACCGTGAAGTTCATGCGGACTCCTCGATGGCCTTGTTCATGCGCTCGAATCGCCGGCGCAGTGGCTCGCGGCCCTCTTCGTGGGTGATGATGTAAAGCCGGTCTGCCTTCACGGCGCGGAGCACGCGCGCCGCCACGTGCTCCGGCGTGAGATAGCGGCCGATCAGCTCGATCCCGTCTGCCTGCGGCGGGCCGCCCGGATTCTTGAGATCGGCCGGCCGGCTGCGTTCGCTGGTCCCGATGTTGGTAGTCACGCCCATGGGGCAGAGGACCGAGACGCCGATATTGTACGGGCGCAGGTCCTTCTGGAGCGTCTCGCTGAGACCCACGACCGCGTACTTGCTCGTGTTGTAGACGCCGAGGCCCTGTGAGGCGATCAGCCCTGCCATGGACGCGGTGTTGACGATGTGGCTGGGCTGTTTCTGCGCGATCATGCGCGGCACGAAGGCTTCGACGCCGTGAATGACGCCCCAGAGATTGACGCCCAGCACCCACTCCCAGTCACGATGGGTGGCGGACTCGAGGCCGCCGTGAACGGCGACGCCCGCATTGTTGCAGAGAACGTGGGCCCCGCCGAGCTCCTTCCACGCACGCTCGGCGAGCGCCTCGACCGAGGCGAGCCTGGTCACGTCCGTCTTGACGGTGACGGCCTGGGCGCCCGCCTTCAGGACGCCCGCGGCGGTCTCGGCCATGCCGGCCTCGTCCAGATCCGCCACGACGACGTTGGCACCCTCGCCCGCGAACGCAAGGCAGAGCGCGCGGCCGATGCCGCTGGCTCCGCCGGTGACGACGGCGACCTTGCCCTTGAGATGTTCCATTGGTTTGCCCCTTTACTCTCTCGGCCCCCGCCTCACCGCTCGAAGCGAGCACCTCAGCTCGAACTGTGTCCCTCTCCCTCGAGAGGGGAGAGGGGAATCGAAGGCCCGGTGAGTGTCGCGCCGGGGGCGAAGGGATGTCAATCCGAATCTCCGGCCACCGTGCGGCCGCAGCCGACGACCTGTGAGCGCCAGCGGGCATGCGGGGCCAGGACGCCCTGGCAGAGCAGCGGCGTCACCCTCGCTCGGATCGGTTCACCGCGCGGCATGCCGTCCAAGCATGAGCGACCCTGAGCCGCTGCGCTTCGGGATGAAGCGTCTCCCTGACCCGGCGCGCGCAACGGTCTGATCAGGACGGGCTGCCGCCGTCGTTGTGCACCTCGATCGTGGCGCTGCCAACCCGGATCGCGGGCTTGGTAGGGGCGTCATAGTCGTACACGTACCAGGTGATCGAGATCTTCTCGATGCGACGCGGGTCGCTCATTCGCGCCAGCCGCGGCGGCAGGACCTCCCACTCCCAGTCGCCCTTGCCTGAGCTGACGGGCTTCTTCGGATCCCAGCATATCGGTTCCTGCGGGGTGCGCCCCTTGCACTCGGGCAAGTCCTCGTGCGGGACCCTCACGACAAATCCCGTCTCGCTTGCGCTCCGTGGAACAAACGTCACGAACAGACCAAACGGGGTGGAGCAATTGTTGCGCCCCTTGAGCTTCAGCTTCATGCTCTCCCATTCGCTGTACTTGACCGTAGCCGGTATCATCAGCGGCTCGACCTGCACGCACGAGAGCGGCGTGTACAAACCCAGCGCGGTAAGCTTGTTGAGGACCTGTTCGGACTGCGTCAGGATCAACAGGACGAAACCGCCAATCGCCGTGAGGAGCGCCGTGATCTTGCCGATCCTCCCGGTGATGAGATCGACGAGGTCAAATGCGCTCTTCGTGGGCTCGGTGTCTTCCTTCCGTGGAGTCATCGATTGCCCCTCCGGCTGGCGCCGGCGCCGGTTTCGAAGAGCCCGCCTGCATCGGCGATCGCGATGTCGCTGAGGGCGTAGCGAACGAACACGGACGTTGCCGGAAAGCGATAGGTATCGATCTGCAGCTCGAGGTCGCGTTCGATGGCGCGCCCCTTCCAGGCTTTCATCCATGCGCCGAGGCGGCCCGCTCCGGCATGATGGTTGACCAGCAACAGCGCTATGCCGTCGCGAGTCCGGGGAGCAAACTCCTTCCTCACCCAACACGACCAGAACTGCGTGTTGCGGACCGGATCGAACAGGTACGACGTGGGCGTCGGGTTCCGGCCGGTCGTGCTGGACGTCCAGCACTCCGGCCTCTTTTCGAATGTGAGCGGCATGATCTGGAACAGTCCCAGGGCCCCAACTGCTGAAATGGCGCCGGAGTAGTAGGCGCTCTCGCGGCGTATGACCCCATACATGAGGCTCTCCGACAGCGCCGCGGAGCCGTCAATCTGCCATGCTGCGTCGGCAAGCGCCTGTCTCAGCGGCCCCAGGGCTTCGATGCCCGGATAGACAGTGGCGAGAAAGCGCGGATCATTCTGCAGCTCGATGATGCGCCGATGAGACGCGTCGTCACGAACAAACGTCATGGCGAGAGCCGTAGGCCAGTCGCCGAGCTTCCTGCCCATGAAGCCCGCCAGCCGCAGTTGATTGTCGGCCGTCAGGGCAGAATCGCGCGCGGCGAGTGCGTCCTGCCGCAGCGCCAGCAGGAGTGCCGCCGCAGGAATCAGATTGTGTTCGTCGAGCTCTTGCAGACGAATGTTGTCCAGGCGATTGCGAAAACGCCTGCCGAGACCGTCAACAAGCGCGAACAGCTGCGTGTAGAGGCCGCTGCGCTCCGCCGCGCGCAGGCGCTCGTGATACAGCGTGGTGCCTTCAAGTTCCACGTCGGGCCCGCGCTTGCGATAGGCCTCGCGCACCCTGCCCCAGGTCTTCGAGTTGACTGGCGGCAGGGCCATCGAAATCGCACCCGCGCCGCCCTCCAGATGCATGCTCGCACGCAACCCGTAATAGTCGTAGGGTGCCTCATCGACGACCCGCTGGAAAAAACCCTGCGCCGCCGAGGTGTCGTTGTCACGCTCCGCGATGCGCCCGCGCCAGAACAGGCTGCGCACGCGGAACGGGCCGTCCGGGAAGCGCTCCACGTAGCTTGCGAGCAGTCGGTCGGCCGCCTTGAGGTCTCCCGCCGTGCCTCGGTCCACGAGGCCGAGCGCGGCGAGAAAGTGGGCCGAGTCCATCCAGTCGTTATTGCCCTGGAATGCCCGCAGCTTCTCGAAATAGGAAAACGCCCGTTCCTGGTCCGGCGCCACGCCGAACAGATGCTCGGTCGCAACCTGGTAGAGCGCGTCATCGGCCAGCCGGCCGTTCGGAAAGCGATCGAGCAGCAAGTTCATGTCGGCGAAAAAGGCGTCGGGCCGCTTCGGATCGGCGGTGTTCTGCACCGTGCCCCGCCGAAACAGCGCCTTTTCCGCGATCGATCCGCCTCCTCCAGCCAGCTCGAACGCCGAGGTCAGCACGGCGACGACGGTGCCCTTCTTTTCTTTCGATTGCCGGTAGAAGTTGCTCCATTCATAGCCTGCCTCGGCGCGCACTTCCGGTGGTGCGTTCCGGTTCTCCCACAGCGCCTTGAGCTTCTCGGCGGCGCGCTGCTTGCGCGGCGCGGTGGTGACGAAACTGAGCTGCCTTCGGAACCGAAACAGGTCCAGGCGCTCGGGCGTCGCCAGACCCTGATCGAGCATGCTCTTCTTGATCTGCTCATCTGTCGCGTCGAGCTGGCCGGTGGAATCGATGCTCACGAAGCCGAGAAACAGCGCTATTGCCTCCGGCCGCTTGGCCCTCCAGGCAAGGTGCGCGGACAGTCTCGCCACGTCCTCCTCGATGAGCGGCAGCGCCGGCAACAGACCGCCCCGCACCATGCCGGTGTACAGGCGCGTTCCTTGCAGCGCGGCAGCGACCTTCAAGGCCTGTTCGACTTCCGCTGGTGTTCCGCCGTGCAGGTCGAGGATTCGGAGCCAGCGCCACAGGCCGATCGCGGCCAGGCCGCTGCCTCCCCACTGGTCCTTGTAGGGACCCGCAGATTGATCGGATGCCGCCCACACCGCAAGATCGCGGAACGTCGCGCGCGCCTGCTCGACGTCCTTGCGCTTCAGGTATGCCTCGCCGACGAGATAGGTCAGCGCGGGCCAGTTCGGGTCCGTGCGCAGCGCACTGCGCGTCTCGGCCAGAACCGCCTGGATGTCCGGCGCGCCGTCGCCGGATTGCAGGCTGGCGAACAGGGTGGCGAGATGCTGGGGCGAGACTGCAGCGGGTTTGTCGACAACTTTGCAGGAGGCCGTGATCGGCAGTACGAACAGCACCAGAAGCAGCGCGATACGCGGTCGCGGGTTGAACGAGAAGCGAACGGGGTCCGATTTCGTGTCACCCACTCGGTGATGCCCTCCGCACCAGCGAGGAGCCGCCAAGAAGCCGCGTCCGAGGATCTGCCCAAACAGGCGCCGCGTCAAGCGGCCCTCGGCCAGTTGCCCTCGGCCAGTTGGAGGATACAGTACCAAGCATGCCGGATCAGGCGCCCGCCGGCCTCGAACAGCGGCTGCTGGGGGCTCGTCAGGGACCCGCCCCATCTCGCTGCGTTCACCCGTGATATCGGAACTCAGAGACCAAGTGTCACCGCGCCGCGACGGTGGTAATATCTGCCGCGATGGACTACCGCCTGCCGACCACCGTCGTGCCCAAGCGCTACGATCTCAGGCTCGAGCCCGACCTGACGGCCGCCACGTTCTCGGGCGAGGCCGTCATCACGGTGGATGTCGAAACGACGCTCACCGAGATCACGCTCAACGCCGCCGAACTCCTGATCCAGAGCGCATCCGTCGCGCGGGAGGGCGGCGTGCCCATCCACGGCGCTGTCACCCTTGACGAGGCGGCCGAGCGCGCCCGGCTTGTCTTCCCTGCGGCGATCGCCCCGGGGGAGTGGCGGCTGACTTTCCGGTTCACGGGCGTCTTGAACGACCGGCTCCACGGCTTCTACCGCAGCACGTACAAAGACGCCGCCGGCCAGCTGCACACCATCGCCGCCACCCAGTTCGAAGCCACCGACGCCAGACGCGGCTTTCCGTGCTGGGACGAGCCCGCGTTCAAGGCGGTCTTCGGCGTGACGCTGGTGGTGGCCGGGAACCTGGCCGCAGTCTCGAACACCGCGGTGGTCAGGGAAGAGCTCCTCGGCGACGGGCGCAAGGTCATCGCGTTCGCCGACACCATCAGGATGTCCACGTATCTCGTGGCCTTCGTGGTCGGCGAGCTGGAGGCGACGGAGCCGGTCATGGTCGGCCGGACGCCGCTCCGTGTCTGGTGCGTGCCGGGCAAGAAGCACCTCGCGAGCTTCGCGCTCGCGATCGGCGCCTTCTCGCTCGACTTCTTCGAGCGCTACTACGGGCTGCCATACCCGGGGGACAAGGTGGATCTCCTCGCCATCCCCGACTTCGCCGCCGGCGCGATGGAGAACCTGGGCGCCATCACCTTCCGCGAGAACGCGTTGCTCGTGGACGAGGAGGCGGCCTCGCACACCGAGCTCGAGCGCATCGCGGACGTGGTCGCGCATGAGTTGGCCCACATGTGGTTCGGCGACCTGGTCACCATGACGTGGTGGAACGGCATCTGGCTCAACGAGGCCTTCGCCACCTTCATGGAGCTGCTGGCGGTGGACGCCTGGAAGCCCGAGTGGAAGCGCTGGGTCACCTTCGGCGTTTCGCGCGCGGCGGCCATGGGCGTGGACGGACTCGAGGCGACGCGGCCCATCGAGTTCGAGGTGCGCAATCCACACGACTGCGTGGCGATGTTCGACCTCCTCACGTACGAGAAGGGCGCTTCCGTGCTGCGGATGCTCGAACAGCACCTGGGCCCCGACGTCTTCCGTGACGGCGTGCGACTCTACCTCGATCGGCACCGATACGCGAACGCCGAGACCACCGATCTCTGGAAAGCGCTCGGGGACGGGGCCCGCCAGCCCATCCCCGCGATCATGGACGGCTGGATCTTCAAGCCCGGGTACCCGCTCATCACCGTCGAGCCCGACGGCATGGGGCTCAAGCTCTCGCAGCGCCGCTTCAGCTACCTGGGCGGCGAGACCGACGTCGGGCAGCGCTGGCGCATCCCGGTTGTGCTCCGCGCCTCCGTCAAGCACGGCTACGTCGAACGGCGGCTGCTGCTCGACGGCGACTCGGCGGCCGTCGCGCTGCCGGCGAAGTCCGACTGGGTCGTGGCCAACTCCGGCGGCACCGGCTTTTACCGCGTGCGGTACGCCCCCGCGCTCCTCAAGAAGCTCGCCGGCGCCGTCGCCAGGATCGCGCCCATCGAACGCTTCGCCCTCCTGAGCGACAGCTTCGCGCTGGTCCAGGCCGGGCTCATGCCCGCCGCGGAGTTTCTCGACCTGACGGCCCGCTTCACGGCCGAGACCGACCGCAACGTCTGGACGACGCTGACCTCCTCGCTCGCCTACGTCAACCGCGTGATCAGGGACGACCAGCGCGGGGGGCTCGAGGCGCTCGTGCGGCATCGCGTCGACGAGGCCGCCGCGCGCCTCGGCTGGGAGCCGCAGGAGGACGAGACCGAGCTCGACCGGCAGCTGCGCGGGGATCTCCTGCGCACGCTAGGCACGCTCGGCAACGACGAGGCAGTGCAGGCGCGCTCGCGGACCGTCTACGCCCGGTACCGCGAGGACGAGGGATCCGTCGACGCCAACGTGCTGCCCGCCGTCATCGCCATCCTGGCCGCGTCGGGCGGGGAGGGCGAGTATGCTGAGTTCCGCGACCGCTTCAAGCGCGCGCGCACGCCGCAGGAGGAACAGCGCTACCTCTACGCGCTGGCCGGCTTCCGCCAGCCGGAGCTCCTGCGCCAGACGCTCGAGATGGCCGTGAACGGCGAGGTGCGGAGCCAGGACGCGCCTTTCCTGATCCGGACCCTGCTGACGAGCGTGGAAGGCCGCCGCCTCGCGTGGGACTTCATCAAGGGGCACTGGGAGACCATGGCGCGGCAGTACCCGGAGAGCGCGTACCGGCGCATGTACGAGGGCGTCCCCGCGCTCGTGAGCGCCGAGTGGGAGCGGGACGTGCGCGCGTTCTTCGCCGACAACAAGATCGATCTCGGCGGTCGGACGCTCCAGCAGTATCTCGAGCAGCTCCGCGTGGCGGTGGCCTTCCAGGAGCGCGAGGCCGAGCCCCTCGCGGCGTACCTCTCCCGGCAGAAGTCGCGCTAGCCCCATGGCTGCGGCGACCGCCACGATCCTCTTGCCGGCATGCGAAGTCACCGTCACGGGCGAGGCGGACGCGGACGCGCTGTGGCTGACGCCCGCCGAGCTCGCCAAGGCCGGCAGGTGGGAACTCAAGCCCGATGGGCTCTGCCGCGGTCCACTCTGCGTCCCGGTGCCGCCGGCGGCGTCGTGGGTGCGCGGCCGGGGCGCGGATCTCCGCGTGGACTTGACCGGGCTCTCGCGCTACATGGGCCAGCCTGTGGCCGCGAGCCCCGAGCGCGGCGTCTGGTCCATCGGCGAGGCGGTCGGGGACGTGGCGGACCGGCTGCACTCTCTCGACGCGCCCGACTTCACGCTACCCGATTTCGACGGGCGCACGCACACGCTTTCCTCCTTCCGCGGCCGCAAGGTCTTTCTCCTCGCCTGGGCATCGTGGTGAGGGTGCCGCTTCGACCTGCCCGGGTGGCAGGCGCTTCACCTCCTGCTCGAGCCCAAGGGCCTGACCGTCATCACGGTGGCGCTGGACAGTGCGGGAGCGGCCGCGGCCGGCGAATTCATCCGGGCGGCCGGGCCCACTCACCCGTCGCTGATCGACACCCGCTATGATGTCGCGCGGGCCTACAACATCGTCAACGTGCCGACGGCCGTCTGGATAGACGAGGAGGGGCGCATCGTCCGCCCCAACGAGATGGCCTTCGCCGACAACCGCTGGATTGAGTACACGAAGTTCGACATGACGCGGTACCTGGAGGCCGTGCGCGACTGGGCGGAGCGCGGGGCGCACAGCGCGTACGTGCTCGACGCGAAGGAGCGGCGCAGGCGGCTGTCACTGCCGACCGCCGAGCACGCGCTGGCGGCCGCGACCTTCCGGCTCGCCGAGCACCTCCACGACACCGGTCACCCCGAGACCGCCGTGGCCTTCTTCAAGCGCGCGCAGGCGCTGCAGCCGGAGTCGTGGTGCTTTAAGCGCCAGGCCTGGGCGCTGACCGACGCCGAGAAATTCTACGGCACGACCTTTCAGAAGGAGGTCGCAGCGCTCGGCGGGCGCCCGTACTACACCCCGCTCGATCTCCGAGGATAAGCGATGACGAACGGGATCGCGGTGTTCCCCACGAAATCCGGCCGCGGCCCCGCGGCCGTCACCGCTGACACCGCCCTACCTCTGCTCGGCGGGTACGCCACCGTCGCGACGAGAGTCGGCTAGGTGCCCGACCTGGATCTTCTGCTCCGCGGTGGCACCGTGCTCGATCCCGGGTGCGGGCTCCACGGCGTCATGGACGTGGCCTTCGCGGGCGGCCGCGTCGCGGCGGTGGGACCGAACCTGCCGGGCCCCGCGGCCGAGACGATTGACGTCGCGGGCAAGCTGGTGACGCCGGGGCTCATCGATCTTCACGGCCATTTCTTCCACAAGGCTCAGCCGCTGTTCGCGGATCCCGACGCAGCCTGCCTGCCAGTCGGCGTCACGACGGCAGTGGACGCGGGCAGCGCGGGCTGGGCGACGTACGCCGGCTTCCGCGACAACGTGATCGCCCGGTGCGAGACGCGCGTGCTCGCCTTCCTCCATCTGGCGACGACTGGGCTTCTGAGCCTCGCCGCCGGGGTGGGGGAGCTCGAGGACTTCCGCTTCGCTCAGGAAGAGCGGACGCGCGACGCGTTCAAGCGCTTCCCGGAGCTGCTCGGCCTCAAGGTGCGCATCCAGACCCTGGCGACGGGCGAGGCCAACGCCGTGCCGGCGCTCGAGATGGCCCGCCGGATCGTCGATGCCACCGGCACGCGCCTCATGGTCCACATCTCGGGCACGCCCATCGGAATCGAGCAGATCCTTGACCGCCTCCGCCCCGGCGACATCGCCACACACATCTTCAACGGCTACGAGCACGGCATTCTCGACTCGGACGGGCGCGTGCTCAAGTCCGTCCGCGAGGCCGCCGGGCGCGGCGTGGTGCTCGACATCGGGCACGCGGGCGTCCACTTCGACGTCGAGGTGGCGAAGAAGGCCACGGCCCAGGGACTCTGGCCGACCACGCTCTCAACGGACATGGTCAGGCCGCTCGTCGCGCGCCGCATGTACGACCTCCTCGGCGTCATGTCCACCTTCCTGGCCCTGGGCATGCCGCTCCCGGAGGTGATACGCGCCGTCACCGACGCCTCCGCCCGCGCCATTGGCCGCCAGGGAGACCTGGGCGCGCTGGCCCCCGGCGCTCCCGGCGACGCCGCCGTGCTCGACATCGAGGAAGGGCAGTTCTCGTTCGGGGACGCGGCCGGCCACGAGCTGGCCGGGCGTCAGCGCTTCGCGCCCGTCCTGACGGTGCGCGCCGGCCGCCGCTGGCGCCCGCGCTGAGGCGGGTAGCTGAAAAGGGCCCAACTGCGGAGGTGCGGCGCCCTCGGCCGCACGCTCAACGTACAGGAAGTGCGCCTCGCGTGCGGAATCGACCCAGCTCTCGTCTCGCGACGGCACAGGCCGTCGCTCAACGCGAGCAGCGGGGCGCCGCCTCGCATCTGGACCCTTTTGAGCTGGAGCGTAGATAACATAACACCCGTTCTCAGACATCGCCGGCCGAGGCTGAGGCTCCTGCCTTGGCACAGCGCGGACAAATGCCCCCTCTCATCTCGCGCCGATCTTGGCAGAGTGCGTCGGCAAGGTCAAACCGGAGCCTGGACGAAGGGGGCGGGAGTTCTCCACTTCGGCGCCGGGCAGCGGCAGGGCAGACGTCCGCAGTTGCCTGGGCCCACGGCACCGCCTAGACGGGGATGCCGGGGAGTGGCAGCTGCTCGCCTCCTACCTCCGTCATGGAGCACGGCGGCGGGCCTTCCCGGGTGCCCGGGAGTCCGAGATGGGCGAGAATCCGCTGGATGACGGCCGGGTCCTCGATCGTGGCGATGAGCTGCATCCGCCCGGCGCAGCGCGGACAGCGCAGCACGTCGACGTCAAACGCCTGTTCCGCGTCCTATGCACCCCCTCACCCTGTCCCTCTCCCCCTCCGGAGGCGAGGGGATCGAAATGCCTCCCTCTCCCTCTTCGATCAAGAGGGTCGGGGTGAGGGTGGCGTATGTGGTCACGCATAATCCGGGCTACGCGCGCTGGCGGGAGGTCAGCACGAAGACCGCGAGCGCGGCCAGCCCGGCCGCGGCGATGCCGAGCGTCGTGAGGTAGAGCGTCAGGTACGAGTGGGTGCGGTCGAAGATCGCGCCCGAGAGCCACGGTCCAGCCGCCGCGCCCAGGCTGTTGCCGATCCCGATCAAGCCGAAGACCGGGCCGTAGTTGCGCGGTCCGGCGATGCGGCTCAAGAGGACTGAGACGATGGTCGCCCGAGAGCCGAGCGGCATGAAGAGGAACAGCACGTAGCCGTAAGCGAAGAGGCGGGCCGGCCAGGTCTCCATCGCGAGCAGGCAGAGGACGCCGGCCACCGACACGCTGAAGGAGACGAGCCCGGCCACGGGCGCCCCGAAGCGGTCCGCGAAGATGCCCGCAATCACGCGTCCGCTTGCCGCCAGCACTCCGCCGATTCCGAGCATCACCGACGCCTCCTCCGGCGAGATGCCGCGCGCCGGGAAGTACAGGGCGTGCTGGGTCGTGGCGAGAAAGCCGAAGAGCGGCGGCACGGTGAAGACCACGAGAAGACTCCAGAAAGGCACGGAGAGCACGATCCGGCTGATGGGCGGCTCCGGAAACAAGACGCGCGAGGGTTCCGAAGCCGGGGCGTGCCCGCCCAGCCGGGTCGGCAGGACGCGCCACGCCACGGGGACCAGCGCCAGGATCGCGGTCGCGTAGCAGGCGAAGGCGGCCCGCCAGCCGAAGGCGACGATTACGCTCTGGGTGAGCGGGCCCACGACATAGGCCGCCATCGAGCCCGAAAACGCTATGCCCATCGCCACGCCCCGACGGCGCGTGTACGTGTCGGCCAGCAGCGCGGCCTGGGCCGAGAGGCTCGTGAGGCCGAGGCCCACACCGCCCGCTATGCCGACCGATGCCACGAGCATCGGCAAGGTCGGGGCCGCGATGCCGGCGATCAACCCGGTCGCGGCGGCGAGAAGGCCGACGATGACCACCAGCCGGGGATTGCGCCGCGCCACGAGCCAGCCCGCCGCAGGGCCCAGCGCCGCGCCTCCGAGCCACATGAAGGACATCGGCAGGGCTGTTGTCGCGCGGGAGGCGTGGAACTCGGCGAGGAGCGCCGGCAGGAACAGGACGAACACATTGGGGAAGCCCGAGACCAGGAGCATGGTGGTGAAGGCGAGCCACAGACGCGGATTCGCCAGGCTCTCCGGCGGGCGGGTCACCGATGCATTATATGTTACGTTGCGGACGCGATCCTTCTCCCTAACCTCGCTCCAGGAGGACGGCATGCCAGGTTCCGGCCACGTGATGCTGACGGTGCTGCTTCACCACGACCAGTCCAAGACGCTCGACGAGATCATGGCGCACCTGAAGAAGACGGGCTTCTACCGCGATTTCCCTCCCGAGGGCTCGGAGCTCGTGTCCTGGGTCGTGGCGATTTCCTTCGGCTTCGTCATCAACCTCAAGGTCGAGGCCGACAAGGTGCGGAGCGTCAACCGGTACATGGAGCAGAAGGCCTGGTGCGCCTTCCGCTACCAGGTCTTCCCCTCCTACGACTTCGCCCCCATCGCCGCGGATTTGAAGACGCAACACCGGTGAGTGGTAGGATGAGCGCATGAACCCGCCGGCGCGCATCGAGCTTGCCCTGACGCCCACGCCCATCATGAAGCTCGAACGCCTGTCCCGCCGGCTGGGCGTCGAGCTGTACATGAAGCGCGACGACCTGACGGGCCTGCTGGAGTCCGGCAACAAGGTCCGCAAGCTGGAGTTTCTGGTCGGCGACGCCCTGGCGCAAGGCGCCGACACCCTCATCACCGCCGGTACGCTCCAGTCGAACTGCTGCCGCGCGGTCTCGGCCGTGGCTGCCCGGCTCGGGCTGCGCGCCGTCGTCGCGGTGAAGGGAGCGCGCCCCGCCGCCTATGACGGCAACCTCCTCTTGAACCGAATGCTCGGCGCCGAGGTCCGGTATCTCACCGACGCGGAGTTCGAGCGCTATCCCGTGGCCCTCGAGGCAATCGCCGAAGAGGTGCGCCGCCAGGGGGGCAGACCGTACATCATTCCGGAGAGCGGCTCCAACGAGACCGGCGCGCTGGGCTACCTCGAGTGCGCCGTCGAGCTGGCCGAGCAGATCAGCCACGGCGCCCCGCGCTTCGACACGATCGCGGTGACGGCGTTCAGCGGCGGCAGCCAGGCCGGACTCCTCATGGGCAAGCAGCTGGCCGGATTGCCGTCCGAGATCGTCGGCGTGCCGATCGCGTTCTCGGCGGATCACGTTCGCGGGTACGTCGCCGACACCATCGGCAAGGCCGTCGAACGCTTCGGTTTCGCCATCGACGTTCCCAAGAGCATCCACCTCCTCGACGGCTACCAGGGCGTGGGACGGGTGGGCGTCGACGACGCCGAGCTCTCGCTCCTGATCCGCCTGGCGCGGGAGGAGGGGGTGATGCTCGATCCCGTCTACACCGCCAAGGCCTTCGGCGGCCTGGTCGACACGCTCCAGCGCGATCCCAAGGCGCTCGGCCAGCGCGTCTGCTTCATCCACACCGGCGGCATCTTCAGTCTCTTTCCTCTCCGCGAGCCGCTGACGCGCCTGCTCGATTCCTGACGTGTCCGAGATCCGGCTCAAAGGCGGCGAGATCGACGGGCTCCTGCTCCACTACCTCGAAGTGGGGCAGGGGCCGGCCACGGTGCTCGTCCACGGTCTCGGCGGCTTCGCCGAGTCGTGGCGCCACAACATCCCCGAGCTGGCGCGCCACGGCCGGGTGATCGCTCTCGACCTGCCGGGCTTCGGCCGCTCGGGCAAGCCACGGCGCCCGTACACGCTGGACTTCCTGACCCAGGGGCTCCACGGGCTCCTCCGCACCCTCGGCGTCGACAGGGTGCGACTGGTCGCCCATTCGCTCGGGGGCGCCGTCGCCGCCCGCTTCACTCTCGATCACCCCGGGCGCGTGGAGCGGCTCGCCTTCCTCGGGGCGGCCGTGCCGGGCTTTTCCCTGCGCCCATCGTGGATCTACCGGACGCTGTCGCTTCCGGGAGTCGGCGAGATACTCTCGAGCCTGATCACTCCCGGCATCTGCGCGACGGCGCTCGAGCGCTGCTTCGCGCACCCCGACGCCGAGGAGATCCGCTTCTTCGTCGAGCACGAGTACGCGGCGCGCGCATCCCGCGAGGGGCGCGCAGCCTATCTTTCGCTGCTCCGCTCGGTCAAGGAGGATTTCAGGCTGGGCGCCGACGCGTACCGCGCCGCGCTCTCGCGCCTGGGCCGGGGCGTGATGGTGGTCCACGGACTCCAGGACCGGGTCGTCCCGCTCGAGCACGCGCGGCAGGTGGCCGACGGCCTCGGTGTCGAGCAGCCGCGCTGGCTCGACCGCTGCGGCCACTTCCCCCAGATCGAGCACGCGTCAGCGGTCAACGCCTGCCTGACCGAGTTCCTGTACGTCCCAGCGTCTCGTTAGAGCTACCCGCTAGACTGAAGTTCCCGCGCCCCCTGAGCGAAATTGTTCATTGATTCGTGGGGATATGTCAGAAATGGCCTGCGGGGTTCTGTCTACACCCCCACGGTCTTCAGCAGGTCGTAGGCGC
>Ga0214472_10002940_pt1 | contig 18131 bp, 23 predicted proteins | sample RVTome_6_FD_207662 | JGI IMG/M metagenome (GOLD analysis project Ga0214472, IMG submission 207662) | Soil microbial communities from uranium-contaminated site in the Upper Colorado River Basin, Wyoming, United States - RVT140D175 | ecosystem: Environmental > Terrestrial > Soil > Contaminated >...
AACGAAAGGTTGATCACGTCGGCCTGCTGGTCGATCACGGCCCATTCGAGCGCGGCGATCATGTCGTCGGTGAGCGCGGTGACGTCGATCGCGATCCGGCCGGCGATCAACGTCGCCTCGGGCGCCACGCCCGGAAATGTTCCCCACTGGTCCTGCCCGGCGCCTTCCGCGGTTCCGGCCGCTTCGCCGGCGACGTGCGAGCCGTGCCCGCCGACATCGGTCGCGCCCTGCCCGACCAGCGTCTGTCCGCCGGCGAAGAGCGCGTCGGCGGCGATCTTGCCCGTGCAGCCGGCGGCGTCCCAGTGCTCGAAATCCTGTTCGTCGAGGTCGGCATGCGAACCGTCCACGCCGGTGTCGAGGATCGCGAGCCGGACGCCGCGCCCTCGGATTCCGCGATCCCATACCGTCGGCGCACCCAGATCGGTGACACCGCGGCGCCTCAAGTTCGGGTTGTTTCGCCAGCGCGCAGAGTCCGCGGGGCCCTCGCAGGCGGCGTTGCCGTTGCCTGCGGGTTCGGGCGCATCGCGTGTGACCTCGGCGGTCGCGACTGCAACGGTGCCGGTGTAGGTGTACAGGATCGGAACGGTCGGCTGGTTGGCCTTGCGGTAGAAGATCTCGAGCGTCCATTCGCCGGCCGCGAGATCGCCGGGCGCGTACCGGAAGGCGATCTGATGAAGCAGCAGCGGCCGCGCCATCACGATGTGGCCGTCCGGGTTGCGCAACCGCGCTTGCAGTTGATCGACCGCGTTCGCGTCGGTGTGCGGCTGGCCGGGCGGTGCCACGGTCAGGTCCACGGTGATCGTGGCGGCGCCGGCCTCGACCGGCACCGAATGGATCGCGGGAGCCTGCCCGGCGGTCATCGTGCCGGACACGTTCGTGGACGTGTCGTCTACGCGTCCCGACAGCACCGGATACAAGGCACGCACCCACGGCTTCGCCGCGAGCCGCATCAGCGTCGCGCCGTCGGCGACGAGCGAGATCGCCGGCACCGACCGGAGCGCCCAGCGAACCCGCGCGCCGGCCGCGCGAACGTCGGCCACGCGCGTTCGCGCCGCGCGATCCACGACCGCATACACCACGAAGTCGCCGGCCCGGTAGCCGTCGACGAGATAGTCCAGCCGCGCGTCGGGCTGAACTCCGATCGCGAGCAGACGGTCCAGACCCCCGCGCAGCTTGCCGGTGGCCTCCGAGGCCGCCGGGCCGGACAAAGCGGCGCCGGAACCGGAGCCGGCGCCGGCCGTCATGGGCAGCGGCAGCAGGGCGAGCCCCACGGCCAGGGCGGCCGCGACGCGCAGACGGGACGCAGTGCGAAGCATGCTTGAAATCCTTCCTGTTGGGATCGGGCCGGTTCATCTTCGCCGCGAAGGTCGCGAACTCCTTGAAAGGGCGTCGCCCGCCGCGCCCCAGCCGCTAGGCTGCCGCGGTCATGCGGGAAGAGGTGTTGGAGGGCCCCGAGCAGGTCGCCGCCCGCGCCGCGGCGCTCATCGCGGCCGCCGCGCCGGGCACGGTTGCGCTGGCCTCCTCCCCGTCGCTTCGAGCCGTGATCGCCGCGGCCGCGGTGCCGCTGTCCTCGGCGGCGATCTGGTTCGCCGACGACCGATGCGTCCCCGGCGATCATCCCGAATCCGCGGCCGGGTTCGTGGCGCGAACGCTGCCGGGGGCGGCGTCGCATCGCATTCGCGGCGAGGATCCCCCCGTTGAGGCGGCGCGGGTCTACGACGACGAGATCGTCGCCGCGCTCGGCGACGAGCCGATCTTCGATGTGGTGCTGCTTGCGGCCGGCGGCGACGGGCGCGTCGCCGGCCTGTTTCCCGAAGCGCCTGAGCTTGGGGAGCGGATTCGGCGCGCCGTCGCGACCGGCGATGCACACGGTGGGCTTCGGCGGGTCACGTTGACGCTGCCGGTTCTCAACCGCGCGCGAACGACGTTGATCCTGGCGACCGGACCGGACAAGGCGCCGGCGGTCGCGCGCGCGCGCGACGGCGATCTGCTTCCGGCTGCGCGAATCCTGGGCGCGACGTGGCTGCTGGACGAGGCCGCGGCCGCGCCGCCTCCGTTGCCGCGGCGGCGCAAGGCGTGGGAGCCGCTCGAAGGGCAAGAAGTGCTGTTCGAGCTCTAACGCCAACCCGGGTCCACATCGGCGGGCCGTCCGTCACGGCCAGCTCGCTTCGAGCACGATGTCTTCGAGCGGATCGGACCGGTTCTCATTCATGAGCGCGAGCGCATACTCGGCCGGCACGTCCAGCCGCGTCGTCACGCGAAGCGGGCCGTTGCCGGAATCTTCGTCGGGAATTCGGTAGGGCTGGCCGCTTGCGGTGAGCGCTTTCGCGATCACGCGTCCGCTTTGAATCTGCAGCCGCGCCGGTCCGCCGCGAAACGTCGCCGTCGCGGTCAACGTTCCCGAGCGCAGCGGCGTGACTTCCAGAAACGGGTTGCAGCCGTTGTCCTTGCACGCCGACGCACCGGCCGGCGGCGCCAGCCGCGGAAGGCGCAGCCCGACGCGGCGGCTGGCCTCGTCGTAGTCCAGGCGGACATCCACGCGTCCGGGACCGGAGCGCAGCACGACGGCGACGCCGGCCGCGCGTTCCCGCTGTTCGATCGATTCGCGCACGCCGGCTCCGATCGCCGCGATGCAGGTGCGGTCGGTGCGCTGGCCGACTTCGATCGGACACTCTCCGGGCGCATCGCCGGCGCGCTGGAGCAGAAACACGTCCACGCGCGCCGACTGGTCGTGGATCACGATCACGCCGGTCGCCGGGGTCGCCGGATCGATCGTCAGGACGGCCGGCGCGTTCGGGGTCAAGTCGATGCCGATGACCTGCAGCGTGACCGTCGGCGGCTTGGCCGGCGATCCGCTGGCCTGCGGACCGGGTGCGCCGCCCCCGCTGCACGCCGGCAGCGTGAGCACCAGAGCGGCAAGGACGGTGACCGGACGCATGACGCGCACACGATACCGACGCCGGCGCCGGATCGCCTACGCGGAGAGAAACGAGCCGACCAGTCGCGCGAAGGCGGCCGGGTCGTCGAGCATCGCGAGCGGCTCGTCCCAGATCCGGAGCGTGGCGCCGGGCAGGAGCGAGGCCAGGCGGCGGGCGACGGCCGCGTCGTGGACCGGGTCGTCTTCGTGGCCCAGGATGAGCACCGGCGCCTCGACGGCGGCCAGCGGCGCCGGGTCGGGGACGGGCGGGGGCGCGTCGCGGTAGCCGCGCAGCGCGCGTGGAATGCCATCGCGGTTCATGCGAAGGATCCGCTGCCGAACCAGCGCCCGCCATGCCGGCCGCTTCGCGAACAGCAGCCCGTAGACGGGGTCGGCAAGCGCCTTGCCGGCATAGTCCTCGAGCGTCATCGACTCAAGATCGGCGGCGAATTCGGGAAAGTGGGCGGCGCCGTCGTTCGGCTCGTCGAGCGCGCCCGGAAGGAACAGCGCGACGCGTTCGAACCGATCCGGACGCCCGGCCATGATCGCGCAGAGCGCCTCGGCCGAGACCGACACGCCGAAGGCGCGGGTGGCCGCGAACCGGTCGGCGACGCAGGCGATGTCGCGGCGCATCGCGTCGGGTCCGTAGCCGGCCTCCGGTGGCGGCCGGTCGCTGGCGCCGTGGCCGCGCAGATCCATCAGCACGCGAGTGCCCTGCGTCCCTGCCGCCCACGGCTCGATCTCTGCGATGCACGAGGTGATGCCGTGCGCGAAAAGCGTTACCGGCGTGCCGGCGCCGCGCACCTCGACGTTCAGCCGAGCGTCGGGACCCTCGATCAGCGGCATGTGGCCGCGTAGAGTATCAGCGGCATGAGGGTGATCGTCGGGACCAGCGGCTGGCAGTACGACGACTGGCGCGACGCGCTCTACGGTACGACGCCGAAGGCGAAGTGGCTGGAGGCGTTCGCGGAACGATTCCGCGCGGTCGAGGTCAACAACACGTTCTACCGGCTTCCGTCGGAGGAGACGTTCGCATCGTGGCGCGCGCGAACTCCCGACGAGTTCGTGTTCGCGATCAAGGCCTCGCGCTTCATCACGCACGTTCGCCGTTTGCGCGACGTCGGGGAAGCGGTGACGGTGCTGATCGAGCGCGCGAGCGCGCTGGCGGGCAAGCTCGGCCCGATCCTGTATCAGGTGCCGCCGTCTCTTCATCGCGACGACGCGTTGCTGGATCTGTTCCTGGCGACGCTGCCCCCGTACCCGAGGGCGACGATCGAATTCCGCCACGACTCGTGGTTCGACGATGCGGTCTTCGCGAAGCTTCGCGACCGCGACGTCGCCTTGTGCGTCGCCCACGCCGACCCGGCGTCATCGCCGGCGCTTGCGACCGCGACGTGGGCGTACTTCCGGCTGCACGGCGGACCCGACTACACCCAGTACACCGACGACGAGAGCGCGCAGATCGCGCGCATGGTTGCCGGCGTGGCCGCTTCGGCCGATCCGGTCTTCGTCTTCTTCGACAACGATGCGGCCGGCGCCGCCGTTCGCGATGCCGGCGCGCTGTCGGACAGGCTCCGATCGGCCGGCGTGGTGTCGCCTGAGAGCCGGTGAGCAGCACGAAGGGACCGGCCCGCGGAGTGCATTGGGGGAATCGACATCGCGGGACCGGTCCCAGGATCGATCCGGGATCTGATCTGGGACCTGATCCGGGATCTGATCGGGCGAGCCGTCGGTTGGGGGGATTCGGGCGTCTCGCCGATCGCCGCACGATCCGGGTTCGTGGATCGTTCGTGCTTGCTTCAGCGTAGGAAGCCGGCTCTTCGGCCCGCCCAATCCCGATGCAAAGGAATCCCAAAATCCTGGGCGCGAGGCGCCGCGGTGGGAGCGGCGTCTATCCTGTGCGCATGGATCAACCGCTTCGTTCCGTCGCCGGCGAGCCCCGGCAATCGGTCGGCATGACCGCGGATCGCGTTCTGGTGCGCAAGCCGCCCGAGAGCGAACGCACGTCGAAGGGCGGTTTGCTCATCCCCGCGACGGCCACCAGCGTCAGCAAACGCTGCGAGTGGAGCGAAGTCGTCGCCGTCGGTCCCTCGGTTCGATCCATCGAAGCCGGTGATCAAGTGCTCCACCTGCCCGAAAGCGGCCTCGAGGTCGATATCCGTGGCGAAGAGTTTCTGCTGCTCCGCGAGCGAGACTTGCATGCCGTCGCGAGCGACCGGACCGACGGCGGAACCGGCCTGTACCTGTAACAGGCAGGAATCACGGGTCCCCGCGCGGAAGAAACCCGGCGTCAAAGACCGATCGTTGGGGGGGCCGTCCATGCGCCGCATCGCAGGTGTCGTCGTTCTCGCTTTGGCCGTGCCGGGCGCGCCGGCCGGCGCCGATCCGCTCGTCACGCCATCGTGCACCGACGTGTCGGTGGAGGCGTCGGTGTTCCGGACGATGGGCGCGCCGTTCCCGGACGTGCTCGAAAATCTTGGCTTCGACGGGTTGGGCGCGATGTGGGTCGCCAACTCGACGACCGGACGCGTGCACAAGCTGGATCCGTCCGGAACGGATCTCGGCTCATTCGCGGTCGCGTCGCCCGGAGCGCTGACCATGGGGCCCGACGGGAAGATGTATGCGAACTTCGGCGACGCCGTCGCGGGCGCGGCGCTGCGCACAGGGCAGGCCGGCGTGGTTCGGTTCGATCCGTCGGCACCGAATCCAGGCGCCATCGCGCCCGAGCCGTTCGCGTCGGGACTGGACATGGCCAACGGCGGGATCTTCGACGACGAGGGCAACTACTACGCATCCAACGACGTCGGCGACGGGCTGGTCAAGATCGCGCCCGACGGCACCGCGGACCGCGACTGGGTATCGCTGTGGGGAACGAACGGGTTGGTCGTGGCCGGCGATTCGCTCTATGCGGCGATCACGTTCGATCAGCGCTCGCCGATCGAACGGATTCCGCTTGCGGACCCTGCCGCCCACCACACCGCTGCGCAGACGACCTTTGGAGTCGCGTCGCTGGAACCGCGTCTGTATACCGAGCCGGACGCCCAGGCGCCCCTCGCCGGCGTGAAGGGGCTCGACGACATGACGCTCGGTCCCGACGGGCGATTGTGGGTGACGGCGAACGGGACCGGAGAAGTGCTGCGAGTCGATCCCCAGTCCGGCGCTTCCTGTTTGGTCGCCTCGGGCTTGCAGAACCCGTCCAGCATCCGGTTCGCGTCGAGCTTCGGTCTCTACGACGGGGATGCCTTCGTCACCGAGTTCTCCGGCACGATCCGCCGTCTCCACCTGGTATAGGAGTCCTCTCGCATCCGGCTCCTAGATGCGAACTGATTGCATCTGGCCCGGGGGGCGTGGTAGCGTCCGGCCATGAGTCTTCGCCTGCGCGCAGCCTCGGCCGTCCTGGTGTCGCTGGCGACTGCCTGTTCGGGGGGCACCGGTGACGACGGCGGGCTGGTTCGAATCGTCACGACCGTCTCCCCGATCACCAACATCGTCGCGACCGTGGGCGGAGACCGGGTGCGCGTCACCGGCATCGTTCCCGAAGGGACCAACAGTCACACGTTCGAGCCGCGGCCGTCCGACGCTCGGCTGGTCGCCGAAGCCGACATCGTCATCATCAACGGGCTCGGTCTGGAAGAGCCGACGCTCGAGCTTGCCGAGGCCAACCTCAAAGACGGCGCGACAATCGTCAAGCTGGCCGACCGCACCATCGATCGTGCGGAATGGATCTTCGACTTTGCGTTTCCGGAAAGCGGTGGCGACCCGAACCCGCACTTGTGGACCAATCCGCCGTACGCGAAGCGGTTCGCGCAGATCGTTCGCGACCAGCTCGCCACGCTCGACCCCGAAGGCGTCGCCGTCTTCGACCGGAACTTCGAGGCCTTCGCCGAGCGGATCGATGCGCTCGATGCGGCGGCGCGGACGGCGACCGCGACCGTCCCCGAAGGGAACCGCAAGCTGCTCACCTATCACGACTCGTTCCCCTATTTCGCGCGCGCGTACGGCTGGACCATCATCGGCGCCGTGCAGCCGTCGGACTTCTCCGAGCCGACTCCACGAGAAGTCGCTCGCTTGATCGAGCAGGTCCGTCGCGAGAAGGTTCCCGCGATCTTCGGATCGGAGGTGTTCTCATCGCCGGTGCTCGAGCAGATCGCCCGGGAATCGGGCGCGACCTACGTCGCCGAGCTTCGCGACGACGACCTTCCCGGATCGAAAGGTGATCCCGCGCATTCGTATTTTGGGCTGATGGTGTTCGATTTCAAGACGTTCATGAAAGCACTGGGAGGAGACGTGTCCGCGTTCGATGCGTTCGATGCGACCAACATCGGCGACGAGTCGAACGCCACGTATCGACAGTGAGCGACCTAGTCCGTTTGGAGCGCGTCACCTGCGCCTACGGCGAGGAGCGCGTGCTGGTCGACGTGGACCTTTCGATTCGCGCCGGTGCGTTCGTCGGCGTGGTCGGCCCGTCGGGTTCGGGCAAGTCGACGCTGCTGAAGGCGATCACCGGAGCGGTCAAGCCGGTCTCGGGCCGGATCGCGCGGCCATCCGGGCCGGTCACGGTCGGCTACGTCCCCCAAGTCGAGACGGTCAACTGGTTCTTTCCCGTGACCGTGCTGGAGGTCGTGCTCATGGCCGCAACCGGGCGCCGCGTTCCCTGGCCCAGCGCCGACGAGCGAGTCCGCGCCGCCGAAACGCTCGAGCGACTCGGACTCGATGAGTTCGCCGGCCGCCACATTCGCGCGCTGTCGGGCGGCCAGCAGCAACGCGTGTTCATCGCCCGAGCCCTGTTCGCGCGGCCGCAGTTGCTGCTGCTCGACGAACCGACCAGCGGTGTGGACGTGCACACCCGGCACGACGTTATGCATCTCCTTCACGATCTCCACCACGACGGGCTCGCGATCCTTCTGACGACCCACGATTTGAACGGCGTCGCCGCGCATTTGCCCGAGATCGTCTGCCTCAACCGCACGGTCCTCGCCACCGGACCGCCGGCGCAGGTGCTTCGCTCGGATGTGCTCGAACGAACCTACGGCGCGCCGATGGAGGTCCTGTCGCACGGCGGCATGCCGGTCGTGGTCGAAACCGTCCCGCCGGAGCAGGTTCTCGAACGCCCCGGCCATCACGAGCATTCCGCATGAACGAGCTGCTGGATCCGCTCCGGCTGGAGTTCTTTCGCAACGGCATGATCGTCGCGATGCTCGCCGGGGCGCTGTGCGGAATGGTGGGCGTCTACGTCGTCTTGCGCGGCATGAGCTACATCGGGCACGGCCTATCGCACGCCATCTTCGGCGGCGCGGTCATCTCGTTCGTCGCGAAAGTGAACTTCACCGTCGGCGCCGCCATCTGGGGCTTCCTGTCGGCACTGGCGATCAACCGGGTCGCGCGTCGCCGCACCATCGGCGCCGACGCGGCGATCGGCGTGGTCACCACCGCGTCGTTCGCCGTCGGCATCGCCATCATCTCACGAACGTCGTCGCTGCGGCGAAACTTCGATGCGGCGCTGTTCGGCAACGTCCTTGGCGTCGGCGTCGGCGACGTGATCCTGGTCGCCGCCGTCCTTGCCGTCGCCGCCGCCATGGTGTTCGTGCTGTATCGCCCGCTGCTGTTCGTGACGTTCGACCCCGAAGTCGCCGAAGCCTCCGGTGTCCGCACCGGCGCCGTCGATGCGATGTTCTCGCTTGTGCTTGCGGCGACGATCGTGGCCACGATGAACGTGCTCGGGGTTCTGCTGATCGCGGCCGCGCTGGTGATTCCGCCGGTGGTGGCGCGCATGCTCACCAACTCGTTCAGGCGGATGCTGTGGATCGCGATCGTGATCGGCGCGGCCGGTGGGCTGATCGGGATGTACGTGTCCTACTTCGTGGACATGGCATCCGGTCCGGCGATCGTGATCGTCGAGGCGGCGGCGTTCTTGGTCGTCTACGGGCTGTCGGGGGCTCGCGGCCGGCGCGCGCTTCCGGCCGGAGCCATCGAGTAGATGCCCCGCCCTCCACACGACCACGAGACGGCCCACGCGCCCGACGTCGCCGTCGTCGATCTGGGCGAGCCGGCCGAGCGGGGCCGCATCGAAGCACTGATGCGCGCGTGCGAAAAGGTCGACGGGCATCTTCCGTTCGGCGACCACGAACTGCTCGCGATCCAAAGCGGCGCCGTGGAGGACCACGTCGGCTTCGGCGTGCGCCGGACCGACGGGCTCGCCGGCTACGGCCATCTGTCGCGCCTCGGCGCCGCGTGGTTCTTCGAGATCGCCGTTGATCCCGATGCGCGCGGCCGCGGCATCGCGACGCGGATTCTGGACGCGATCGTTGCGCACACGGCGGCGCACGGCGGCGGCACGCTCTCGACCTGGGCCTACCGGCGCACCGAAGATGTGGGCGGCCTGGCGCGTCACGCGCGGCTGCGGCCGTCGCGGACGCTGTTTCAGATGCGGCTGGACACGCTGCCGAGCCACGCGCCGCCGATGCCGGACGGCGTCGCGCTGGACCGCTTCCGTCCCGGCGACGAGGACGAGTGGCTCGCGCTGAACGCGCGCGCGTTCGCCGACCTTCCCGATCAGGGCGCATGGACCGCCCGCGACCTTCGCGCGCGGCACGGCGCCTCATGGTTCGACGCCGGCGACGTGCTCACCACCCGGCGCAGCGGGCGGCTGATCGGCACATGCTGGACGAAGCTCGACCCCGGCGTCCGTTCCCACGAGGGCCGGCAGCTCGGCGAGATCTATGTGATCGCCGTGGATCCGGCGGAAGCCGGCGCGGGCCTGGGCCGCATCCTGATCACGACGGGGCTCGCGCATCTGCGCGGACGCGGCGCCGAGGTGGGGATGCTCTACGTGGACAAGCGCAACGAAGCCGCCGTCGCCGTGTACTCCTCGCTCGGATTCCGCGTGCACCACGAGGACGTCTGTCTGGTCACCGACGTTGCGGGGAGCGGCGAGCCTTCGCCCGCGGACGCTTCGCGCAGGACGCGCATTCGCCCAGCACGGCGAAATGAGTGAAATCCGCGCGGAAGCCGTACCGGTCGCGCAAGCGCTTCGCGAACGGCGCGACGACGGCGGCGTCGACCTCGGTGATCGATCCGCATCGTTCGCAGACCAAATGCTGATGCATTCCGCCTCCGCCGAGGTGATACACGCTCGCGGTATGTCCCAGGTGCGCGTGGCATACCACGCCAACCTCTTCGAGCGAGGTCAGCGTCCGGTAGATCGTCGAGGGGCTGACCGACGGCATCCGCTTGCGGACGCGTGCGACGATCTGGTCGGCGGTGGCGTGCCCGTCTGAGGCGGCGATGGCGTCGAGCGTCGCCCGGCGCTGCGGCGTGCGACGCAGGCCGTGCGAGCGAAGCACCTCATCGATGTCGTCGAGCGCGTGCTCGTGATCCGGCGGCCGGGCGCCTTTCATGCACCCGAGTGTACCTGCAACCAGGTCGCAGCTGCCGGGTCAGCCGCCGAGCAGCTTGCGCTTGCGGGCTTCGAACTCCTCGGCCGTGAGCGCGCCTCGGTCGCGCAGGTCGGCGAGCTTGGCGAGCTCGTCGGCGACCGACGGCGCGGAACGGGATCCCCGGCCGTTGTCGGGTCCCAGGCCGCGACGCGCTTCCGCGGCCTCGTAGATCTTCTTTTGCACGTCAACCGGACGGCCGATGTCGTCGAAGGTGGTCTGTCCGTACTCGCCGGCCGACTCCAGCCTGATGTCGCCCGAACGAACAAGCCGGTCCAGCATGCTCTGCGTGACGGTCACGTCATTGACGCGCTCGAGCGGGATCTCGCGCGACACCTTCGCGACCACGCCGCTGCGCGCGATGATGCGCTCGTTGGTCAGCACGAACTCGGTGAACTTCCATCGCGCCAGCCGGATGCCGGCCGTCCACACCCACGCGATCAGCGCCGCTCCGATCAGGGCCCAGCGGAGCGCGGCGCGCCCGTCGCCGACCTTGACGAACGCGAACCCGGCCACGCCGGCGATCGCACACGTCGTCGCAACCGGCCCGACGAGCGCCTTCCAATGGGGTCGCAGGTCCAGGATCACGTGCTCGTCGTCGGTGAGCAGACGCGGCGGAAACGGCATGGACCAATGGTACGTGGAAAAGGCGCCGGCGCGAGGCACCCCAGGGGAGGTGACCTCGCGCCGCCGCGGTGTTCGGGTCCTACGGCGCGGGCAGCGGCCCCGCGCAACTGTTCGCGATGTTCTGAGCCCACGTGTCCGGCGACTTGGCCGGTGCCGTGGAGGTCCATCCACCGTTGGCGCTTTCGTAGAAGGCCGGGCCGCCGGCCGAGGCTGCGACGCGGACGTAGCCGTCGGTGCACGGAGCGCCGGCGTTGTTCGAGTCTCCGTCCACGTCCACGAAGCCCTTCTGCGCGTTCGCGTCGCCCTGAACGGTGATGGTGCCCTTCGCCGGCGCCGGAACCGTCGAGCCGGTGTTGCAGGCCTTCACCGTGGCCGGACCGCCGGCCGGGTCTCCGGTCTGGTTGATGCCGACGCCGAGCGGCGTCGTCCCGGGGGGAACCGCGCCGCCGTTGCATGCGGCCGACGGCTCGGCCGCGCCGGCCGCCCCCATGATCATCGTCGCCAGCGCAACCGCGACGAGCGCAATCAACTTCGAACCCCGCATCCTGGTGCCTCCTCTCGGCGGGATCCCACCGATCCCAGGCCGTTCATCGTGTGGTACGAGCGTGCGGCGCCCGCCTTACGATCGGCGTACCGGAATGCGATCGACTGCGGCGTTTGTCCCCGCGCAGGTGGGCGCGCTCGCGTCCGGCCGGTACACTCCCGCGGCGATGACGAGGGGATTGCTGGTCGATTTCGGCGGCGTGCTCACCACGTCGGTGATCGATTCATTCGCCGAATTCGCGCGGGCCGAAGGCCTGGATCCGTCGGCGCTGGCATCGGCGATGCGCGACGCCATGAGCGATGCCGACAGCTTCTTTCTTCGCGTCGAACGCGGACACATCGACACGCCCGACTTCGAAGTCGCCTTCGCCGAGCTGATCGAAGCGCGGCTGGGCATCGCGGTCGCCGCATCGGGGTTGAAGTCGCGCCTGTTCGCGGCCTCGATGCCGAGCGAGCCGATGTTGCACGCATTGCGTTGCGCGCGCGCGGGCGGCGTGCGCACCGCCTTGGTCTCGAACTCATGGGGCGTGACCGAAGGGGGATATCCCGTGCACCGGTTCGATGAGCTCTTCGATGCCACCGTGATTTCGGGCGACGTCGGGCTGCGCAAGCCCGAACCCGAGATCTACCTTCTGGCCGCGGAGCGGGCCGGCGTCGAGCCCGCCGAGTGCGTCTTCGTCGACGATTTCGCGATCAACGTCGATGGGGCCGTGGCGACCGGCATGTCCGGGATCCTTCACCGCGACGTCGACACCACGATCGAGCAACTGGAGCGCTTCCTGGGCTTGCCGCTCCGCTAGCGCCGCGTTGCGGCCCGATTAGTCGAGCGGGACGACCACGATCTGGTCGTGCTCGGCCGATACGTCGATTGCCGCCGGACCGTCCTGCGTCACCGATTCGTTGACGAAGATCCGCATGCCGCCGGCTTCGACGGTCGTGTCGCCGCGCTCGGGTTCGTCGGCGAAGCCGCTTCGCGCCTGACCTGCGGCGACCCAGACTCGGACTCCGAACGCCGACGGATCCAGCCTCGCCGCATCCAGGCCGCGTCGAAGCACGTCCGCGGCCCGGGGCGTGATCACGACCTCGTTCTCCGGTTCGTTCATCGGCGCATTGTCGGCGGGCAACCGGGTAAACTCCAAACCCTATGTCAACCGCTCAAGAGCCCCCCGTCCTTTCCCGGGCCGCGTTGGACCGTTTGAAGCAAGAGCACGACGACCTGACCACCGACGGCCGTCGCGATATTTCGGAGCGCTTGCTTCGTGCGCGCGAACTCGGCGATCTGTCCGAAAACGCCGAGTACGACCAGACCAAGAACGATCAGGCGCAGATGGAAGCGCGCATTCGATATCTGGAATGGACGATCAAGAACGCCGTCGTGCAAGACGGGCCGATCTCGACCGATGCCGTCGGTCCGAGCATGATCGTGACGCTGCGAGCGCTCGACGAAGGCGATGCGGAACCGGAGCAGTATTTGCTCGCGCAATCCAAGGAAGAGCGAGCGAGCGGCATGCGCACGATCACGACGGTCTCCCCTTTGGGCCAGGCGATCATCGGCCGCGACAAGGGCGACGAGATTTCCTACGACGCACCCGGCGGGACCTTCCGCTACGAGGTCGTCGCATACGAGCCGTGGGACGGACGCTGACGTCCTCTCGAAAGGAGCCATCCACATGACCCTGCACGCGACGTTCAAGACTTCGATGGGCGACTTCAAGTGCAAGCTGCTCGACGATCATGCCCCCAAGACCGTGGACAACTTCGTCGGCCTGGCAACCGGCAAGCAGACCTGGAAGGATCCCGGCAGCGCCCGCCAGCGCAACGAGCCGCTCTACGACGGGACGATCTTCCACCGGGTCATCCCCGAGTTCATGATCCAGGGCGGCGACCCGATGGGAACCGGCACCGGCGGTCCCGGATACCAATTCGAGGACGAAGTGTCGGGCGGGCCGTCGTTCACCCGCGCCGGTTACCTCGCGATGGCCAACGCCGGCCCGAACACCAACGGCTCGCAGTTCTTCATCACCGAGGCTCCGACGCCCTGGTTGACCGGCAAGCACACCATTTTCGGCGAGGTCATCGAAGGCATGGACGTCGTCAACGCGATCGCGCGCGTCGCCACGTCGGGCGGAGACCGGCCGCGCGAAGACGTGATCCTTCACACGGTCGAGATCGCCGAATCGTGAGCCGAACGCTCACGATCACACGCCGAGCCGCGTGGCTGCTGATCGGCGCGGCGGCGTGGACGATCTACATCTGGACGACTCGTGTCTACACGATCGCGCGGCAGAACCAGACGACGTCGTTCAAAGTCGCGCATTACGTGCTCGCGGCCGTCTCGATCGTGCTCGGCATCGCGATCGGCACCGTCGGCGTTCGAGCGCTCCGCCGCGCGCCGGCGTGAACGAGCAGCCTTCGGCCGGCACGTTGCCGATCGCCGAGCGTGCCGCGCGCGCCGCGGGAGCGTTGCTGCTGGAACGCTTCGGCGGACCCGCACGCGGGGTGGACACCAAGTCCAGCGGCACCGACATGGTCTCGGATGCCGACCGTGACGCCGAACGGCTGATCACCGTGATGCTTCGCGAGGCGTTCCCCGCCGATGCGATCGTCGGAGAAGAGTCCGGCGCGCACGACGGCGACAGTGGACGCACTTGGATCGTGGATCCGCTCGACGGGACCACCAACTTTCTCTACGGGATTCCGCAGTGGTGCGTCAGCATCGCATGCGAAGACGCCGCCGGCGGCGTTGCCGGCGTGATCTTCGACGCGTGCCGCAACGAGCTGTTCGCCGCCTCGCGAGGAGGCGGCGCGACGCGTAACGGCACGCCGATTCGCGCATCGACGCTCGGAGACCTGTCCAAGGCGCTCGTCGCGACCGGGTACGGATACGAGCCGGCGGAGCGGTCCCGGTGGGGCGCGACCATCGCGCTGTTGCTCCCGCAGGTGCGCGACGTGCGGCGCGCCGGCGCGGCCGCGCTGGACCTTGCCTGGACGGCGTCGGCGCGCACGGACGCCTATGCCGAGATTCCCTGCCGCCCTTGGGATCGCGCCGCCGGCGTGCTGATCGCCGCCGAAGCCGGCTGCGAGATCTCGATGCTCGACCCGATCGGCTCGTCGGGGGAAGGAGTGATCGCTGCACCGCCTGCGCTGCACGGGCCGCTCCGCGACGCGATCCTGGAGGTGCTGGCGACATGACCGAGGCGGCCGTGATGCTCTACGACGACACCTGCGGCTTCTGTCGTCGCGCGATGCAGATCGTGCGGGCATGGGACGGCGCCGGGCGAATTCGCGCGGTCGCGCTGGGCACGCCGGAGTCCGCGACGCTGCTCGCCGGGATGAGCGAGTCCGAGCGCATGGACTCATGGCATCTGGCGGTCGGGGGCCGCGTGTATTCGGCCGGTGCGGCGGTGGGACCGCTGATGCGTTTGCTGCCGTTCGGCTCGCCGGTCGGCGCGCTGGCCGACGCGTTTCCGGACGCCACCGAGCGCGCCTATCGGTGGATCGCCGCGAACCGCGACCGGCTCTCCCGCTCTGTTCCGTGGGGCCGCGCGTGAACGAGTTCGTCGCGCTGGGACTCATCGTCGTTCTGGTGCTGCAATTTTCGATGATGAAGTGGGAGATGCTCGCGCTGCAGCGTCGCGGTCGCCCGATGTGGCTCGCGCTCATCCCCGTGGTGTCGCTGCTGGTGATCGCCTTCGATGCGGTCGCCGGGCGAGTGGGACGCCGGAGGGGTTAGCCCAGCGCTACAGGTCTCGGGCGCGTTCGATCACGTCGGCCGCAAGATCGTAGCGACCGAACGGCGGCATCAGGTAAATCCCGGCCGCGTTCTGGGCGATCTGCGCCGCCAGATCCGCCGCGATCGAAAGCCCGGTCGCCTCCGACTTATCGCCGGCTGCGCGGAGCGCGTCGCGGACCGGCTCGGGCACGTCGATGCCCGGCACCTCGTTGTGGAGCCATTCGGCGTGGCGTGCGTTCACCAGCGGCAGCAAGCCGATGAGCAGCGGCAGCTCCAGCGCGCCGTAGCGCGCCTCGTAGGCGGCGCGGAACCGCGACAGCATCGACAGATCGAAGACCGGTTGCGTCAGCGCGAAGTCGGCGCCGGCCGAGACCTTGCGATGCAGCGTCGCGATTTCTCGATCGAGATCTTCGGCGTTGATGTTGAGCGCGCAGCCGACCACGAACGCCGTCGCCTCGCCGATCGAGGCGCCGGTTCGGTCAAGGCCTTCGTTGAAGCCGCTCTTGACGAGGGAGACCAAGCCGCTCGGCACGACGTCCATCGTGTCGGCCGCGTTGGGATAGTCGCCGATCGCGGTCGGGTCGCCCATGCAGGCGAAGATGTTGCGGACGCCGAGCGCGTACGCGGCCAGCAGGTCGCCTTGCACGCGCAGCAAGTTCCGTCCGCGGGTCGGGAAATGAAGGACCGTTTCGATGCCGGCCTCGTCTTGGATCAAATGGCACGCGGCCCACGGGCTCATCCGCATCCGCGCCATCGGCGAATCGGCGACGTCGATCGCGTCGGCGCCGGCCTGACGGAGCGTGTCGGCGCCGGCGAGCATCCGCGCGAGCGACGCGCCGCGCGGCGGATCCATCTCGACGGTGATCACCAGGCGGCCGCTGGTGATCGTCGCCGCGAACCGCGACGCGGCCGGCTTGCCGGCCGCGGGCGCGGGGAGCGGCTCGGCGCCTTCACGGTCGTGCAGACGCGGGCCGGTTGCCGGCGCCGGGGTCGCACGCCGCGAGCCCGCGGCCGCCCGCGCGCCGGCCATCGCCCGGACGTGGCCGGCGTCGGTGCCGCAGCAGCCGCCGACGATCGCGACGCCGGCCGCGATCGCTTGTCGGGCGAAGTCGGCGAAATACTCGGGCGTCGCGGGATAGAACAGGCGGCCGCTCATCCGGGACGGTCCGCCGGCGTTGGGTTGCCCGGCCAGCGGGATCCCGCCGGCGTGCGGACGCATCGCTTCGAGCAGACGCAGCACCTGCTCGGGACCTTCCGAGCAGTTCACGCCGAGCGCATCGACGCCCAGCGAAGCCAGATGCTGTGCGCATTCCTCCGGGGTCGAGCCGAGCAGCGTCCGGTCGTCGCGCGTGAACGACATCGTCGCCACGACCGGCAAGCCGGTTTGAAGCGCGGCGCGAACCGCTTCTTCGGCTTCGGCCAGGTCGGCATGCGTTTCGACCATGAGAAAGTCGGCGCCGGCCTCGGCCAGCAGGCCGGCTTGCTCGGCGAACGCGTCGCGCGCGTCGGCCGGGCGCACCCGGCCGTAGGGGGCCAGCCGGACGCCGAGCGGTCCCATCGATCCGGCGACGTAGACGCCGGCGCGGCGCGCGATCTCGACGCCGGCCACGATCACATCGCGAATCCGGCCCTCCAGGCCGTGCGCGGCAAGCTTGTAGCGGTTCGCGCCGAAAGTGTTCGTCTCGACGTAGTCGGCGCCCGCGAATACGAACGACCGGTGAGCCTGTTCGACCATCGCCGGCTTGGACAGGTTCAGCTCGTCGAAGAACGCGTCGAGCGGCGCGCCGGCCGCGACGAGCGAGGTGCCCAGCCCGCCGTCGCCCAGCAGGGTGCCTCGCTGCAGGCGCTCGCGGAATGCTTGGCGATCCATGGATGTCCAGTCTACGGTGCGCCGAACCGGCGGGTGCCCGCATTAGGCTTCGAGCGCCGCTCTCTGTGGCAAGGGGGTCGACTCATGAGCGAAGACGGATTCAATCGAGTGCGCAAGGAGCTTTCGCAAAGCTTTCACGCGCTCAAGGCCGGGGCGCGCGTGCTGGCCGACTTCAAGAACTTCATCTCCAAGGGCAGCGCGCTGGACCTGGCGATCGGCGTGGTGATCGGAGCGGCGTTCAACAGCGTCGTCCAGTCTTTGGTGAAGGACGTGCTGACGCCGCTGATCTCGCTTCCGGGCACGGCCAACTTCGGCGAGCTGAGCTGGTGCATCAAGGACGGCCCGGCCAAGTGCGCGGTTAACTTGGCCTACGGCGCGTTCGTCACCAGCCTGATCTCGTTCCTGCTGACGGCAGCGGCGGTCTTCTTTTTCGTGGTGCGGCCGGTCAACGCGATGCGCGGCTGGCGAAAGGGCGAGCCGCCGAAGGCGCCGGACGAACGCGAATGCCCGGAATGTTTAACTTTAATCCCGATCGCCGCCGTGCGATGCCGGGCATGCACCGCCGTGGTCGCACCGGCGTCCTGATTCCGGCGCCCGGATCGCGTCCCGGCCGCTCCGCTGCGGCATGAAGCGAGGCACGGTAACCTTTGGATTCCTATGCCTGAGAAGAGGAAGAAGCCAGCCAAGACTACGGCCAAGAAAACGGCCGCCAAGCGCACGCCGGCCGCGCGCACGACCGCTGCCGGCACTGGGGCTCGCACCACCGCCACCGGTCGCGCGAGCGCGGCGAAAAGCGCCGCGAAGCCGCGAAAGACTGCCGCCCGCAAGCCGGTCCCGCGGCGCAAGCCGGCGGCCGCAGAGCCGGCGGACGTCCAGGATCTGGAGACCTTCGATGAGCAAGCGCCGGCCGTAGCGGGTTCGGGTCCGGTCGTGATCGGCGCAGCATCCGCCGCCGCCGATTCCACGACCGATTCCACGATAGGGTCTGCTATCGGTGGGACCGTCGCC
>Ga0214472_10002941_pt1 | contig 18130 bp, 17 predicted proteins | sample RVTome_6_FD_207662 | JGI IMG/M metagenome (GOLD analysis project Ga0214472, IMG submission 207662) | Soil microbial communities from uranium-contaminated site in the Upper Colorado River Basin, Wyoming, United States - RVT140D175 | ecosystem: Environmental > Terrestrial > Soil > Contaminated >...
TGAGGGCCTGCTGCTGTTCCTGGTTCTGTGGTGGTATTCCAGCAAGCCACGGCCACGTATGGCGGTGTCGGCGGTGTTCATATTCTGTTACGGCTGTTTCCGTTTCACCACTGAATTTTTCCGCACACCCGATTCCCAGTTGGGCTTCATCGCCTTTGACTGGTTGACCATGGGCCAGTTGCTGTCAATCCCGATGATTATTTTCGGTGTAGTTGTATATTTCATTGCCATGACAAAATCTAGTCCGCTAATAAACGCGAATTAACGCAAATACACATACGGCTGAAGTTTTACTTAGCGTTTATTAGCGTTCATTTGCGGATATAATGGTATCCATGAAACAATATCTAGACTTGATGCGCCATGTGCGCGAACACGGTGCGAAAAAAGAAGACCGTACCGGCACAGGTACCCTGTCGGTGTTTGGTTATCAGATGCGCTTCAACCTGGGCGACGGTTTTCCGCTGATCACCACCAAAAAATGCCATCTCAAATCGATCATCCACGAGTTACTCTGGTTCTTGAGTGGTGAGACCAATATTAAATATTTGCAGGACAATGGTGTGCGCATCTGGAACGAGTGGGCCGACGAAAACGGGAATCTCGGCCCGGTGTATGGTTCGCAGTGGCGTTCCTGGCCGACAGCTGATGGTGGGCACATCGATCAGATCAGTCAGTTGGTCGAGCAGATCAGGAACACCCCGGATTCCCGCCGTATGATAGTCAGCGCCTGGAACGTGGGTGAAATCGAAAACATGGCGCTGCCGCCCTGCCATATGATGTTCCAGTTTTATGTCGCCGATGGCAAACTGTCGTGCCAGCTTTACCAGCGTAGCGCGGATATATTTCTTGGCGTACCGTTCAATATCGCCTCCTATGCTCTGCTCACCATGATGATCGCCCAGGTCTGTGATCTTGTCCCCGGAGATTTTGTCCACACCCTGGGCGATGCGCATTTATATTCCAACCATCTTGAGCAGGCCGATGAGCAGCTTTCAAGAAAGCCGTTTCCACTGCCCGTGATGAAAATCAATCCGGCGGTGAAATCGATCTTCGATTTTAAATATGAAGATTTCGAACTGGCCTGCTACGAAGCACACCCTCACATTCCTGCCAAGGTCGCTGTTTAAAATTATCTTTCCGCAAATGAACGCAAATTAACGCTAATGTTTTGTTTTAACACACGCAGCGTATTTTCCCGGACACGGTTTTGTTTTTATTCGCGTGCATTTGCGTTTATTAGCGGACTATGTTTTCGTTTTTCCGTTATCACTATATGATTATTTCTCTTATTGCGGCGATGGATCGCAGGCGTTTGATCGGCAATAACAATCAGCTGCCCTGGCATTTGCCGGTGGATTTTGCCCACTTTAAATCGGTGACCATGGGCAAGCCGGTGGTGATGGGGCGTAAAACCTTTGCATCGATAGGGCGGGCGCTGCCGGGGCGACAGAACATTGTGCTATCGAAAGATACTGGTTTCACCGCTGACAAGATCGAGGTAGCCCGTGACCTCGATCAGGCCATCGCCCTGGCTGGCCCGGCCGAAGAAATCATGGTGATCGGCGGCAGTACGGTTTATCAGCTGGCCCTGCCGCGGGCGCAGCGGATCTATCTCACTGTAGTCGAGGCCGAATTTGCAGGTGATGCCTGGTTCCCTGAGCTGGATCCGGCACAGTGGTCACTGACTGAGCAAAGCTTTTCAGAAATTGATGACAAAAATGCCTGGCGCTGCCGGTTTCAGATCTATGAAAAATTACCTGAAATTTGAACTTGAGAGCTTTGGCCGCGTCATAAGCGGTGTAGTACATTCCCTTCGGTTTAAAGCCAGATCCAGTATCTGGCTTTTTTTTGTCAGAGATGCTGCAACGGGTTCTGGCTTGGCTGACAATCCAGGCGGGTCCATCGAAACGGCTGCGTGTCGATACGCAGCGCGGTCAACTGGCCGCCCCAGAGGCAGCCACTATCGACCGGAAAGACATTAAATTTCCGGTAGTCAGCAGTGGTCGGCAGGCTGGACCAGTGGCCGAAGATAATACCCACCTCCGCGCTTGCCCGTGGCAGTTCATACCAGGGCAGGAAACCGGCTGGCTGAGTGCCGGGCGGGCCTTTGGCGCTCATCGAGGCGATGCCATTAGAATCCAGATAGCGCATGCGGGTGAACATGTTGGTGATGAAGCGAATCCGCGACCAGCCGCTGTGTGATTCGCTCCACTGCGGCGGTTTGTCACCGTACATGTGCTGGTAAAACTCGACGTGTTTCTCGCCCTGCAATATGTGTTCGACTTCTCCGGCCAGTTCCATAGCTTTATTCACGCTCCATTGCGGGTGCAGGCCGGCGTGAACCAGGCACAGGTCCAGTTTTGCATCATAATGGATCAGGGGCTGGTGACGCAGCCAGTCGAGCAGGAGAACGCTGTCTTTGGCATCGAGGATGTCGGTGAAAGTGTCATGCCTGCCAGGCTGTTTGAAGTGGTAGGCGGTGGCAAGCATGTGTAGGTCATGGTTGCCCAGCACCAGCTGTATATTGTCACGCATGGCGTAGACATGGCGCAAAGCCGCCAGTGATTGTGGCCCGCGATTGACGATATCGCCAGTCAGCCAGAGACGGTCGGTATCAGCATTGAAATGAATTTTAGCGAGCAGCTGCAGGAATTCATCATAACAACCCTGTATATCACCGATGGCATAGACCGCCATGATTTCTCCTCTGGTCGCGACTGGCGGACGGTGAGTCTGATCGATCGCCTGATTTAAACTTTTTGCAACTGTATCAGCCTGAACCAGCCCTGAGCAAGCGCTGGTTCATCACTAATAATTTTCAGATCAGAGCTGTGTGCGAGCACGGTTTCAAACACCACATCGGTACGAGTCGCGATATGGCGCAGTACGACATTGAGCAGGCGTTTTATCAGTGCGCGTTCACCAGGACGAAGAAATTTATCGTAGATATATATCTGGCCACCGGGTTTGAGCACCCGGCTGGCTTCCTGCAAAGCGCGTTGTGAATCGGGCACCACAGCCAGAATCAGATGCATGATTATGATATCGAAGCTCTGTTTTTCGAATGGCAGCTGCTGGCTGTCGGCGCAGATCAGCTCGATATCGCAGCCGTATTCGGTGGCACGTTTTTTTGCTCTTGCCAGCATCGCGGGGGTAATATCACTGCCGATGAGATTGGCATCGCGTGGTAGATAAGGAATATCGAGACCACTACCTATGCCATTGATTAGTATGCTTTTGCCGGCAGTATCGCCTAAACGCGCCAGACTTTTTTGCCGCCATTGATCCAGCGGCGCTGCCACCAGCGCATCATACAATGGAGCCAGCAGGGTGTAGCTGTGCTTCAGCGCCATGATCTAATAGTTCAGTGCAGAATATTTGGAATCGACAGCCGGAAAGAGGGAATAATGGCATCAAAGGTTTCACCATCGTCAGCCAGCATCTGATAGCTGCCCTGCATGGTGCCCACGGGCGTGTTCATGAAGGTGCCCGAGGTGTACTGAAAGCCTTCGCCGGGCTTGAGATAGGGTTGCTCGCCGATCACGCCGTCGCCTTTCACTTCCTGCACCTGACCGTCACCATCGGTGATAATCCAGTGACGAGTCAGTAACTTGGCCGGAATCGCGCCGGTGTTCAGAATGGTGACGGTATAAGAGAACACGTAATGGCCCTGGTGCGGGTCAGACTGTTCGGCGATATAAGCCGGTTGTACCGAAACATCAATATGGTGGCTATTGTCAGTCATGTGAAGGTTCTCGTGATTCAGGCTCAAAGTATATCACCGGCCCGTAGACACAAGAAATGGTGCCGATGAATGGCGTTTCAAGATGGCTTATCTGTAATGTTTACATGCAATCTGACAAAGTCCGATACCTCGAGTTCTTCCGCACGTTGCGCTGGCTGGATACCTGCGGCCACTAGTTGATCGCTGTTGCACAAAGTTTTCAGGTTGTTTTTCAGGGTCTTGCGACGTGTGGCAAAGGCCAGCTTGACCATGTGTTCGTATTCTTCAGGCTTATTGATTTGCGGCGCCCAGGTGTCTGATGGCTTTAGCCTCAGAATCGCGGATTCGACTTTGGGTATCGGACGAAAACACTGAGCTGAAACTGTGAACAATGGGCTGACATCGAACCAGGTCTGCATCATCACCGAAAGCCGGCCATAGGTGGCGTGGTCTCGCGGACTCGCTGCGATCCTTTCGACCACTTCTTTTTGCAACATGAAATGCATGTCCTGGATCAGATGCCGGTAATGCAGACAATGAAACAGCACAACAGTAGAAATGTTGTAGGGCAAATTTCCGATAATGCGTAATTTTTGTCCTGCGGGATCACGCGCGAAAAATTCTGCAAAATCAAATTTGAGCACATCACAGGAATGGATGTGCAGGTCGCCGAGACCAGCGCAGTTTTTTTCCAGTTCGGGGATGATATCGCGGTCGAGTTCGATGGCGTCCATTTCACCGATGGCCTGCAGCAAGGGCCGTGTCAGTGCGCCCAGTCCAGGGCCGATTTCGATCAGTCGTTCACCAGGTAGCGGTTTAATACTGCTAACAATACGTTGGATAATGTTCTGGTCGACCAGAAAGTTCTGACCGAAACGTTTTTTGGCGCGGTGCTGCATTTTAAAAAAAGTGAACAGTGAACAGTGAAAAGTGAAAAATTACATACATTTCACGATGATGGGTTTTTAGTGACAGGGTATGATTATTCATGGCTTAGAATATTCTATTGCCATTTTAATTGCCTCGTAGAGGCTATTGCTGTTGGCTTTACCCGTGCCTGCTAGTTCAAGTGCGGTACCATGATCGACCGAAGTACGAATAAAAGGCAGGCCGAGAGTAATGTTTACTGCGCGACCAAAGCCGCTGTATTTAAGTACTGGCAAGCCCTGATCGTGGTACATCGCGAGCACTGCATCTGCACTGCGAAGATACTTTTCTGTAAACAGGGTGTCCGCAGGCAAAGGGCCGATGATATTCATGCCCCGCGTAACACAATTCTTGATCACGGGTTCGATGATATCAATTTCTTCGCGACCAAGATGCCCGCCTTCACCCGCGTGCGGGTTCAGGCCGCAGACCAGTATTTCCGGTTCAGCGAGGTTGCAGTTGTCACGCAAAAAAGCGTGCAAGGTTTCTATGCAGTATGCAAGTTTGTCAGGCTGAATTGCTGCGCTGACATCACGCAAGGGCAAATGGGTTGTCACCAGTGCAACACGCAGGGTTTTAGTTGCAAGCATCATCACTGGCCGGCTGTGGCTCAGCTCGGCAAGATACTCGGTGTGTCCGGTAAAATCAATACCGGCATCGTTGATGATGCCTTTGTGCACCGGGCCGGTGACCATGGCGCCAAGCTGTTTCGAGATACACAACTGGGCCGCGGTTTTCAGACACTCTAAAACATAAGCAGCATTCGCGGTATTGAGTTCACCCGGCGCGCAGGTCGTGGCGAGCGCGACAGGCAGTACCTCAAGATGGCCAGGCAGATGTTGCCTGGCACAGTCGGTAACCGAGCGCACCTCTTTGATAATAATATTTAATCCCAGTAAAGCTGCGCGCGCCCGCAACATATTCGGGTCAGCAATTGCGACCAGTCTGTGATCATGTTGCTCACTGGCAAGCATGAGTGCGATATCCGGTCCGATGCCAGCGGGTTCACCAGGCGTGAGCGCAATTAATGTCTGCTTGCCAGTGGTGGTCAAGCTGGATCCACCCATAAGCGCTTATTCATCCTGGTGTGCATCGAGTGGTGCGAGGCTGGGGTCTACGAATTCGACATAGGCTTCATCGCGAATACGTCGTAGCCAGAGACGAAGTTCCTCATCGATTTTGCGTTTGCGAATCTGATTGCGCGCCTGGGCTTCCACTGTCGCGGATGTTTGCTGCTGCTTACGGCGTTCGAGCAATTGCACAAGATGCCAGCCAAACTGGCTGCGGAAGGGTTCGGAAATTTCACCGGGTTTCAGGCCAGCTATCGCATCTTCAAACGAGTCGACAAACTGGCCGGGGTCGGCCCAGCCGAGATCGCCACCTTTGTCTTTGGAACCGGGATCCTGTGAATATTGTTTTGCCAGTTCGGCAAAATCATCGCCGTTGAGAATCTGGGTTTTCAGTTTATTGAGCAGTTCGCGCGCACCGTCGTCATCGAGTTCGCTGTTGGCCCGAATCAGAATATGACGAGAATGGTTCTGCTCAATCATTTCTGCACTGTTGGAACTTTCAACCAGTTTGATGATGTGAAAGCCACTGGCGCTGCGAATGGGCTGGCTAATTTCACCATCTTTCATTGTCAGCAAGGTGGTAACAAAGCTTTCAGGAAGTTCCGAGGCTGTGCGCCAGCCCAGGTTGCCACCCTGGAGTGCATTTCGGCCATCGGAGTTCCTGATCGCAGCATCGGCGAACGCCTGTCCTTTTTGCAGGGACTGGTATATGAGTTCGGCTTTTTTATGCGCTTTAGTGATGTCTTCGGGTTTAGCAGTCTGTGGAGTGGCAATAAGCATATGGTTGATGTGATAACGCTGATTTTTGCTGCTTTCACTACTGCTGGAAATATATTGTTTGACTTCCTGATCGGTGACGCTGACCTTGTCTGTCACCAGCCTTTGTTCGAGTTGTTTGATGATCAGGTCTTCCCGGCTTTGTTCGCGAAACCGCGCAAAGTCCATGCCATCCGCTTCGAGGCGGGCACGTAACTGGTCGAGTGTGAGTTTATTTGATTCGGCGAGCGCTACCAGCACGCGGTTCAGACTGACATCATCAATGGTAATGCCGAGGCGTGCTGCCTGCTGTAATTGAATTTGGTTCTGAATCATACGTTCCAGTACCTGTTTTTTCAGTGCCGCCATATCCTGCGAATTGGCTGTGTTGACGCGTAGCTGAACAGCAAAGTCGTTGACGCGAGCATTCAGTTCGCCCAAGGTTATGACATCATCATTCACGACGACGGCAATACCATCGAGTTCGGTTACGGCAGCGTAGGTGTGACAGCTGGACAGCAGCAACAGGCAGCAAGCGAGTTTCCCTGAAGCAGATTTTAAAAATGTATTCATCGTGTGCTTATTCCTCTATGTAGCCGGGGATGGCGCGCCCCAGCGTTGTACTGACGCTGTCGCCCGAAACGCTGCCGAGTCCTTTCAGGACCAGTTGTACCAGGATTGCATTGTCGTATTCGGTTGTTGCTGTGCCGCTATTGAGACGTCGCTGCGCGAGCAGTTGTACCGACCAGCAGCAGCTATCGTAGGACAGACCGCCGATAACATCGACGTTATGATTGTCCTTGATCGAATAGTTCCAGCGACCGAACAGGGCATAATCTCTGCTGACTGGCGTGACGAAGGAGACGTCTGTCTGCTCAATATTGCCTTCGCTTAGAGTGCCGTCGTCACGCATTCTGTAGCCAATATTGAATATCTGCGAGTTTTTTGTGTAGCGCTCGTCTGACTGGTAGTGGAGGAAAAAGTTTTGTTTTTCACTGCGTCGAGCCACACTATCCCACTGGACGCTGGCAGTCGTCCGCCAGCGCAGCCAGTTGCCGCTGATTTCAGCAATCGAAGCTGAGCCGGATCGGGTCTCGTCGATGCCAGTAAGGGTGACGCGGCGGTCATCAAAATAGAAAATCTGGCCCAGACTGGCGCGCACTATTTCATTGCCGGTGGCGGGATTAAGAAAGCGCGAGCCTAAGGTCAGAGTAAGCTGGTTGGCATCGCCAATACGGTCGCCACCGTTGAAACGATTGTCGCGAAATAACTGGGCAATACTGAAATCCGGTATGCTGGTGTCAAACAGGGGCAGGCTGTTCTGGTCAAGGTATGGGACTTTTAAATAATACATCCTGGGTTCGAGTGTCTGCACCAGGCCACTCTCCAGAGGGCGATCAAAAAACAGGCCTGCATCCAGGCTCTTCGTGGTGAGCCTGCGCTGTTCCAGTGCCAGGGTAGTACCACTGCTGTCTTTTGCATCGTAGTCAGTCAGGCTGTAGCTGATCGCCGGTGTCGCAAACCAGTAAGCACCCTGTACCGGCAATGACAGCCCGGGTTTTATTGTGGCTCTTGAACCGGCGACGAGCGTTGTATCTTCGTGCTCATAGTTGACCCATTCACTGTTGAGGCTGAAAACAAAGGGGCTGCTGCCAATGGCCCGGGCACCATCGAGCCTGAGTTGCGGCAGGCGGCGGTAGGGGCGATTTACAATCGCAATCGTGGTGTCTATGGTTTCGAATGTCTGCGCAAACATGCTCGCGTTCCAGCCGTTGTGCGTATAAGCGAGATTGGCGCTACGATTCAGATGGGTGGTGCTGGCGCCGGTTATATCATTGCTGAAATCATTGAAATATTGTGTATCAGAAACATCCTGCACATCGAGATCGAACTTGAGTCCGGTGGTGATATCACTGTGTTCCTGAAGGCGTAGCTGATAACGGCTCTGATCGGTGACCTGGTCATTGTTCAGGTAGGCTGCATCGAGCCGGCCATTGCTCGACTTGGTTAAAAACCGGTACTGGGTGTCGAGCTGGGTGCCACGCCTGCTCATATAATGCGGCGCCAGGATGGCATCCTGATTGGGTGCAATATTCCAGTACCAGGGCACACTGAATTCGAAGCCGCGGCTGGACGAGTCACCAAAGGTGGGGATGAGTAAACCGCTGCGGCGACGCTCTCCGATCGGGAATTCGATATAAGGCGTGTAAAAAAAGGGCAAGCCCTTAAAACGCAGGACAACATCATCTGCAGTGCCGTACTCTTCTTTATGGTTCAGTTTGATTTCGCCTGCGTCCAGACGCCAGCTGTTGTCTTCAGGTGCACAGCTTGTGATATAAGCATTGTGTAGCTCACTGAACTCATCTTTGCTGGCAGCAATGCTGTCTGCGTGGCCACGCAGGCCGCTGCTTTTTAGATTGAAATCGATATTATCAAATGTGCTTTCTTTGTTTTCCATGTCGATCTGGCCGCGTTGCGCGGTGAGCTCCATGCTGTTGTTGTTGACCTGGATATTGCCTTTGAGAGTTACTTGCTGCTGCTTGTCACTGTATTCAGCATAGTCGGTATGTATGCGACGCTGGTGTTGCTCAATGACAACATTACCCTGAAAAACAGAATTACTATCTGTGCTCGCGCGCGTACTGTCTGCGCTGATATTGATCTGGTCCTGTTTGGTCGCGGTGAATTTCGGCAGGGCGCTGGCAGCGCTAAGATCGGCAGGACAGGTGGTCGTTTCAGCGCTGATCGCTATTGCTGGGCCCAATAGTAGACAAAGGCTCAGGGCGATGTTCGACGTCCGCCGGACGAGAGATGTTTCTGACTTTATGTTTGCCGATTCTGCAAGCACCTGGTCGGGCTCAGTTAACCAGCAGGAACTCAAGCAGGGCCTTTTGCGCATGGAGCCGATTTTCAGCTTCATCCCAGACCACGCTTTGCGCACCATCGATAACATCGGCGCTCACTTCTTCGCCACGATGTGCTGGCAGGCAGTGCATGAAGAGCGCATCCTTATGCGCGGCTTTCATCAGTGTGGTATCGACCTGGTAAGGTGCGAAGATACTGCTGCGTTTGTCCTGCTCGTTTTCCTGTCCCATGCTGGCCCAGACATCAGTGACAATCAGATCAGAATTCTTGCAGGCACTGACAGGCTCAGCAAACAGTTCGATGTAATCTTTGGCTTCCTGCAGAAATTTCTTTTTTGGGGCGTAGCCTTCGGGGCAGGCAATGTTGAGTTTGAAATCGAGCAGTTTCGCAGCATGCATGTAAGAGTGGCACATGTTATTGCCATCGCCCACCCAGGTGACGGTGCGCCCCTGAATGTCGCCGCGGTGTTCCAGCCAGGTTTGCATATCAGCGAGTAGCTGGCAGGGATGGACATCATCGGTCAGGCCATTGATCACCGGGACCTGTGAATGCGCGGCAAAGGTTTCGATTTTTTCGTGTTCGAAGGTGCGCACCATAATGCAGTCTGACATGCTCGATAATACCCGGGCGCTGTCTTCGATAGGTTCGCCGCGACCCAGCTGGGTGTCGCGCGGCGAAAGAAACAGTGCGTGGCCGCCAAAATGCGCCATACCCGCTTCGAAGGAAGCGCGCGTACGGGTCGATGATTTTTCAAAAACCATCGCCAGTACTTTATTTTTTAACGGTTCGTAAATTTCACCGGCACGGCGCATGGCCTTGAGCACGATCGCGCGCTGCAAAATCGCCTTGAATTCAGCCGTTGATAAATCTGTCAGAGTGAGAAAGTGTCGCACGCTATGGTCTCAGGCGGCCTGTTGTTGCAGGTGATTTATCACCAGTGTACTGACGATCTCGACGACCGTATCACACTGCTGCTGGTTAAAAATCAGCGGCGGCAATAACCGGATCGTGGTGTTTGATTGCACACTGAACAACAGGCCCTGCTGCAGCGCCTGGGCGACCAGTTCGCTACACGGCCGGTCCAGTTCGATACCGATCATCAGGCCTTTGCCGCGGACCTCGGTGACACCTTCGATGCCGTCAAGCTGGGCCCTGAGCCGTGCCAGCAAATAGTCACCCTGGGTCTGCGCATTTCTCAGCAATTCGTCCTGCTCGATGGTTTCGATGACGGCGAGCGCGGCCGCGCAGGCGAGCGGGTTGCCACCGAAGGTGGATCCGTGGCTGCCGGGTTTCATCAGGCTGGCGGCTTTTTCCAGTGCCAGACAGGCGCCAATCGGTACGCCGTTGCCGAGCGATTTGGCCAGGGTCATAACATCGGGTTTGATGCCATTGTGCTGGAAAGCAAACCAGGCACCGGTGCGCGCCATGCCGGTCTGGATTTCATCCAGTATCAGCAGCCAGTGGTGTTCGTCGCAGAGTGCGCGTAACTGGTTGAGATAGTCGGCAGCAGGAATGCGAATGCCGCTTTCACCCTGGATCGGTTCGACCATGATGGCAACGATGTCATTATTGTTGCGCGCAATGTTGCTGATAGCTTCGATATCGTTATAAGGCGCACGCACAAAACCCTGCACCAGAGGCTCGAACCCGGCCTGTACCTTACGGTTGCCGGTGGCGCTCAGGGTCGCCATGGTACGACCGTGAAAGCTGTTTTCCAGAACGATAATGGTCGGCAGTTTTATCCCCAGACTGTGGCCGTATTTGCGCGCAATTTTAATGGCCGCTTCATTGGCCTCGGCGCCTGAATTGGAAAAGAAAGCTCTATCCATGCCCGAGACACGGCAGAGTGCATCCGCGAGTTGTTGCTGATTGGCCACGGTGTATAGATTCGAAGTGTGCAGTAATTTGCCCGCCTGTTGACAGATCGCAGCAGTGACTTTGGGGTGGGCATGGCCGAGACCGCAGACTGCAATCCCGGCGAGCGCATCGAGATACTGTTTGCCCTTGCTGTCGTACAGGATGGCACCTTCGCCGTGTTCGAAACACACGTCCATCGGTGCATAGGTGGTCATCAGATGCTGGTTGTCGCTCATCGCGGCCCTCACTGCGGCCTTTTCACAGGAGCCGCTCGAAAACTAAAAACGGCAGCCAAGGCTGCCGCTAAAGCGCTGATTATACGGCTTTTCGCGGTAGGTACAACCTCGAAAATCGCTTCCGTTGCAAACAAAAAAGGCGAGCCCTGAGGCTCGCCTTTTTATGGGGCAATGCCCCCGTCACGCTGGTCTTTAGAAAGGCAGGCCGTGCATTTGCCCGGTCATAGCCAGTAACATCGGAATCGAGAGCAGGGTGTTGGTACGCGATGCCATCAGCGCGATGGTCTTCGCTTTAGCGATAGCGGCAGCATCGTGGGTTTTGCCATCCAGACCCAGAATTTTCTTCTGGTTCGGCCAGATCAGGCCCCAGACATTGAGCAGCATGATGGTGCCCAGCCAGGCACCTGTACCTATGATCTGGTAGCCTGCGGCGAAGGTGAAGGCTGCAACAAAGCCAGAGCCTTCACCGGTGTGCATCGCTTCCAGTGCCATGACCCCAGTCAGCCAGGTGGCCAGTGCCGACCAGCGGAACCAGAGCAGGGCGCGCGGAGCGACATATTTATTGATCGCAGCCGCACCTGGGCCACCGTTGCTGGCTTCAGCCAGAGCAGCGCCTACGGCAGGTACCTGGACGAAGTTGAAATAGTAGAGCAGGCCGATCCAGGTGATGCCGACCAGAACGTGGATCCAGACCCAGAATTCCCAGGCATTAACTTTGCCCGAGGTGCCGAGGGCAAACATGATGATAATTGATAGCACAAAGCCTGAGACGATCGTGCCGGTGATTGATTTTAATGGATTCATGGTGACTACCCCAGTGTGTTTTTGGTTTTCTTCTAGCCGCATACCATAGGGCACCGGCCGCGATATTGCAATCGAAATTATTCTCATTCAGGAAAAATATACTTATAAAACAATCATCTCCACAAAATTTCAGGTGTTATTTCTTGAAAACTTGCCACAGAGGGCACAGAGAAAGCCTTTGTGGGTAAAAGCTTTTAACAGTAATTTGTTGTTCCTCTGTGTTCTCTGTGTCTCTGTGGTGAAATCTTTTGTTTTAAGTTTATCGACGTGCCATATTCTCTGTCTGCTCTGTGGCAAAATCTTTTGATTTCCCGGGAAATATACATGTGCGGTATTAATGGCGAGTTGCGATTCGACGGGCTGAGGCCGGAGCTGGAGACCTGCCAGCGGATGATGGCGAAACTCGAACGCCGCGGCCCGGACAGTGCCGGGCATTATCTCGATGGCCCGGTGGCGCTGGGGCACCGTCGTCTGGCGATTATTGATCTCTCGGAAAAATCGGCACAGCCGTTTATCGATCAGGCCAACGGCCTCGCGCTGGTGTTCAACGGCACGATTTACAATTACCCCGAGCTGCGCAAAGAACTACAGGCCTGCGGCCACAGTTTTGTCAGTAACGGTGACACCGAAGTCATCATCAAGGCCTATGCCGAATGGGGCGTGGATTGCCTGCAGCGTTTACACGGCATGTTTGCCTTTGCGATCTGGGACAAAAAATCCAGACAGCTGTTCGTCGCGCGCGACCGCGTCGGTATCAAGCCGCTGTATTTCGCCTGCAATGATCGGCGTTTTTTGTTTGCATCGACAAGCCAGGCTCTGCTCGCGGCCGACAGTTCGATCGATACCGATATTGATAGCGTTGCGCTGCACAATTTATTCAGCCTGCACGCCGTAGTTCCCGCGCCGCGTACAATATTGAAAGGCATACGTAAACTGCGCCCGGCGCATTATATGATGATCAATGCTGATGGCAGTGTTGAACAGCAGCGTTACTGGTCACTGCGCGCCAGACGCCCGCCACATGCGATGAACGAAGCCGAATGGATAGAAGCGATCCATGTGTCTTTAAAACAGGCGGTCGAGCGCCGCAAACTCATCGCCGATGTGCCGGTGGGTGTCCTGCTTTCCGGCGGTCTGGATTCGAGTTTGCTGGTGGCCCTGCTCAGCGAAGCCGGAGTCAAAGATTTAAAAACCTATTCAGTCGGCTTTGAAGATCACCCCGATGAGCGCGGCCACGAATTTGAATTTTCTGATGAAGTCGCAGAGCGTTTTAACACGGACCATCATCGTTTTATCGTGAATAACAATGATGTTCTGCCGCGCCTGCCGGAAGCCTTTGCCAATATGGCCGAGCCCATGTTCGGCCAGGACGCGATTGCTTTTTATCTGTTATCGGAAGTGGTATCCAAAGACGTCAAGGTGGTGCAGAGCGGTCAGGGTGCGGACGAAGTGTTCGGTGGTTATTTCTGGTATCCGCGCATGCACTATTCCCTGACCACGGGGGTGCGGCGTTTTTCAGAACAGTATTTTGATCGCAGCCACGAAGAATATCTTGAAACGGTTGCTGAACGTTTTCACGGTGATGATTACAGCACACAGATCATCGGCGATTTGCTGGACGAAATCGAAGCCGATGAATATATCGACAAAGTGCTGGCTCTGGATGTCACCACCCTGATCGTTGATGATCCGGTGAAACGGGTCGATAATATGACCATGGCCTGGGGGCTGGAAGCCCGGGTCCCGTTTCTCGACCAGGGCCTGATCGAGCTCGCCGCACAGATGCCACCCGAATATAAATTGCAGGGCGGTGGTAAATACGCGCTGAAAAAAATTGCTCGAGGCCTGGTCCCCGACAGTGTGATCGATCGTCCCAAGGCCTATTTCCCGATGCCGGCACTGAAATATGTGCGCGGTGAGTTTCTCGAGTTCATGCGCACTATCCTGCTCGCACCAAAGGCGCAGGAGCGAGGTCTGTACAACCCGGCGTATGTGGAAAAATTGCTCAAAAATCCAGAGAAATACCACACCCAGCTGCAGGGCAGCAAGCTCTGGCACCTGGCAGCACTCGAACTCTGGCTGCAACAGAATATAGATTAAGAATGTAGCCGCAGAGGCACAGAGACTAAGGAGGCAAAATATTAGTTTTATCGCCAATAAATGCAAAGGACGCGAATAAAACAATATCGTTAAAAGGCGCTACCTGAGAGCCTCGGTAGCATGCCAGGGCCAATATGCTATGCGTGAAATCTACAATTACTTTATTCCGTCCTATGCGTTTTTCGCGGACTATGATTTTTAGCTTTTGCCTCCTTAGTCTCTGTGCCTCTGCGGCAAAAGTTGTTGTTTTTACACTTGAAAACCCGGGCATAAGCCCCATATGGGTGACTAATCCATGATTTTTGGTGGTTTATTATTGCCTCGAAGAGGCATATTCTCCATCCATTCGTAACGAGCAGGTGATAGCTATGGCTGATGTTTTGCAAAGAATTGACGAACAGGTGAAAAAAAATGCGGTAATGATTTTCATGAAAGGCACGCCGCAATTTCCACAGTGTGGTTTTTCCAGCCGCACGGTCGATGCGCTGAAACAGTGTGGCAAAGAATTTGCCTATTGTAACGTGCTGGCGGACCAGGAGATTTTTCAGAACCTGCCACGCTATGCCGACTGGCCGACTTTTCCCCAGGTCTACATCAATGGCGAGCTGATCGGTGGCTGTGATATCACCCTGGAAATGTCGCAGAGCGGTGAGCTGCAGAAAATGATCGATGCTGCTGTCACTGGTTAATACCTGGCCGCGTCTACAATAAAAAACGCCCCGCATGCGGGGCGTTTTTTATGGATCATATAAAGGCCATCAGGATTCGATACTGCCGTCCTCATTTGCCAGCGCCTGCCCGAGTTTTTCCTGCGCCAGCGCCATGATCTCGCGGGCGGAAATCATTTTATCGCTGCCCTTGTAATAATACGCGCCCAGTGATGCGGTCATTTCGAAATCGCCGGCGCTGGTTTTGAACGGCCGCTGATTCACGCTGACGACGATGCGTTCCAGCGATGCTTCACGATAATCGGCAGCATTGGTGTGGTGCATGATGATCGCAAAGACATTGTCATCGATTCGGGTAATGGTGTCGGTGGGGCGCACGGTGCGACGCAGCCGACGGTGCAGGCCAACGAGGATTTCCTGTTCCACATCCAGGCCGTGTTTGTCACTAATATCATCCAGCTGATCGAGTACCAGCATCGCCAGGCAGACGCCACCATCGCGGGACGAAGCTTCGAGCAGGTGGGCGCGCAGTTCCTGGGTCAGCAGGCGCAGATTGCCGGCGCCCGAGATCGGGTCGATGAGGGCCACTTCTTCCAGGCGTCGAATCCTGGATTCCATCTGGCGTGAGGTTTCGAGCAGATCATTTTGCATCGCCGCGATACGCGCTGCGGCATTGACCCGGGCGGCCAGTTCTTCGGGGATCGGTGGTTTGCGCAGATAGTCGTCGACACCATGATCGAAGGCCTCGACCAGAAATTCGGTACCTTCGTTGGCGGTGAACAGAATGATGGCAGTGTAGGCGCCGTTTTCTTCGTCGCGCAGCCGGATCTTGTCGGTGAGTTCGAGGCCGTCCATTTCCGGCATCATCCAGTCGGCGAGCACCACGTCAGCGGGTTTTTCTTCCAGCATGCGCAGGGCTTCGGTGGCACTGTCCGCCATGCGCACACCGTTATAACCGGCTTTTTTCAGGGCGGTTTTGACTACAATTCGACTGAATTGCAGATCATCGACGATGATGATGGAAAGGTCGTGTCTGCTCATCTGGACTGGCTGGTTCCTGCTGCTTTTGCCCGGCTGGCGGCCGGGTGTCTGGTTTCCTTTAATATAGTCAAGAATTCAGCATATTGCGTGAACTCAGCTCCATACCGGGCCGACACCATCGCGCCAGGCATTGACGATGGCACAGAACAGCTCGGCGGTGCGGGTAGCATCATAGAGTGCGGAGTGCGCCTGTTCACTATCCCAGTCGAGCCCGGCGCTTTGCGCTGCCCGTGAAAGCACGGTCTGGCCGTAGGCGAGGCCACAGAGGCTGACGGTATCAAAGGTGCTGAAGGGATGGAACGGGTTGCGCGCCAGCTTGTTACGCACAGCGGCCGCATTGATGAAATTCAGATCCATCGGGGTATTGTGCCCCACCATAATGGCGCGCGTGCAACCGGCCTGTTTCATCGCTTTACCGACCCAGCGGAACAGCTCGCGCACCGCGACATCTTCGGGTTTGGCCATACGGAAGGGGTGCCAGGGATCGATACCGTTCACTTCCATCGATTTCGGGTCCATGTTGGAACCTTCGAAAGGCTCGACGTGGCAGGCATATTTGTCCGCAATTTCAATATGGCCGCTCTCGTCCATGTTCATAATCAGCGCGCCGATTTCCAGCAGGGCATCCTTGTTCTGGTCAAAACCGCCGGTTTCAACATCGACCACCACCGGAAAAAAACCGCGGAAGCGTTGCGCCATCGGCGACCTGGGATTATCTGTCATCAGGAGTACGACATTTCCAGTGGAGGGTCTCGCCGGCGAGTAGCGGGATCAGGGTTTCGCCATTACCCAGCGGGTAGCTTTGCGGCACGGTCCAGTCGATTTTATCCAGCGTGATCTCGCCCAGGTTGCGTGGCAGGTCGTAAAAATCCGGGCCGTGAAAGCTGGCGAAAGCTTCCAGTTTGTCGAGGGCATTCATGGCGTCAAAAAAACTGGTGTAAAGCTCGATCGCGGCGTGCGCGCTAAAAATACCAGCACAGCCGCAGCCGGTTTCCTTGGCGCTTTGTGCATGCGGCGCGCTGTCGCTGCCGAGAAAAAACTTTTTATTGCCACTGATAGCCGCGTGCGCCAGCGCCAGCCGGTGAGTCTCGCGCTTGAGTACCGGCAAACAATACATGTGCGGTCGGATGCCGCGCTCGAACATGCTGTTACGGTTATACAGAAGGTGGTGCGCGGTGATGGTGGCCGCAATAGTGCTGTCAGCTTCGAGGACAAAATTCACCGCGTCGCGCGTGGTGATATGTTCGAACACGATTTTGAGATCTGGAAAGCGGTTGATCAGCGGCAGCAGGACACGGTCGATGAATACTTTCTCGCGGTCGAAAATGTCGACGCCTGGGTCGGTGACTTCGCCGTGCACCAGCAGGGGCATGCCGCATTCCTGCATCGCCGCCAGGGCTTTGTCGCAGCGCCGGATATCAGTCACGCCCTCGGCAGAATGGGTGGTGGCGCCAGCGGGGTAGAGTTTGACCGCCTTGATAAAACAGCTTTTGTGCGCGCGCTCGATTTCTTCGGCTGTGGTTTCATCGCTGAGGTAGAGCGTCATCAGGGGCTCGAAATCGCTGTCACCGACAGCAGCGATGATGCGATCGACATAGGCCACTGCCTGTTTCACCGTGGTGATCGCAGGCTTCAGATTGGGCATGACAATAGCGCGCGCGAACTGCCGGGCAGTCATCGGGGCGACTGCCGCCAGCGCCTCTCCATCACGTAGATGAAGATGCCAGTCGTCGGGGCGTGTGATTGTGATCTGGGCTGAAGTCATTGTCTTTAGCGGCGTATTATGCACTAATGTCGCTGTGTCTGTGTTCCGAATTCTGTTCTCTATAATGTTGCTCAGGCGCGGCCCCGAGGACCTGCCTGCTTCGCCACGCCAGTTGCAGGAGATGATCCTGCTCAATGCGCTCAGCGGGATCGTGGTGCTGAGTACGCGCTACCAGGCCAGTCTGGCGCTGTCACTTATGGTACTGGATCTGGTGCTGTCACTGGGATTTACCTGGTTATTGCTGCGGGCGCTGAATCGCCGACCACGTTTTCTGCAGACCGCCACGGCCGTCTGCGGTGTCGACATATTATATG
>Ga0214472_10002942_pt1 | contig 18126 bp, 16 predicted proteins | sample RVTome_6_FD_207662 | JGI IMG/M metagenome (GOLD analysis project Ga0214472, IMG submission 207662) | Soil microbial communities from uranium-contaminated site in the Upper Colorado River Basin, Wyoming, United States - RVT140D175 | ecosystem: Environmental > Terrestrial > Soil > Contaminated >...
GCGACATCCTGCGGCAGGGCATCAAGGACCGCCTGCCGGTGGCGATGATCGCCAAGGCGAAGATGGATCGCGGCGAGCTGGTCGACGACGAGACGATGGTGGCGATCGTCCGGGAACGGCTGAAGCACCCCGACACCAGCGGCGGCTTCGTGCTGGACGGGTTCCCGCGGACGGTGGCGCAGGCGGGCGCGCTCGATCGCATCGTCGAAGAGCGCGGCAACGGTCCGCTGATCGTCGTCGACATCGAGGTGCCGGAGGCCGATCTGGTGCGAAGGCTCGCGGGGCGCCTCATCTGCTCGAAGTGCGGCGAAAACGCCGGTCCCGACGACGGCGACGCCTGCCGGCGCTGCGGCGGCCACCTGATTCAGCGCGCCGACGACAGCGAAGCAGTCGTGCGCGAGCGGTTGAAGGTCTACCGCCGGGCGACCGAGCCGCTGGTGGACTACTATCGCGGCCGGCCGACGTTCCGGATCGTGAACGGGGCCCAGGCCGCCGACGCGGTGGCGCGGGATCTGGATGCCACGATCCACGACGCGGCCAGCGAGGGCGCGCGCGCGACGGAGCGGCAGAAGGCCGCCGGCCTATGATCGTCTGCCGGTCGACGAGCGAGATCGACAAGCTGCGGCGCGTGAACCAGCTTGTCGCGAGGATCCTCGCCCAGCTTCGGCAGATGGTGGTGCCGGGCGTCACGACGCAGGAGCTCGACGCGTCGGCGGAGGCGCAGGTCAGGGCCGCGGGCGCGGAGCCGGCGTTCAAGGGCTACCACGGGTATCCGGCAACGGTCTGCGCGTCGATCAACGAGCAGGTCGTGCACGGGATCCCCTCGGCGCGGCGGCTGGTCGACGGCGACGTGCTCTCGATCGACATGGGCGCCAAGCTGGATGGTTTTTTCGGCGACTGCGCGGTGACGGTGCCCGTGGGGCGCGTGGCGCCCGACGCGGAAAAGCTCCTGCGGGTGACGCAGGAGGCGCTGTTCCACGGGATCGAGGCCGTGAGGCCGGGCGCGCGGATCTCGGATATCGGGGCCGCCGTGCAGGCGCACGTCGAGGCGAACGGGTTTTCCGTGGTGCGCGAGTTCGTGGGCCACGGCATCGGCACGCAGCTCCACGAGGAGCCGCAGATCGCCAACTACGGTCCGGGCGGACGCGGACCGCGCCTGTCGGAAGGCATGGTGCTCGCGATTGAGCCGATGGTGAACGTCGGCGACCCGGCGGTGAAGGTGCTCGCGGACGGCTGGACGGCGGTGACGCGCGACCGCAGCCTCTCGGCGCACTTCGAGCACACCGTGGTCGTCACCGGCGGGGGCTGCGAGATTCTGACGCGGCTGGCCGCCGACGCGGCGCAGTCGTCGCACTCCGCGAACGCGTCCGTATGACGTCTGCCGTGGCAGAGGGGACCGCGCGCCAGGTCGAAGGGATTGTGGAAGCGCAGCTGCCGAGCGGGTTGTATCGCGTGGAGATTGACGGCGCGCGCCGCATCACCGCGCACGTCGGCGGGGGGCTCGGGAAGAACTTCATCCGGCTCCTGGTCGGCGACCGGGTGGTGGTGGAGCTGACGCCGCGGGATCTGACGCGCGGCCGGATAATCAGGAAGGCGTAATCATGAAGGTCAGAGCGTCAGTCAAGCGGATTTGCGACAAGTGCAAGATCGTCCGCCGCCGCGGGGTGGTGCGGGTGATCTGCACGAACGCGAAGCACAAACAGAGGCAGGGGTAACCGATGGCACGAATCGCAGGCGTCGATCTCCCGCGCACCAAGCGGATCGAGGTCGGCCTCACGTACATTTACGGCATCGGCCGGAAGCGGTCGAACGACATCCTGGGGACGGCGGGCGTCAGCCCGGACATCCGCGTGAAGGACCTGTCGGAAGAGGACGTGCGCAAGATCAGCCGCGTGCTCGAGGACGTGGGCGGCGTGGAGGGCGATCTCCGCAAGGAGATCTCCATGAACATCAAGCGGCTGATGGAGATCGGCTGCTACCGTGGCCTGCGGCACCGGCGGAACCTGCCGGTGCACGGCCAGCGCACCAAGACGAACGCGCGCACCCGGAAGGGGCCGCGCAAGGGTGCGATCGCCAAGAAGAAGACCGTATAGGCGGCGCGGACCCTTGCGGTCCGCGTATCGGCGGGCCGTTAAGGCCCGCCCCGCAGTAGGGCGGGTTCCGCGAAGCGGACCCGCCGGAGCAACGAATGGCAAAGACAGACGCAGCAGCAGCGCCCGAGACTGGCGAAAAGAAAGAGGGCGGCAAGAAGGCCCCCCGCAAGGCGTTCAAGAAGCGCGGTGAGAAGCGCGTGGTCCATCACGGCTACGTGCACATTCACGCCTCGTTCAACAATACGCACATCACGATCACCGATACCGAGGGGAACGTGATCGCGTGGTCGAGCGCGGGCGGCATCGGCTTCAAGGGCTCGCGCAAGGGGACGCCGTTTGCCGCCACCCAGGCCGCCATGAACGCCGGCAACGCGGCCAAGACCTACGGCCTGCGCTCGGTGGAAGTGCGGGTCAAGGGCCCCGGATCCGGCCGCGAGTCGGCGATCCGCGCGCTGCAGACTGTCGGCATCGAGGTGAAGTCGATCCGCGACGTCACTCCGATCCCGCACAACGGCTGCCGTCCGACCAAGCGTCGCCGGGTCTAGGAATTTGCGATTCGCGATATTTGCGATTTATGATTTGCGATTCCGATTTGCGATTGGAGATTGATGATTTGAAATCCCAAATCACAAATCGCCAATCACCAATGCTGGAGAATTAATGGCGAGATATATCGGACCGGTCTGTCGCCTGTGCCGCCGCGAGGGCATGAAGCTGTTCCTCAAGGGCGAGCGCTGCTACACCGAGAAGTGCGCGATCGAGAAGCGCAACTTCGCGCCCGGCCAGCACGGCAAGACGCGGAAGTCGAAGATGGCCGGCTACGGCGTGCAGCTGCGCGAGAAGCAGAAGGTGAAGCGCATCTACGGGGTCCTCGAGGACCAGTTCCGGCGCTATTTCGAGCAGGCGGAGCGGACCCGCGGCATCACCGGCGAAACGCTCCTGCAGCTGCTCGAGCGGCGGCTGGACAACGTCGCGTATCGCCTGGGCTTCGCGACCTCGCGCCCGCAGGCGCGCCAGCTCGTGCGCCACGGCCACTTCACGGTGAACGGCCGGAAGGTGGACATCCCGTCGTTCTCGGTGAAGCCGGGCGACGTCGTCGCCGTTCGGCAGAGCAGCCGGAAGAACGCGTCGATCGCCCACGCGCTCGAGGAAGTGAAGGGGCGCGGCGTGCCCGAGTGGCTGCAGTTCGACGCCGAGGGGATGTCGGCCAAAGTCGGCTCCATCCCGACGCGCCAGCAGATCAATCTGCCGGTGCAGGAACAGCTGATCGTCGAGCTCTACTCGAAGTAAGGAAACCACGAAGCACACGAAGGACACGAAATCTTTTTTTTCGTGATCTTCGTGGCCTTCGTGGTTGAGCCATCCGCCGGCCCGCAGCTTTACAGACCTGCGGCGGGAGGTCGACGGATATAACACGCAGGTCTGGAGGCCGGGGCTGCCGGCCCGTTGGCGGGGCCCCCGCCGCGCACGCTTGCGCGGTGGGGTGCTTTGGCGAAAGGAAGCACCATGCTCTGGAAAGGTTTTCAGCGTCCCAAGCGTCTCGACTTCGAGCGCGACACCCTCACCGACCGGTTCGGACGGTTCTACGCCCAGCCGTTTGAACGCGGCTTCGGCACGACCATCGGCAACGCGCTTCGCCGCGTGCTGCTGTCGTCCATCGAGGGAGCGGCGATCACCGCGGTGAAGATCGACGGCGTGCTCCACGAGTTCTCGCCCATCCCGGGCGTCGTCGAGGACGCGACCGACATCATCCTCAACCTCAAGCAGATTCCGCTGAAGCTGCACGTCGACCATACGAAGACGCTGTATCTGCGCGTGGAGAAGCCGGGCATCGTGCGCGCGAAGGACATCGAAGGCGACGCGGACGTCGAAATCCTCGAGCCCGAGGCCCACATTGCCACCGTGTCGGACGGCGGGAAGCTCCACATGGAGCTGCGCATGAAGCGCGGGCGGGGATACGTCTCGGCGGACAAGAACTTCGACGAGGACCTTGGCATCGGGTGGATCCCGGTGGACTCGGTCCACTCGCCCGTGAAGAAGGTGAACTACCTCGTGGAGGCCGCCCGCCTCGGCCAGACCACCGACTACGACAAGCTGACGATCGATGTCTGGACGAACGGCTCGGTCACGGCGAGCGATGCCGTGTCGCTGGCGGCGAAGCTGATTCGCGACCACCTGAACATCTTCATCAACGTCGACGATGCCGCGGACCAGGCGCAGGAAGCGCAGGCGGATCAGCCGCGGTCGGGGACCTCGAACGAGAATCTCGACAAGAGCGTCGAGGAGCTCGAGCTGTCGGTGCGGTCGTACAACTGCCTGAAGAACGCGAACATCCGGACGATCCGCGAACTCGTCCAGAAGACCGAAGCCGAGATGCTCCGCACCAAGAACTTCGGGCGGAAGTCGCTCAACGAGATCAAGGAGATCCTGCACAGCATGGGCCTCAGCCTCGGCATGCGCGTCGATCAACCGGCTGGAGCTCACCAGGAGTAACCGTGAGGCACAATCTTGCGCACCGGAAACTCGGCCGCGTCACGGAGCACCGCCTGGCGCTCCTCCGCAACCAGGCGATCGCCCTGCTGCGGCACGAGCGGATCGAGACCACGATGCCCAAGGCGAAGGAGCTGCGCCCCTTCGTCGAACGGCTGATCACCATCGCGAAGCGCGGCGTCGCCGCCGGCGAAGCCAACGGCAAGGCGCTGCACGCGCGCCGTATGGTGATGGCCGAGATCCCCGACAAGGCGGTCGTGGGCAAGCTGTTCGAGACGCTGGCGCCGCGCTTTGCCGAGCGTCCCGGCGGCTACACGCGGATCCTGCGGGTCGGCTTCCGGCGCGGGGACTCCGCGGAGGTGGCGCAGGTCGAGCTGGTCGGCAGCGAATACAACCCGCGGAAGGCCGAGGAAGCCTCGGCCGAGAAGGAAGCGGCGAAGCCGAAGACCAAGGGCGTCGGCGATCGGCTCAAGGCGGCGGCGCAGCGCATGCGCGGCGGCAAGGGCGACCAGGGCGGCTCGAAGGCCCAGGCGGGCGGCCAGACGAAAGGCGCCGCGCGCAAGTCGACCACCCCGCGCAAGGCCGGCGGCTCGTAGGCGCGTAACCGCCGTTCACACCCCTGAACGCCGCTGCCGTCCGGCAGCGGCGTTTCTCTTTGTAAGTCCTCACCCCTCATCCTCTTAGCGCGTCGTTTCGCAGTCGCCGCGCCGGGCAGCCCCGTTGCTCCACGTCGCCGGCGACATGGCACGACGCTTCCTTCTTCCCGCGAACATCCGATGGGCAGTAGTCGTCCTGTTTGGCGTGACGGCCGCTGCTGGCGCGCGAGGCGACGCGCCTGGCGTCGCGGCCGGCGGCGCCCCGTACGAGGTGCTGGCGTCGGGCTTCGAGGATCCTTCGGGCCTGGCCGTCGAGCGCGACGGCGCGGTGCTCGTCACTGATCGGCGTGCAGGCACGCTGACGCGCATCAGCGCCGTCGGCGCTCGGCAGATCGTCCTGCGCGACCTGCACGAGCCGCGTGGCGTCGCGGCCGGTGCCGACGGCGTCTACCTCCTCGAGGGAAGCACGCACGTGCTGCGGGTCGACCCGAACGGAATGGTGTCGCTTGTGTCGGCGTCCCTGAAACAGGCGCGCGCGATTGCCGCCGAGCCGGATGGCCGGATCTGGATTGCCGCGCGCCGCGAGCATGGTCCGGACGACGAGATCGTGCGGCTCGAGGCGTCAGGGACGCTGATACGGATCGCATCAGGCCTCATCGGTGTCCACGCGCTCGCGGTGGATCAGGCAGCGATCTACGTAGCCCTCGAGGCGCTGGTTGGAGAGGGACGGCAGCGCACCACACTGGCGCGGCTCCCACGGCGTCCGGATGGCACCACCGGGCCGGCTGAATCGCTGCTGCGATACACGCACCGCGAGCCGCATGGCCTGGCGATCGACGCCGCCGGCGATCTCTTCATCACGGGGTCGCTGCTCGAGCACTGGCATCCGCGCTCCGGCGTCGTTCTCAAGCGGCGGGCAGGAGGCCGCGTCAGCCTGGTGGCCTTCGGCCTGTCGCGGCCCAGCGCTGCGGCCTTCGGGCCGGGGCGCGAGCTCTTCATCGTCGAAGCCACCCGGCCCGGGCGAGTCGTCCGGTTCCACCCGCCGGAGCGGCCGGTAATGAACGTGCCGCCGTTCACGAACGAGACGCCAGTGCGGATCACGGGGCGCGCCCAGCCAGGCAGTCTCGTTCAGCTGTTCGGCACGACGAACAGCCGGGGGCCGGCCGCCGCTGTCACGGCCGATCCGCGCACCGGCGATTTTGCCGTGAGCGCGGCGCTGGTTCAGAACGGCGAGACGCCGCTGTCTGTCGTCGCCACGGCCGGCCGCGGCAGCGGCCTGGTGAGCCTTCCGGCGCTCGCTTCCATCGTTCACGACGATCACCTCCCGGTGGTGGACCTCCTCGAGCCGCCCGCGGCGGCGTATGTAAACAGCACGTTTGTCGTTCGAGCGCGCGCGTTGGATGCCGGCAGCGGCGTCGCCGAGCTGCGAGTCATGCTCGACGATGTGACGCAGGCGTCCTTTCCGGCGTCGCCGCCGCACGAACCGGTCACCGCCACCGCGGTCCTGAGCACGACGGCGCTGCGCGAGGGTCCGCATACGCTGACCGTGGGCGCCACCGATCGCGCAGGGAACTGGGCTGGCGCCGCGCAACTCATCGTGGTGGATCGCACGCCACCCGACACGTCCATTCGCACAGGCCCGCCTGCGGACACCGCCGATCGCCATGCCACGTTTACCTTGGGAGGATTCGATGCCCAGTCCGTGGATCTCGAGTTTGCGTGGCGGCTCGATGGCGGACCGTGGTCGCCGTTCAGCGCGGCGGCGGAGGTCCAACTCAACGACCTCGCGGCTGGCCTGCACCGCTTCGAGGCGGCGGCGCGCGATCGCGCGGGCAACGTCGATGCCACGCCCGCGGTTCAGGCGTTCACGGTGATCGCGCTGCGGGTCCGCATCGCGGAGCCGATCGCGGGTTCCGTCATCTCGACCCAGACCGTCTGGGTCCGGGGCACCATTGAAAGTCCGCAGGACGTGGCGGTGAGCCTTCCGTTGCCGGAGGCATACCAGAAGGCACTGGCCCTCGAGGCCCTGGCGGCTCCGCACGAAGCGGGCACGTTTGCCGCCGAAGTTCCAGTGCTGCCAGGGATGACGTCGGTGGCGGTCGTGGTCCGCGACGGCGCCGGCGGCGTGGCGACCGACACGGCGGCGATTAACGTCCAGGCGCCGTTGTCTCCAGCCCTGCGGCTCCAGGCGTTTCCGCCCGCCGGCCTCGCGCCCCACACCGTGCGCTTTCCCGTGAACGTATTTCCGGCGGGTAGCGCCTACTCGCTCGACCTCGAGAGCGACGGGATCACCGATTACGCCGGGAACGCCCTGCCGGACCAGGAGTTCGTGTACGCGCGGCCAGGGATCCACCTGGCAACGCTGCGGATCGTCACTCCGGACGGCCGGATGCTCGTTGCGCGCGCCGCAATCGAGGTCTACGACCGGGCGAGGCTCGAGGCGCGGCTTCAGGCGATGTGGGCCGGCTTCAAGGGGGCGCTGCGGGGCGGCAACGCGGCGGCGGCGGCGGCGTTCCTGCATAGTGACCGGCGCGCCGCATGGACCGAGTACTTCGGCCGCCTGACTCCAGCGCAATTCGCGGCAACCGACACCACGTTTACCGACATCGTGCTGCTGGAGGTGGCGCCCGGCCGGGCGGAGTGCGAAATGATGCGCGACGTCGGCGGCGTGCTCTATTCGTTTCCGGTCTCCTTCGAGATCGACCTGGATGGAGGATGGAAGCTATGGCAGTTCTAGGCCAATCAGTGTCAGGCCGAATCGCATGCCTGCTCCTGCTGTTCGTGGCGACCGCGGGCTGCCGCTCGGGTCCGGAGCAGTGGGGGCCGTTCCGCGGCCGGATCGTGGACGCCGAGACCGGTGCGCCGGTACCGGGGGCGCACTTCATGGTGAGCTGGGAGCGCGACAACCCGAACCCGGTTCACTGGACGCAGAGCTTCTACGACGCGCAGGAAGCGGTGACGGACGCCGACGGCCGGTTCGAGATTCCGCGACAACGGCGATTCTTCACCGTGCTTGTCAGCACGCCCCGGTTCGACGCGTTTGCGCCCGGCTACGTCGCCGAGTCATCGGAGGTCACTCCACGCGGCGGCCAGCCGTATGTCGACGCGACGATTCTGAAGATGCGGCGTCTCGAAACGCGCGACGAGCAGTGCCAACATCAGCCGTTCGGCGTCGGCGGCCTCTTTCCCAAGAGCGAAGTCCCAACTTTTTCAGCGGCAGTCGACGACTACGTTGACCAGCTCGCATGTAACCGGTGAGTGACCATGATCAAAGGGCGGTTTCTTGAGCTCGTCTTCGTCCCTGTCATTGTTCTTGGCGTCGGCTTGAATGCAAGACCACTTCGAGCGTTGAATACATCCACGCATGCTCTGATCAATGAGGTCGCGACCCGACAAAGTCAGGGCTTTCACGAGTTCATTCGCGGGTCTATTGGCTTCCCGGACGGTACCTTGACCATTCTGCGGGCGAACGGCGAATCATTGCGCATTCACGAGTGGATCCGGCTTGGTGGGGTTCGCGAAGACGATCACTTACGCTTCCTCCGACACTTTCACGACCCTCTCAAGCCATGGGACGTGGCTGGCCTGGATCTCGTCATCGATCGGTACGACTCATCCGTACGCTGGATGCAGGAGCCGTCGCAAGCGGGGCCAGATACCGGCTGGTTCTGGTCGTGGGGCGATGCGAGGCGACTCTATTACCAGGCGCTCATCGAACCCAGTGCAGATGCCCGGGAGATGCTGTGGGCCGATCTGTTCCGCACCCTCGGTCAGATCATGCACCTGGTCGTCGACGCCTCGGTCCCAGAGCATACGCGCAACGATCCGCACCCCCTGGGGGGCCTCACGTCCACGAGCTCGTATGAGTACTGGGTGTCTGGTCAGCATCCGACGCCGGAATTGACGGCCCCGTTTGTTGCGAGGTTCTTGTCTTCGCCGATCGGCTTTGTGCCCGACATCCTTCAGCTGCCCGTTTCGTCAAGCGAACACGTCGCCAGGGTGCCCGTCGCCCGGCTGATCGACGCCGATCGCTACGACGGCAGCAATCCCGGCGTCACAAGCGATCCGGGAGACATGCGCGCGCCCGTATCGGCCGGCCTTGCGGAGATTGCGAACGCGAACTTCTACAGCGAAAACGCGCTTCTCGGCACGTATCCATCACCGACGAATCAGGGGCTCATTCGCGTCAACCTGGACACCCCGCTGGGCCGCGTGCGCCGCTACTGGTCGAGGCCCGCCGGTCTGGGTCTGCTCCCCGCGAATCCGCTCCGCGCGGAATGTGTGTCGGAGGAGTACGGGACGGAGTCACCGCCGTATCCGTGCATGGACGGCGTCGTGTGGAACCAGGTCGCCGCGCACATGCTGCCGCGCGCCGTCGGCTACGCGAGCGGCGTCCTCGACTATTTCTTCCGCGGCGCCATGGCGGTCACCGAGGTCGAATGGACACCCTCCGGCATCACGCTCAGCGTGCAGAACACCGGCACCGAAGAGATGGAGGGCGTGTTCGAAGTCTTCGCCCGCCATCAGCCGGGAAGCTCCGTGGAACGCCGCACCCGGCTGGCCACGCTGGAAGCAGGCGAGCCCGTGCTCCTGGGGCCCGGCGAGGAATGGACCTTCGCGCTTTCCGTCGGGGCGGACGTCGTGCCGGCAGCCGCGCACGTCCTCGTCTTCAAAGGCCGGCTTGGCCTCGAGGAGGAGGCGGTCGTCGGCCAGGTCTTCACGGTGCCGTACGTCGAAGTGCGCCAGACCGGCTACGACGCGGACCTCATACCTTCATGCGGGCGCCAGCCGCCCTCAGGCGTACCTCCGCCCTATCCAGCGGGGACGACGCCGACCGTCCGATCGGAATCGATGCGGTGCGAATGGCGCGTGGTCAACCACCGCGTGAGCGGAACGCTGGAAACGAACACCTGGACCGATCCAGCGACGGGGCGTCGTGAACCGGTGATCGATCGGATCGAGGCCGAATGGATTGGCGGCGACGTTCAAGGGCCGGCGCCGCTCGTGCTCGACGGGCGTCCCGTTGGAAACGCCTGGCAGCGGGAGGGCGACGAACAGGATCCCACCACCTTCGCTATCGCCGACCCGGTGGATCGGGGCCGATCGTATCTATATCTGCTGGTAACGTACAGGAACGGCGCATGGATCGAGGCGCACCTGGCCATTCTCACGCGGCCGGTGTCCTCCCACAGCAAGGCCGTGGTGCTCGACAACCGCAAGCCGTCCACACCCGCGTACCTCGTCACGTCATCCCGCGGCGTGTCAGGACTCGTCGCCTACAACTGGCAGATCGACGGGCAGATACGGAGACCGCTGTTCGAGGCTATCTCGCACGGCGGGCTTCCCGTGCCGACCAACGAGCAGACGGAGCGCCGGTTCGGCGGCAGCCGCGTGTTCAGGGAGGGGCGGCGGGTGACCGAGGAATCCTACGGCGACAGCGCCATCGACGACTTCGAGGTGTTTCCCGGCGGCGACGCGGCGTTCGCGCGGTACGCGGGCATAGAACCGCTGGTGAGCCCGCACCCCGAGGGGCCGGTCTATGTGCCGATCGCGGACGTCCGCCGGACGTACCAGCCGATGGAGCGCGAATTCCTGCGGCTCTTCGTGACGAGCACCCCCGAGCCCTTCCTCGTCAGGCTGACGGCGCAGAACGATTGACGCGCGGCCCGGGCTAGGCCTCCTCGGCCACCTCCTGGCCGCGCTCGGCCTTGGCGGCTGCGATGATCTTGGTCTGCAGGTGCTGCGGCACTTCTTCGTAGTGCGAATACTCCATGTGGTAGGAGCCGCGCCCGCCGGTCGCCGACGTGAGGTGCTGCTCGTAGGTGAGCATCTCCGACATCGGCACCTGCGCGCGGATGACGGTATTCATGCCGCGCGTGTCCATGCCGGCGATGCGGCCCCGCCGGCCGTTGAGGTCGCCCATCAGGTCGCCGGCGAAGTCGCTCGGCGCGTAGACCTCCACGTGCATCACCGGCTCCAGGATCGTCGGCCTGGCGCGTGACATCGCGTCCTTGAAGGCCAGCGACCCGGCCATCTTGAACGACAGCTCGTTGGAGTCGACGGCGTGGTACGAACCGTCGAACACCGTCGCCTTGAAGTCGACCATCGGGAAGCCGGCCAGGAACCCGCGCATGCGGGCGTCCTGGATCCCTTTTTCCACCGCGGGCACGTACTGCCGCGGAATCGATCCGCCGAAGATGTCGTCCTCGAACTGGAAGTCGCTGCCGCGCGGCAGCGGCTCCACGCGGATCTTGCAGTCGCCGAACTGCCCGTGGCCGCCCGTCTGCTTCTTATGGCGGCCGTGCGCCTCGGTGGCGGCCGTGATCGTCTCGCGGTAGGGGATCCGCGGCGGCTTCAGGTTCACTTCCACGCCGAACCGGCGCTTCAACTTGGCGACGGTGACTTCGATGTGGAGCTGGCCCTGGCCGGCCAGCAGCAGCTCGTGCGTCTGGGGGTCGCGCGTGTAGCCGATGGTCGGGTCCTCCTCCCGCAGCCGCTGCATCGCCGTGCTGATCTTGTCCTCGTCGCCGCGGCTCTTCGGCTCGATGGCGTAGGAGAGCACCGGCTCGGGAAACGTGATCTCCGCGAACTTCACGGTGGAGGACTTCTCGGCCAGCACGTCGTTCGTCTTGGTCTCCTTCAGCTTCGCGACGGCTCCGAGGTCGCCCGCCTTCAGCTCGGGCACGTGCGTGTGCGTCTTGCCCTGCAGCGCGATCAGGTGGCCGAGCCGCTCCGCCGCATCGTGCGTGAAGTTGTGCACGGTCGTGTCCGACTTCAACGTCCCCGACACGACGCGCAGCATCGTGATGCGCCCGGCGAACGGGTCCGCGATCGTCTTCCACACGAACGCCGAGTAGGGGCCGGTATCGGACGCCTTGACCGCCGTCGGCGCTCCCTCCTTGTCGAGGGCCGGGAAGTCGCGCTCCGCCGGTGACGGAACGTCCCCAACCAGGACGTCGAGCAGCGGCTGAATGCCGATGACGTGCAGCCCCGACGTGCAGACGAGCGGGAAGAGCTTCCCGGCTACGGTGGCGGCCCGGAGCCCCGAGACGAGCTGCTCCTGCGTCAGCGTCCCCTCGGCGAAGAACGTCTCCATCAGGCTCTCATCCGCCTCGGCCACCATCTCAATGAGCTGTTCCCGGGCTTGCGCGGCGCGCTCCGCCAGCGCGGCCGGGACGTCGCCCTCGGTCATCTTGCCGCTGCCGTCGGCCGCACACGTGAGCGCCTTCATGCGCACGAGGTCGACGACGCCGGTGAAGTTGCGCTCCTCGCCCAGCGGCAGCTGCACGGGCACGATCTCGCGGGCGCAGTCGCGGTGCAGCGACTCCAGCGTGCGCTCGAGGCTCGCGCGGTCACGCTCGAGGCGGTTCACGGCGACGATGCGCGGCAGGGTCAGGGCGGCGGCCTCCGACCACAGCTTCTCCGTCTGCACCTCCACCCCGGCCACTGCGTCGACGACGAGCAGGGCGCCCTCGACGACCCGGAGGGCCGACCGGGCGTCGGTGAGGAAATTGGCGAAACCGGGCGTGTCGATGAGGTTGATCTTGGCCTTCTGCCACTCGGCGTGCGCGAGGCTCGACGCCAGGGTGTGCTTGCGGGCGATGGCCTCTTCGTCAAAATCGGTGACGGTGGAGCCCTCGTCGACCTTCCCGAGGCGGTTGACCGCCCCGGCGGCGAAGAGCATGGCCGAAACCAGCTGGGTCTTGCCGCAGCCGCCGTGGCCCACCACCGCCACGTTGCGGATGCTTGCAGCGTCGTACACTTTCATACGGGGTAATCCTCCTCACCGGCCGGGGTCCCTGGCGGAAGCGCGCGTGAACGTTGAAGCCTGCAGCAACTGTGTACGTTGAAGCCTGCAGCAAATTCGTCTGCGGATCATAGTCACGGGGGTGCGGGGCCGCAAGGCGGGGCACCGGCCGGCGGGGCCGTGCACGGCTGAGCCTCGGGGCGGTGCGATCGCTTCAGACATTAATGTCGCCAGAAATTGCGACATCAACAAATTTGTCTTCACAACGTTGTAGCCCTCCGGGCGTTCCCGCTGGGCGGCCGGGCGGCGATATACGCCCATCCCACCTCCTGCATTCGACCAATTCAAACACTGTTGTAGGCTCGCAGTCGAGATCACACAAATGTGTCGTCTATTTGCACGCCGCCTTACCGGGCCGGATTGCGCGTTTTGACCGGAAAAACCGCTGAAACAGGCCATTTCTCACGATCCCGCGGTCTGGATCCCATCTTGCTCAGGCAGCGCGCAAACGTCCGAGGCTCAAGGACGTTCGTCCCGATGTTCACGTCGAACCGGCGATTTCATCACTGAGGTGAGGAATGAATCAAGCTGACACAGCATGGATGTTGATCTCGACGGCGCTGGTGCTGCTCATGACGCCGGCGCTGGCCTTCTTCTACGGCGGGTTGGTCCGCTCCAAGAACGCCCTCAACACCATCATGATGAGTTTCATCTCGCTGGGGTTCGTGGGCATCGCCTGGGCCCTCCTCGGGTACTCGCTGGCGCTGTCGCCCGGCAATAACTGGCTGGGCGACACGTCCTTCGCCCTGCTGAACGGCGTGGGGCTCGCTGAAACGGGCGCGATCGTGCCGCTCACGATTCCGCACACGCTCTACATGGCGTTCCAGGCCACGTTCTGCATCATCACGGCGGCGCTCATTTCCGGCGCCATCGTCGAGCGCATGCGATTCTCCGCCTACCTCGTGTTCATCACGCTCTGGTCGGTGGTCGTCTACGCGCCGCTGGCCCACTGGGTCTGGGGCGGCGGCTGGCTGGCTGACATGGGCGCCTGGGACTTCGCCGGCGGCACCGTGGTCCACGTGAACGCGGGCGCCGCGGCGCTCGTTGCCGCGCTCGTGGTCGGCAGGCGCACCGACTACGGCGGCTCCTCGATCCTGCCGCACAACGTCCCGACCGTGCTCCTCGGCGCGGGCCTCCTCTGGTTCGGGTGGTTCGGGTTCAACGCCGGCAGCGCGCTGGCCGCCAGCCCGATCGCCGCGCTGGCCTTCACGACGACGATGTTCGCGCCGGCGGCGACGCTGGTGGTCTGGACGTTCCTCGACATCCTCCGCAACGGCAAGCCGACCGCCGTGGGCGCCGCCACGGCGATTGTCGTCGGCCTCGTGGCCATCACGCCGGCCGCCGGGTTCATCAGCCCGATGAGCGCCATCGCGCTCGGCGCCATCGCGGCGGTCCCGAGTTACATGGCGCTGGTCATACGCGCCAAGACGTCGCTGGACGACTCGCTCGACGTGGTGGCGGCGCACGGCGTCGGCGGCACGGTGGGCGCGCTGCTGACGGGCGTGTTCGCCGACATGAGCCTCAACGGACTCTTCAACGGGGCGCTCTACGGCAACCCGAACCAGCTGCTGATCCAGGGCGCGGCGGTCCTCACGGCCATCGTGTACAGCGGCCTCATGAGCTTCGTCCTCCTCAAGCTGATCGGCCTCGTGATCCCGCTCCGCGCCACGGTGTCGGACGAGAGCACCGGTCTCGACATCACGCAGCACGGCGAGGAAGCGTATATGCACACGGGCGGCGCGACCGCGCAAATGCACCAGTCGAAGGCGGCGCTCGGCGTGCAGCCGATGCTCAATCCGATCAAGAGCGACGCGTAAACGGGCGCGTCGCCCGGGGCGGCGCCAGCTCGGCGCCGCCTCTTCTCAACCAACCGAGGGAGGCAACACAGATGTCGTTTACCCGCACACGGCGCTTCGGAATCTCGTTCATGGTGGCCATCGGCCTCCTCACGGCCCTCGCGGCGCCCGCGATGGCGCAGGACGCTCCGCCGACGGTCACGATGTCCGCCGGCATCGATCTCGTGAACCAGTACATGTTTCGAGGCATCCGCCAGAACAGCACCGGCATCGCCACGTGGCCGTTCTTCGACCTGGGCATCGGCGCCTTTGAAGGCGAAGGCGGGCTCAAGAGCGTGGGCATCAACCTGGGCACCTGGAACAGCGCCCACTCGAGGCCAGGCGGCTGGTACGAGTCCGATGTGTACGCGACGGTCGGCCTCGGGTTCGGCGGCGGGGTGGCGCTTGCGACCACCTACACGTCGTACACGAGCCCGAACGACAGCTTCACGCACGTAAAGGAGATCGCGTTCAAGCTGGCCCTCGACGACAGCGGAGCGCTCGGGTCGGCGGCGCTGAAGCCCTACGGCCTCCTGGCGTTCGAACTGGCGACCGAACCCGGCCGGTATCAGGCCGACGGGGGTCTCGAAGGCGGCCGGTATCTCGAGCTGGGCATTGCGCCCGGCGTCAGCGGATCGAAGGCATCGCTCACGATTCCCGTGAAGGTGGGCCTGAGCGTGGGCAACTACTACGAGCTCGACGGCGTCGACAACAGGTTCGGCTTCTTCAGCGTCGGCGGGCTGGCCACCGTCCCTGTCGGGTCGCACTTCAACGTCCATGGCGGTCTCGAGTTCCAGGCGCTGGGCGACACGACCAAGGCGCTGAACGCGGGTGACGGATCGCAGATCGTCGGGTCCTTCGGGATTGGCGTCTCCTACTAGCCCGATCAGACTCGTCCAGATACCCACGGAGGCATCGTCGATGTCGCTGAGTCGCGCAGTGCGTTTCGGATTCCCGGCTCTGGTTCTCGCAGTCGTGCTCCAGGCCTCGCCCGTCTCCGCCCAGGTCGCGGTGACGGGCGGCCTGGACCTCGTCAACCAGTACAACTTCCGCGGGATTCGCCAGAACACCGAGGGTGTGTCCATCTGGCCGTACATCGACTTCGGGTTCACCCCGTTCATGGGGGATGGAGACCTTAAGACCGTCGGCGTCAACGTCGGAACGTGGAATGCGTTTAACAGCCAGATAGACGGCTTCACGAATCTCGATGGGGAGACGACCAGCAACAAGTGGTACGAGTCCGACCTGTACGCGACCGTGAGTTTCGGGTTCGGCGCGCCTGCGCTCGCGGTGACGTATACGTCGTACACGAGCCCTGCGAACTTGTTCACCCATGTCAAGGAGCTCGCGTTCAGGGTTTCCCTTGACGACAGTGCGGCACTCGGTTCGGCAGCGCTCAAGCCGTACGCGCTGATTGCCTTCGAGCTCGGGACCAAGCCAGGAGTAGGCCAGGCCGACGGCGGGCCCGAAGCCGGTCGATATGTCGAACTGGGGGTCGCGCCCGGTTTCAGCGGCGCGCGCGCGTCGTTCACGTTGCCGGTCAAGCTCGGCCTGAGCGTGGGCGATTACTACGAACTGGATGGCGTGGACCACAAGTTCGGGTTCTTCAGCGTCGGCGGGCTGGTGACGGTTCCCATGGGATCGCAGTTCAACGTCCATGGAGGCGTTGAGGTCCAGGCGCTTGGCGAGACCACCGAGGCCCTGAACGGCGGCGACGGGTCTGAGGTCATCTTGTCTATCGGCCTCGGCTTCGCCTTTTAGCGGGCGCGTCCCGACTGATTGGATCATGCGCACAACAGGCCTACGAGCAAAATCTTCCGGCCGCGACAACCCGGGGCCCCTGCGGCGCGTCATGTGCGCGGTGGGGTGGAACGGAGCGGCCGGGAGTGGCTCGGCACGCAGGCACCCGTAGTTGCAGTCGAACGGGGATGCCGACGATGATGGCTGTCGTCGACATCCCCGTTATGACCCCGCCCCACGATCCCGGAGATGTTCGCCCCATGTCGATGACGCAGCCGGGCGCCAGCGATGGCGCGACAATCAGGGCGGCGCTCGACGCGGCGCGGGACGAGCTGCGCGCGGACATCGCGCGCGGGGCGGGCGGCCGCGCGGCGCTCGAACGCCACGCCGACCGCGTGGACGAGCTGCTCCGGCAGCTCTATAGCGACGCCGGCGCGCCCGAGCGGCCGGTCGCGGTCATCGCGCTGGGCGGGTACGGCCGGCGCCACCTCAGCCTCCATTCCGACATCGACCTGCTCGTGCTGTTCGGCGGGCGCATTGGCCCGTCAGAGGAGCGGTTTCTCCGCGGCTTCCTGCATCCGCTGTGGGACCTCGGCGTCGTCGTCGGCCACCAGGTGCGGGAACTGGACGAGTTCGCCGATCTCGAGACCGACAACCCGGAGTTCCTGCTGGCGCTGCTCGACGCGCGGCTGGTGGCGGGCACCGGCGTCCTCTTCGAGCGTCTCGGCACGATGTTTCACCGGCCGGCGACGCACGCGTATATCGTGCGGTCGCTGCTGAACCTGATCGAGGAGCGCCATAACAAGTTCAACGCGACGCTGTACCAACTCGAGCCCGACGTGAAGGAAGCGCCCGGCGCGCTGCGCGACGTGATGGCGGCGCGCACCATCGCCTCGCTGACGGATCCGCTGCTGCTGCGGCGCGGGCCGGCGGACCCCGGCAAGTTCGAGGACGCCGAGGACTTCCTGCTGCGCGTGCGCTCGATCCTGCATCTCGAAGCCGGCCGCAACCAGAACGTGCTCAGCCACGAGCTGCAGGAGCAGACGGCCGACGTGCTCGGGTATCCGGGCGCGCAGCCGCAGCAGCGCGTCGAGCGGCTGATGAGCGATTACTTCCGGCACGCGCGCACCGTCAGCCGCTCGCTCGAATGGGCCCGGCGCACCGCGCCGGTGCCGGTCGGACCGAACCTCGGGCTGTCGCGCGACGGCATCCGGTTTCTGGATCCCGTGCAGGCGGCCAGGAACCCCGGCTCATGGATTGGCGCGTTCCAGGCGGCGATCGACGCGGGCACCGAGGTGACGGAAGAGGCGCTCTCGTGCATTCAGCAGCACGTGGACGGCTACCGCCCCGAAGACTTCACTCCTGAAGCGCGGGATCGGGCGGCGCTGCTCCGGCTGCTCAGGCCGCGTCCCGGGCTCTACGCGCGGCTGTCGCAGATGCACGACTGCGGGCTGCTCGGACGGCTGTTCCCCGAGTTCCAGGCGATCTCCTGGCGCGTGGTGCGCGACTTCTACCACAAGTACACCGTGGACGAGCACACGCTGCTCACGATCCGGAACTTCGAG
>Ga0214472_10002943_pt1 | contig 18126 bp, 16 predicted proteins | sample RVTome_6_FD_207662 | JGI IMG/M metagenome (GOLD analysis project Ga0214472, IMG submission 207662) | Soil microbial communities from uranium-contaminated site in the Upper Colorado River Basin, Wyoming, United States - RVT140D175 | ecosystem: Environmental > Terrestrial > Soil > Contaminated >...
TAAAAACAATCAGGCTGAATTAACATCATCAGTACAAGACATACTTAATGATGAAATTAAAGTTCCAGAACAGTCTGAAATTGATGCAATAAATTTACAAACACTAAAAGATCGCTTCGAAAGTATCAGAGAAGCTTTGAATGAACAATAAAGCATAATGTAACAGGAAAATAACTATGGACGACCGCAGACGATATTTCAGAATTAATGACAAGGTTTCACTCAAATACCGTGTTGTACAGGGTATCGATATCGAAACTGAAATTAAACGTACTGAACACGAACAAAATAATCTTGCCGAAATGAAAAATGCATTTAATAGCATTGAGGCAAAAATAATATCAAAAATGGCTCGTATTGAAGAAGTCAGCCCTCTGGTTGCAGAAATACTGGGACTTTATGATAAGAAATTATCATTAATGCAAAACATGATTATGCACAATGACGACAAGGAAAATTCAATCTCCGAAACGCAACATGTTAATTTAAGTGCAAGCGGCATGTCTTTCGAGTCGAACACACCGATAAATGATGATGTGAATCTAAAAATGGAATTGATTCTTTTTCCCGAATATCAGTTTATTCCACTCTATGCACGTGTAGTTGATTGCAAGAAAAAAATGGATGACAACCTTTACCGATTTAATATTGCCGTTGATTTCATTGGCATTGGTGAGGGCGACCGGGAAATCATCATGCAGCATGTGTTAAGCAGACAAGCGGCAGCAATTAAAAAAGAACGTATCCAAAAAACAGAAGGAACGATAGAACAAAAAACTGCAAACGGCTAAAAAGTTTTTAATTGAGACCTTTGCACGAGTGCTTATTTAACCCAAAACTCTGGCACTATCGTCATTCCCGCGCAGGCGGGAATGACAGAACGCTGGTGTTTTTATACAAAACTGAGCTGTGTTAGCTTCGTGCAAAGGTCTCTAATTACGTCTTTGGCAAGGTAACGCCTGTTTGCCCCTGATACTTTCCGGCACGATCTTTATATGACGTTTCACATACTTCATCTGATTCAATAAAAATAACCTGTGCGACACCTTCGTTTGCATAAATTTTTGCGGGTAAGTTAGTCGTGTTAGAAAACTCTAAAGTCACATGCCCTTCCCATTCAGGTTCGAGCGGAGTGACATTAACAATGATGCCGCAACGCGCATAGGTAGATTTACCTAAACAAATCGTTAATACATTTCGCGGTATACGGAAAAACTCAACTGTCCTTGCTAATGCAAAAGAGTTCGGTGGAATAATACAGTAATCATTTTTAATATCGACAAAACTTTTTTCATCAAAGTTTTTTGGATCAACAGTAGCTGAATGTACATTAGTAAAAATTTTAAACTCATCTGAACAACGTACATCGTAACCATAACTTGAGGTACCATAGGAAATTAATCTTTCCGAACCATTCTGTTTCACCTGACCCGCTTCGAACGGCTCGATCATATTATATTCTTGCGCCATACGGCGGATCCACTTATCCGACTTTACACTCATGCCTGTTTTATCCTTTATAAATAAACGGTTTCACGTTTAACGTTTAACGCTTCACTTTTCAGTCTCAGTCATTTTGAATAACTATCTTAGGAAATTTACTACTGTAATCTTTCGATTGCTGTGCCAGCCTGGCTGCCGTGCGACGTGCAATCTGACGATAATTCGTTGTAATCGCCGAATCCGGCTCCATCGCCACAGTTGGCTTACCATTATCGACACCTTCACGAATTTTAATATCCAATGGCAATGAACCTAAAAGGTCAACAGCATATTGCTTTGCCATTTGTTCACCGCCACCACTACCAAATATATGTTCTTCATGTCCACATTCACTACAGATATGCGTACTCATATTTTCAATAATGCCCAGTACCGGCACATTGACCTTTTCGAACATCTTTAATGCTTTCCTGGCATCCAGTAAAGCAATGTCTTGCGGTGTCGTTACAATGACCGCACCACTCACCGGAATTTTTTGACAAAGTGTTAATTGAATATCGCCCGTACCCGGTGGCAGATCAATAATTAAATAATCAAGATCCTTCCAGTTTGTTTCATTTAATAATTGTTCCAAGGCACCGGTCACCATCGGGCCACGCCAGATCATCGGTGTATCTTCTTCGATTAAATAACCAATCGACATCGATTGAATTCCATAACTGACTTTAGGTTCTACCTTCTTGCCATCCACAGAATCCGGCTTACCTTGAAGTCCCAGCATTCTCGGTTGGCTTGGTCCATAAATATCCGCATCTAAAATACCCACCTTTGCACCTTCAGCCTGTAATGCCAAAGCAAGATTGATTGACGTCGTCGATTTACCAACACCGCCTTTACCCGAAGCAACCGCAATTGTATTTTTAACATTGGCTAGTAACGACACACCTTTCTGCACCGAATGCGAAACAATCTTGCTTGCAATGTCTATCTTACAATTGGATATCCCGGCTTCACTCAATGCTGTTTTAATTGAGTTTGTTAATTCTTCTTTTGACCCTTCTGCTGGATAGGCAAACTGAAGGCTAATCGACACAGAATCACCATCAATAGCAATGTCTTTAACGACTTTTGCGCTAACCAAATCCTGCCTGATATTGGGATCTTCGATTCCGGAAAGGACTTTTTCTACTTGTTCACGACTAACTGTCGACATGTATTACAACCTGAAATATGAATTGGACGCGTATTCTACATTATTTATCGACTTCTCTTCACGCTGCTATTGAATAATGCTACTTTAGCGCCCCAAAACTATGTAGCCTTAATATATATGCAAGATAAACAACGACAAATTCTGGTTACCAATGCCCTGCCGTATGCCAATGGCCCGCTGCATATTGGCCATCTGGTGGGTTATATCCAGGCGGATATCTGGGTGCGATTCCAGAAAATGCTCGGCAATGAATGCCATTATGTCTGTGCGGATGATACGCATGGCACGCCGATTATGTTGCGCGCGCAAAAAGAAGGTATTACGCCCGAGGCATTAATCGAAAATATGGGCAAGGAACATCTGGCGGATTTCACAGAGTTTGCCGTAGCGTTTGATAATTATCACAGCACCCATTCTCCTGAGAATCAGGAATTGGCCAATACCATCTATGCAGCTCTGGATAAAGCCGGACACATTAATAAACGCACAATTAAACAAGCTTACGATCCTGAGAAAGAAATGTTTCTGCCGGATCGTTTTATTCGTGGCGAGTGTCCGAAATGTGGTGCTGCTGATCAATACGGCGATAGTTGTGAATCCTGTGGTGCGACATATAGCCCGACTGATTTAAAGAATCCGGTTTCTGCGGTTTCCGGTGCGACACCCATTGAAAAAGAATCGGAACATTACTTTTTTAAACTCGGTGATTTTGAAGATCTGTTACATCAATGGACGCGCGGCGGTCATTTGCAAGCGGAAGTTACGAACAAACTGGATGAATGGTTTGAAGCCGGTTTACAGGAATGGGATATCTCGCGTGATGCGCCCTATTTTGGTTTCGAGATCCCGAATGCACCCGGTAAATATTTTTATGTCTGGCTGGATGCGCCTATGGGTTATCTCGCCAGTTTTAAAAATCTGTGTGACAAAACCAATCTGAATTTTGATGAATGGTGTAAAGCCGGTAGTGATAAAGAAATGATTCATTTTATCGGTAAAGACATTATTTATTTTCATGCCTTGTTTTGGCCTGCTGTATTAGAAGGTAGTGGCTTTAGAACACCTTCTGCTGTTTATGCCAATGGCTTTTTGACAGTGAACGGGCAAAAGATGTCGAAGTCACGCGGCACCTTTATTAAAGCACGCACTTATTTAAATCATTTAAATCCGGAATATCTGCGTTATTACTTTTCGGCAAAACTGGGTTCCGGTGTGGATGATATTGATCTTAATCTGGAAGATTTTAGTGCCAGAGTTAATTCTGATTTAGTCGGCAAGGTTGTCAATATTGCCAGTCGTTGTGCCGGTTTTATTAATAAACGATTTGATGGACAACTTTCAGATGCTGTTCACGATACTGAATTATATGCAGAGCTTGTTAATGCTAATGACAGTATTAAGAATGCCTATGATAATCGTGAATATTCCAGAGCCATGCGCGAGATTATGGCCTTGGCAAATAAAGTCAATCAATACATTGACAATCACAAACCCTGGTTAATAGCCAAAGAAGAAAATAAAGATGATGAATTACAAGCGATTTGCAGCATGGGGATTAATTGCTTTCGTTTATTAATTCTTTATCTAAAACCGGTGTTACCCATCATTGCAGAAAATACAGAAGCATTTCTTAATATAGAACCTATGCAATGGAAGGATGCTGGAACAACATTAACCAATCATAAAATTAATAAATTCAAACCGCTAATGACGCGCATTGAAAAAGAGAGTATCGACGCCATGATTGAAGACAGTAAAGAAGATCTTGAAGTGACATCTAACAAACCTGTTGCGACAGGGCCACTTGCCGACAACCCTATCGCCGATGAAATCAGTTTTGATGATTTCATGAAAATTGATTTACGCGTTGCAAAAATAGTGAAAGCTGAACACGTTGAAGGTGCAGATAAGTTATTACAATTGACACTGGATATCGGCGGCGAAACACGTAATGTTTTTGCCGGGATTAAATCGGCCTATAAGCCTGAAGATCTGGAAGGCAAGCTCACCGTTATGGTTGCCAATCTTGCTCCGAGAAAAATGCGCTTTGGCATGTCAGAAGGAATGGTATTGGCTGCTGGTGATGGCAAAGGAATTTATATCCTCAACCCGGATGAAGGCGCAGAACCGGGAATGAAAGTGAAATAGTCGTCTATTGGTATTAGACTAGTCGTTAATGAGCGAACTATTCCTATTACTTTTCAATGCCGCGATAATTAATAACCTTGCGCTGACCTATCTAGTCGGCATTGATTTGCAAGTTGCTGCCAGCCAGCGCATGAATACAGCATGGCTAATCGGCCTGGCAACAATTTATTTTCTTTGTCTGTGCTTACCTGGCACTTATCTAATCAATCATCTTATTATCATTCCATTTCAACTTCAGTATCTGGATTTGTTGTTTTACGTCATGATAATTCTATTGGTCTTATTAGGAACAAAAACTATCGTGTATAAACTTTTCCCATTGCTGATTGAAAAAATTGATGCTGTAACTCCGGTCTTGTTAATCAATTCAGTTTTAATAGCCGTTATTCTATTACAAGAATCACAAATCAATTCTTTTATTGATTCTTTTCTATTTGGCCTGGGAACCGGATTAGGCTTTTTATTTTTATTATTAGTCGTCACCTGTCTGCGTGAGCGCATTGATAATGAAAATGTACCCAAACCCTTTCGTGGTATTCCAATTTTATTAATTGCAATGGGAATACTGTCAATGGGTTTGATGGGACTGGCAGGTTTGAAATAATGTTGTCATTGTTTATTGCGATAACCTTCATAAGCCTGTTCGCTATTTCAATCGCTAGTCTTTCAGTGAACAAAGAAAGTCCGACCATTGAACAAACTCGTGAACGTGATATAGAAACAATTGATCGTTTATTACCACAAACACAATGTGGCGATTGCGGCTTTGATGGTTGCCTGCCTTATGCTAAAGCTTTAGTAGAGAATAAAACTGATATTAATCGTTGCTTACCCGGTGGCGATGAAACAATAAAAGAATTGGCAATATTACTTGGCGCAGAAGCAAAACCTTTATATAAAGAAAGTAAAAATACGAATGTCGTTGCACTTATCGATGAATCCGTATGTATAGGTTGCGTTAAATGTATTACTGCCTGCCCGGTTGATGCGATTATTGGCGCGCCAAAACAAATGCACAGCATTATTAATCAATACTGTACCGGCTGTGAGTTATGTATCGCGCCTTGTCCGGTTGATTGCATCAGCATGGTTGCGGCGAATTAACATGACAATTTCAACAGAAAAAAGTATCGCTTCGCCACATACGCATTCAGTAATAACAGTCGAAGCAATTATGCGTCAGGTATTATTCGCCCTGATACCTGGAATTATATTAAGCACGATCTACTTTGGAGCTGGTGTTCTTGTTCAATGTATTCTTGCCGTTGTCTTTGCATTGTTGTCAGAAGCATTAGTTTTAAAATTAAGACAAGAAGAAATAGCACCTGCATTAAAAAATGGCACAGCCATTATTACTGCAATTTTATTTGCCTTAACCATTTCACCTTATACAACCTGGTGGGTAAACCTGACTGGCGTTGCCTTTGCGATTGTAATAGCCAAACATCTCTTTGGTGGACTGGGAAAGAACCCTTTTAATCCGGCAATGGCAGGTTATGTATTTGTACTTCTATGTTTTCCGGTGAAGATGGCATATTGGCCTGATCTGAGCGGTTTAAACGAACAAGAACTCACGCTTTGGCAAAACATCAATATCATTTTTTCCGGCTTACCTGTTGGACAAGAACTGGATGCGCTAAGCGGCGCGACACCGCTTAGCAATATGAAAGTTGAATTAGGTTTAATGACCATGGTTTCTGAAATAGAAATGAATCCGCTTTACGGTGGACTGGGTGGTAAAGGTTGGGAATGGATTGCTGTAGCTTATCTTGCCGGCGGTATCTGGTTGCTTATAAATAAGGTTATACGTTGGCAAATACCGGTTACTGTTATTGCAACAATATTTGTTGTTAGTCTGCTGTTTAATTTTATCGATACCGATATGTATCCTTCCGCTTTATTTCATTTGTTTAGCGGCGGCACGATGTTATGCGCATTCTTTATTGCAACTGATCCGGCCAGTTCCTCAACCACACCGAAAGGAAAAATAATTTATGCTATGGGTATTGGTTTATTAATTTATATCATTCGTACATGGGGCGGCTATCCTGACGGTATCGCCTTTTCCATATTAATCATGAATGCATTAGTTCCCTTAATTGATTACTACACTAAACCTGAAACTCTGGGGGAAAAATGAGTTTATTTAATAAACAAAAACTCAAATCCATACTTCCTTTAACAATAGTCAGCCTTATTTGTTTTGTTGCGCTTGTAGTCGTAAATTATTTCACTAAAGAAAAAATAAATATCAATAAAGAACAGGCTGCACTTGCGGTAATTAATGACGTTCTTTCGGTTGAATACGATAACAATCTCTTTCAGGACAAAATTGATATTGATGTACCGGCTTACATAAACAATACCAATAAAATATCAGTCTACAGAGCCAGACTAAATAACCAACCTGTCGCAGTTAGCCTGATGTCAGTAATAACCAAAGCTTATAATGGCAGTTTAAGTCTGGTTATAGGTATAAGTTATGATGGCAAGCTGACCGGAATAAAAATTCTTCAACATAATGAAACGGAAGGTTTCGGCGATCAGGCACATCAGGATAATTCAAACTGGTTGCTCGGCTTCATCGGTTACTCGCTTGAAACGTCGGAAAATAAATGGACAATAAAAAAAGACGAGGGCGAATTCGATCAATTAAGCGGCGCAACCATTACCTCAAGAAGCATTATTAATATACTATACAAAACACTCGAATATTACTCAGAGCATCGTGATAAATTTTATGCCAATAACTAATACACAAAAGAAATTTCTCCGTCAGGCAGCACATCATTTAAAACCCGTTGTCTGGGCAGGGAAAAATGGAATAAGCAAAAGTTTAATTGAAGAAATTGAGCAGGCGCTGGAAATTCATGAATTGATAAAAATAAAATGTAATCTCGGTGAACGCGAAGAACGCGATGCAGGTATTGAAGATATCTGCAAGAAAACAGGTGCTGATCTTGTGCAACGTATCGGCAATATCGTCACACTTTATAAAAAGAATCCAAAAAAACCGATTATTAAGCTTCCTTAATGTCATTCCCGCGCAGGCGGGAATCTAGTTAAATTATAAAACCCCTATTGAATAACCTGATCCCATAGATCTATCCATTCAGGATTATCCTTTTCAATTAAATTTAATTTCCATTTCCTGTTCCATTTTTTTAATTGTTTTTCTCTAATAATAGCTTGTTCAATATCTTGATGCTGTTCGAAATAAACTAATTGCGTTACATTATATTTCTTACTAAAACTATCAATCAGTTTATTACGATGTTGCCAAATACGTTGTACAAGATTACTAGTAACACCAATATATAATGTGCCATTTCTTTTACTAGCAAGGATATATACTGTGTATTGTTTAGCCATCCATGGCCTGCTTATATTCAATTAGAACCTTTGACTTACTGGATTCCCGCCTGCGCGGGAATGACGATGTATTCCAAAGTTTTACATAAGTTTGAGTATTTTCTAATTAATCTGAAAAACATTAATAGCAAACATAAATAACTTCTCCTTTGTCATTCCCGCGCACGACTGCATGGACGCAGGAGGTAGAACGACTCAGGAGACAAAGTCGAGGCGGGAATCCAGTACAAGTGCAATATTAGATTATCGTCTTGATGGCTTTTTACGTCGACCCGTCCTGGATCGATTCTTATTTTGATTGATCACTCTGCTATTATCAGCAGCAGGTATTAATTGGTTTTCACCATCACCGATTAATTCTGATTTATTCATTTCTTTTAAGGCAGCGCGTATCACGTCCCAGTTTTTTGGATCATGATATCGAAGAAAGGCTTTTTGTAGTCGTCGCTGATCCAGTTCTTTTGGTATAAATACTTTTTCGCTTTTATATCTTATTTTCTTCAAAGGATTTTTTTCAGAATGATACATGGCGGTTGCCATCGCCATCGGCGATGGATAAAAAGTTTGTACTTGATCCAGCTTGAAATTATTTTTTTTCAACCACAATGCCAGATTTAACATGTCTTCATTTTCTGAACCGGGATGCGCGGCAATAAAGTAAGGAATTAAATATTGTTTCTTACCGGCTTCTTTTGAAAAGCGTTCGAACATGCGTTTAAATTCATCGTAACTTCCCATGCCCGGTTTCATCATCTTACTTAACACACCTTCTTCACTATGTTCCGGTGCAATTTTCAGATAACCACCGACATGATGCGTCACCAGTTCTTTTACATATTCCGGATCTTTAACGGCTAAATCGTAACGCAAGCCGGACGCCACCATGACACGTTTAATGCCTTTTATTTTTCTGGCCTTTCGATATAAGGATGTTGTTTCGCTATGATCTGTTTTCAGGTTTTTGCAGACTGTAGGATAGACGCAGGAAAGTCGACGGCAATTTGCCTGGATAGCATCGTCCTTACAATTGAGATGATACATATTCGCTGTCGGTCCACCGAGATCGGAAATGGTACCGGTAAAGCCCGGAACTTTATCGCGAATGTCTTCAATCTCTTTCAACACAGATTCCTGTGAACGGCTTTGAATAATACGGCCTTCGTGTTCGGTAATAGAACAAAACGTACAACCACCAAAACAACCGCGCATGATATTCACTGAAAAACGAATCATGTCATACGATGGAATTTTTGCATCACCGTATTTCGGATGCGGCTTACGTTGATACGGAAAGGCAAATACCGTATCCATTTCTTCTGTCGTTAACGGTATCGGTGGCAAATTAATTAAGATGTCTTTCGTGCCATGTCGTTGTACCAACGGTCTGGCATTATAAGGATTTGATTCCAGATGCAGGATGCGCGACGTGTGCGCATACAAGGCTGAATCATTTCGTACTTTTTCAAAAGAAGGTAAACGAATAACTGTTTTATCTAAATCCAGTTTTTGTTTACTGGCCAATGGCATCGGAATAATTTTTATTTCCTTAACTTCATTGGCACTTTCTTTACCTGCTTCATTTTTTGAAGCACAGTCACTATTCGTTGTTGGATTATGATCATAATCATAGGGGTTTTTATTCGATTCCACTTCTTTCGGCCATAGACTCGGCCAGTCAATGCGACTCGAATCTATCTCGGTCCAGTCTTCCGGCATGTGTTCCCGTATGATGGCGGTGCCACGAATATTTTCGAGTTCGCTTATCTTGGTGCCGCGAGATAGTTGATGTGTTAATTCAACAATGGCGCGTTCAGCGTTACCAAATAATAAAATATCTGCCGCTGAATCAATCAGGATTGATTTCCTGACCTTATCGCTCCAGTAATCATAATGCGCTATGCGACGTAAACTTGCTTCAATACCACCAATCACAATTGGCGTGTCTTTATACGCTTCTTTACAACGCTGGCTATAAACAATCACCGAACGATCAGGACGCTTGCCCGCTTCACCATTGGGTGTGTAGGCATCATTACTACGTAAACGTAAATCGGCAGTATAACGATTAATCAGCGAATCCATGTTCCCGGCTGTCACACCAAAATAAAGATTCGGCTGACCTAACTGCATAAAGTCATTTGTATTTTGCCAATCCGGCTGAGAAATAATACCGACACGAAAACCCTGTGATTCAAGCAAGCGACCCATCACCGCCATACCAAAACTCGGGTGATCGATATAAGCATCGCCGGTAACTAAAATAATGTCACAGCTATCCCAACCCAATTGATCCATTTCCGCACGCGACATCGGCAAATACGGTGCAATACCAAAGCATTCAGCCCAGTAGGTTGGATAGGATAAGAGGTCTTTTGCCTGCGTTCTCATGAATGATTCGATAAATAACTATAAAATTAGAAATAAAACTGTAGCTCAATTGTGTCTTTTTAGACACTATCTTTTATATTCCATTGTTCTGTTAATGCAGAATAAACATCGGCGAATATTGCATGTTTTTCGCAATATTTCTCAAGTTCTTTCAATGCCTTTTTCTTACCTTTTTCGATTCTGTTCATTATTTCAAGAGTTTCTTTTTCATCGACTTCGCATTGTTGCGCAAAAGCAATAATCTCTTTTTCATTCGGCCATTCTTTTTTTCCTGAAAACGCAAGTGCAGGAACATCATTTTTCATATACGCCCTGGTGCAAACCTGATCATAGGCCGGTGCCAGAGAAACAGAATTTTGATCATACATGATTGCGAAATTTTTAAGGTGTGCATCACCGTTGCCAATTCTCATAGAGAAGATAATAATTTGAAAAAGCAGCTTAAGAAGATTTTCCGATTGTGAAGGAGGAATAAAACGATTTATCGTTTCGACCATATCTGAATAATCCCCTTTGTATCTGCCCTGTCGACTTAAAGCCTGTAATACACAAAAATCTTCAACACAAAAAAAAGTACCCTCTTCTTTTTTATCGAACCGATTTACTATCAAACAATCGCCGACTTCATTCAATTTTGATGTGACTGTTGAAATTTTTGCATACTCAGCTGCTTTAAGAGAAAAATATTCATTGATAGCAAGGCCGAAATATTCACGGTCATCATGAAATTTTAAAATACAGGATTCAGTTGCCACGGTTGAACGATTTGCTTTTTTATTGTGGCGTAATTCAGCAATAAGCTTCGGTTGCATACCTGAAATTCCTGAAGCAATACCAAACTTTTCAATACAGTCATTAAAGAACTCAAGTGAAGTTTTACCCGGGTGTTGCAATATCTCTTCAATCGAACCCCATGGCGCGGTATCCGGCTCTTCATTTACTTCCGTGACCTGAAGATAACCCGTTTTATATTTTCCCGTTAAACGAAGAAAGCCAATATCATCTGATAAATCGATCACCTTAGCAAAATGTTTACGTAACACTTCAGCGAGCATGCCTTCGGGTAAGTTCTGTTGAAAAACAGGATGTAAAACCTGTGCCTCATAGCTCCTTTCGGAGACAGGCATTGTTAATGAGATTGCATCAGCATCCGTTACATTTTTACCGTAAGTAAACAGGTAACTATTTTGACTATAGCCAAGTTCACCTACTTGACGACCATTTTTCCAGATTAATAAACTATTCAAAATAAAGCCTGCTTCTGGTTTTATTCATCATGCGAAGTAGCTGAAAAAGACGCAGCCTCTTCTCGCGACTGCTCCCGCAACAGGTCTTTTAGTGTCGGTGCAATAAATGGTTTCACTTCCATAACCAGATCGATGTGTTTAAATATGGCAAGAAGGCGCTGTAGCCCTACATCAGGTCGTTGAGCATTTTCAATATCGCTAATCGTTTTACGGGAAACACCTGCCTTTTTAGCCAGATATTCCTGTGTCATTCGATGTTTTTTGCGAGCCATTTCTACCAATCGCCCGATTTCTTTCATTTCCATTATTTTCTCATTATGAGTAATATATTACCCAATAATAGACTATTAATTATAAAAATAAATAAATTTGTGTAATATATTACTCATTTTGATTGAGTGTTTATATTTACTGATGGCAGCAAGCTTATCTACTTGTCATAACCCGGACTTTCAAAGCCTGACTAGTATCTTGTCCAAAAGTGACCCCGGAAGAATACGCTTTAAGAAAGCAAATAAATAAGTTGGAAACGTCACATAGTATCGTGCTTTTGGTTTTTCGCTTTCTAACGCATGTATCACTTTTTCGAGTACAGCTTCTGGCTCTAAAGTAAAAGGTACTTTATTACCGGCCTGACTTTCCATTTTGTTATAGGCATCAGCATGAACACTTTTGTCTTTATCGATAACTTTTTGAAAGTTTGCGACAACATTATTTCTGAATTCACTTTTTATCGGGCCGGGTTCTATTAAAGAGATTTTAATATTTGTTTCAGCCAGTTCGTAACGCATGGCATCGCTTAATGATTCCAGTGCGTATTTTGAAGCGCAATATGCGCCGCGAAACTTCATCGTAACAAAACCGAGTATAGAACTGATCTGTATTATTCGACCTTCGTTATTTTTTCGCATAGTTGGTATAAGAAGATTCGTTAGTTCCTGTGTACCAAACACATTCGTTTCAAATTGATCACGTAATGCTTGAACAGGTAAATCTTCAACCGCACCTGTTAGTCCATAAGCCGCATTATTGATAAGTGCATATAACTGATTATTTGAATTTGTTAATACAACTTCAGCAGCAGCGTGTATGGAATCTGAATCAGCCAGATCGAGCATGACAACATCGAAACCGGATTGTTTTAATTCATCGATATCTAGCTGTTTTCTTGCTGTTGCAAAAACATGGTAGCCGCGTTCTTTTAATCCATCTGCAATACAGCGTCCTATTCCCGAAGAACAACCTGTAACTAATACATAATTCATGAGGTAGATTCTGCCTTTGCAATATTTATTTTTTCACCAAGCAATCGACTACGCATATCATCGGCAATCAGATAAAAACAAGGCAACGTTAATAAAATCAATGTTGTGGCAAACACCAGACCAAAACCAAGACTCACCGCCATCGGTGACAGGAATGCCGTTTGACCGCTGGCAAAAAATATTAAGGGCGAAATACCGAGAAAGGTGGTTACCGTCGTTAAAATGATCGGTCTTGCTCGTATTCGACCAGCGTCAACAACCGCAGCAATACGATCTTCACCTTCGCTGCGTAAGCGTTTTATAAAATCAACCAGGATTAATGAATCATTCACGATGATTCCTGAAAGCGCTAACACACCCACCATAGATAAGAACTGCAGGTTATAGCCAAATATTGCATGACCTATAACAACACCAATCATGCCGAATGGAATGGCGATCATGACTATCAATGGTTCGAGTAAAGATTTAAACAATACTGTTAACATGAAGAAGATCATCACCAATGCAATAATCAATGCTTGACCCATTCCACTAAATGATTCTTGTGCATCTTTCTTTTCGCCAAGATAAAGTAACTTATAGTTGGAATCCGCACTCGGCTTGAATTCTTTATCAACCCGGGCAATAACATCGGTTGGTGTTGTCACTGTGCTATTTACATCGGCAGTTATCTTGGTCATGCGCTGATTGTTTCTGCGTCTTATTTCATTCAGCCCTCTGCCAATCGTTATGTCTGCGACATCGCCTAAATACACTGTCTTACCTGAAGCCAAAACAATGGGAAGTTCTGCCAGACTGTCAGAGCGTTCTCTTAAATCTTCAGGATAAATAACACGAACCGGCAAGCGTTTATCATCCCAGGTCACATGCACGACTTCGTTACCAAGAAAACCGCTGCGTACTGCATTGGAAAGTTGTGTTTGTGTAAGTCCTAAGCGTTTACCACGATCATTTAACGCATATTTGTATTCCAGTTTACCGGGATCCTGATCATGTCTGACATCCTCTACACCCGGTATGCGCCGTAAGTAATCACGAATTTCATCTGACTTTTGTTTTAACAAAACAAGATCATCACTGATCACACCAATCTCAATATCATCGCCTGCCGGCCCACCGGCAGGCTTTAAAATACCCATGCGTTGTACGCCCGGAGTTTTCGGTAAGTCCTCTCGCAGTAAATTAATAATCTCATCTGTACTACGTTCACGATGACCTTTAGATGAGAAATCAAGACTAACCAAAGGGCTCACCCAGCTTTCGATAAAACCTTGCGGTGCTGATTTTTCCAAATCAATCACCAGTTGAATTAAATTACTGCCGCGCTTGGATTGGTTTTCATCAATCATGCTGACACCAACATTCGTCAACAAAGACCGGAGTTCTTCTTTACCGACAATTTCCATTGTTTTGTTTTCGAGTTTTTCTGCCAGCAGCAAACTATCTTCAAGACTATAGGTATTCGGTGCTTCAATATTGACAAAGAATTGTCCAACTTCAACATCACCAAACATTTGAAAAGGCAAACGCGTCGCTGCATAGACCAGACTAATCGCAAGAAGACCAATACTGACAGCGACAACGGCATAACGATTTAATGCTGACCAATGTAAGAGTCGTCCATATTTATCGAGAATTGTTTTCCAATCGATCCATTGCCTAGGATTTTTCTCCTTTCTTAACATGTGTCCTGCATGCGACGGCAAAACAGCAAACGCTTCTATCAAAGAACCAAGCAAGGCACAGCAAACCACCACCGGAATAACTTTGATAAATTCACCGAGTATGCCGCCAATGGCAAACATCGGTAGAAACGCCGCAATGGTAGTTAACGTTGAAACCACTACTGGCCAGAACACTTCTATCGTTCCGATTCTTGCGGCACTTAGTGGCTCTTCTCCGGCTTCGATATGGCGATAAATATTTTCTGTCACAATAATTGCATCATCGACAATCATTCCGAGCACGATCAAAAAAGCAAACAAGGACACCATGTTGATGGTGTAATCAAAATAAAACATCATGATAATGGCAAACAGAAATGATACGGGTATACCAAAGGCAGTAATTACTGCAATTCGGAAATTTAATAAGAAATACAAGGATATTAAAACAAGGACTAAGCCAACCAGCCCGGATGACTTCACCGTATTTAAACGCACTCTGACATACTCTGACATATCGGTGTGATAATCGACATTCACTCCAACAGATAATCTTTGTTGTAACGCTCTGGTCAATTCTTTTACATGATCAGAAACTTCGATGGTGGATGAATCCGCTGTTTTAGTTACCGTTAAATTAACAGAAGGTTTTCCTGCAAACCGCGCATAGGTTTCAGACTCTTCAAAACGTCGACTCACCTTCGCCAGTTCGCCCAATAATAATTCACCACCGTTGGCATTGGTACGTAAAGCAATTCCTTCTATTTCATCCGGATTTGGAGGCACACCTTTACCACGTAAACGAATATCACCTTCGATTGATTTAATTGAACCACCCGGTTGATCTGACAGATTATTTCTTAAAGCACTGTTCACCATTTCAAGTGGAACTTTCATCGCTGCTAATTCATGCGGATCAACTTCGACCCATATTTCCCAATCGCGATCACCTGCTACTGCAATATTTGCCACACCCGGTATGAGTTGTAATTTACGACGTATATCTTCAGCCATATCGTACAGTTGTGCATGCGCGATATCGCCATACAAGGTTACGGTGATCACTGGAAATTTTGCTGTTATACGAGTTAGCTCGGGCTCTTCTGCCAAATCAGGCAAGTCATTGATACGGTCAACATTGGTTCTTGCTTCGAGCATGAAGTCATCAACATTCGAACCAGGCTTCAGTTTGATGTAAACACTGGACATGCCTTCGCGACTGATTGAAGAAATATAATCAATGTCCTGACCATCTTCGAATTCTTCTTCTACAGATAATGTAATTTGTTGTTCAACTTCAGCGGGTGAGGCACCTTCGAACTCAGTCGTGATGCTGACCATATCAAGTGCAAGTGTCGGAAATATTTCCTGAGGTAATTCGAACCAGGCAAGCACACCCATAATGAAAATAATCACCAGGCTTAAATTAACAATCAAGGGGTTTTTAATTGAAAATTTAATAAGAGACATGACTTAAGTATTGTTCTTGATTTTAAATTTATTTACTGACGGATTAATTGTATTCGTTTTAATGAATAACAATTTGTCCATCGGCCAGACTGGAAACATCTCTACTGACAATGATGATGTCTTTTTCCATGCCTTTAATAATTTGAACATTGTTATATCGCTCAACTATCTCAACTGACTTTCTAACAATATGGTCATCAACAACTTCAAATACATAGGGTTCGCCATTCTCATATAAGATAGCGCTGATAGGAACAATATTGGCATTCTTATATAAATAGCCCGGCAAATGCGCTACAGCCAATTGCCCGGGAAACAAACCATCAGAAGGCAAACGTATTTTTAATGAATGAGTATTTGTTTCAGGATCGGGATCAACTGATAGAGCAATTATTTGTCCTTCTCTTTCATCCATATTCGTGAGCACATTTATTTTTTGACCTAGCTGTAATTGTGCAGCCGCTTTGCCTGTTATTTCAAGATTCAAATCAAGTTGATCAACCTGAACAATTTCAAGTGCGACTTGACCGGGCGAAACATAATCACCCACTTCGACATGAATCATATTCACTGTGCCACTAAATGGAGAAAGTAATTGTGTGCGTTCAAGGTTTCGTTGTGCTTTATTCAACTTTGCCTGTTCAATCATTAAACGCGAACGTGCCGAGTCAACACTATTTTTAAGTCGTGCTTCATCTGCCTGTTGGCGATACAGTGCCTGAAGTGACTGATCGTAATTTGATTTTGAAGCTAAGGAACTTTGTCCAAGTTGTTTTAATCTTTCTACTTCCTTTTCTTGCAGTTCACGTTCTTGCCTCATCAACGCTAACAATCTCGAATCTCGGGCAATAGCATTTTGTTCTGATTTTAGTACGGCTTTGGATTCCTCTACTTCATCAACAAAATCACCTGATTCAATACTGAGTAAACGCACATTTTCCTCAACATATTGGCCTGCTTCGACGAGCCGCGTATCAACCTGTCCGGAAACCTGGAAATGCAGGCTCGCCTTCCGCGCAGGCTGTAATTTACCGGTAACCTGGCTGATAGGCTGGACGTCAATTTGCTCAACTTTCCCGATATTCACCGTTGGCGGGGGCAAAGGCTGGAGTTCGGCAAAAGTATCGGGACGAGTCCAGAATAGCAGTGCTATAATTATGGCCGATATAGTACTTATAAATAATATTCTCATTGGAATTATTGGGTTTTTCCTGCCTGATTATGTCCAGAATTAGCTGCTTTTCAGCGTTCGACAATATTATTGAATAAAAATTTGAAGATAAATCCATTCTATGCGATTTTAGACACTATAAACTACAAAATAATTATAAAAACGGTAATGGAATGAAGGTTGTACTGAACACACTGATCGCGTTATGTGGGGGAATATTGCTATCGTCGGCGGCAAAAGCTGCCGAGCTTGGTGGCGATTACACAAGCTTACTTTGCCCACAGTCATTAAATATCCCGAATCGGCCATATGTTGATGCTGAATTAGAGACGGGCGATACCCATATGACGGCTGACGAAGCTGATCTTGTTGAAAATGGAGTTTCCACCTTGACCGGTAATGCTGAAGTGACCCGAGATAGCCAGCAAGTGACCGCCGATGTTATTGAATATAACCAACCTGAAGATACCGCTGATCTTGATGGCAACATAAATTATTGGGACGAAGCATTATTTCTAAAAAGTAATGAGGCTTATCTACAATTTGATAATGGTATTGGAGAATTTACCGATGCAGATTACGTACTGAAGGATAGCCGAGCCAGAGGTACAGCTGACAAAATGGTACTTGAAGTCGGCGTACGCTCTGAATTAGAAGAAGTTGAATACACAACCTGTGATCCTGACGATGAATTTTGGAAATTATCAGCAGACAACATTGAATTAGACCATGAAAACAATTG
>Ga0214472_10002944_pt1 | contig 18118 bp, 22 predicted proteins | sample RVTome_6_FD_207662 | JGI IMG/M metagenome (GOLD analysis project Ga0214472, IMG submission 207662) | Soil microbial communities from uranium-contaminated site in the Upper Colorado River Basin, Wyoming, United States - RVT140D175 | ecosystem: Environmental > Terrestrial > Soil > Contaminated >...
AGCGGCGCGGATCGCGGTTGGCCAGCAGGGCGTCGAGCTGGGGCAGGTCTGCGGCGAGCGAGCGGGCCACGACTTCGGCCACGAACGGATCCGTCTCGTAGCGGATGAGCAGGTTGCCGCGCCGGTAGTAGCCGGTCGTCGCCAGCCGGACGATATTGGCGAGGTCGGCGAAGGGCGCCGTACCGGTGACGACGCGAACGCGCCCGACGAGGTCGGGTTCGAGGGCGGCGAGGAGCGCGAGCGACGTCCCGACCGAGACGCCGACCAGCCCCACTCGGCCGTCGCGGGCGTCGGGACGGTCGGCGACCGCGCGCGCGACGTCGACCGCGGACTCGACCGTGCCTTCGGCGAGGCGGCCCTCAGGCAGGCCGGGGAGGTCTGGCAGGGCGACGAGGTACCCGGCACGGGCCAGCCCGCGAACAAGTCGCTGCAGGGCCGGCTCGCGACGCCCTTCCGCGGTCGCGCCGTTCACGATCACGAGCGCCGGCCACGGCCCGTCTCCCGCAGGGCGACCGAAGGTTGTTGGCGCGCCGGCGACCGTAATCTCGCTTACCGTCGGCTCCCGCGTGAGCAGGGCGACTCCCTGCTCGACGACGGGAGTGTCGAGCGCGGTCCCGAGGACGACGACAGCCTGGACCTGCGCGGTGAGCCGGTCGCCGGTCGCAAGACCCAGCGCTGTCGCCACGAGGAGAAAGGCCGCGACAGCGAGCCGCCACGGCCGCAGAAGCTCAGCCCGCATTCTCGGAACGCTAGTCTCGGGCGCCTTGCGCCTGAATCCGTGGAACCTCGGCGTCGCGCTGATCGCGTCCCTCTGGGGCTTCGTCTCCGTCATCGTCGCCGGGATCGACGTCACGGGGCTCGCCTTGGTCTTCTGGCGTTGCTTGATCGCCGCGGCCACGCTGGGGGTCGGGTTCCTGGCGCTGCGCCGGTTGCCTTCGCTCGTTCTGCGTGCTCGGCGCGTCCACGTCGCCGGTCTCAGCCTCCTGCTTGCCCTCCATTGGGTGCTCTTCTTCGAGACGCTGAAGCGGGCCTCCGTCGCCGTGGCGATTCTGCTCGTCTACACCGCGCCCATCTTCCTCGCCGTCCTGGCGCCGCTCTTCCTCCCGGAGCGGCGGAGCCGGATCGGCCTCGCGGCCCTCGCGATTTCCGCGCCCGGCCTGGCGCTGATCGCGCTCGCAGGTGAGGGAGGCACGGGGGCCGAACCGGCCGCAATCGGGCTCGGGCTGGGCGCCGCGCTCACATACGCCTTTCTGATCATCTGGGCCAAGACCGTCGTCCCCTACGTCTCGGTGCCCGCGATGGTGTTCTGGCAGTACGTGCTTGTCGGTCTGGTCGTAGCGCCCTTCCTCCTCACAGGCGGGCAGATCGTCCCGGACGGGGATGAATGGCCCTGGGTGCTCGTTCTCGGAGCACTGCTCACGGCCGTGCTCGGCGTTCTCTACCTGCGGAGCCTGCGGAACGTGACCGCTCAGGCGGCCGGCCTCCTCGCGTACATCGAGCCCGTCTCGGCCAGCTTTCTCGCCTGGGCCATTCTCGGAGAGGAGCTCGGCTGGCAAGTCGTCCTCGGCGGTCTTGCCGTCGTCGCCGGCGGGGCGCTGGTCGTGCTCTACGAGGACGTCGAGGCACCCGGTCCGGAGGCGCCGGCCGGCGTTAGGATGCGCGCTTGATGGCGGCCGGAAAGGGATCGGCCCCGGACCGAAACCTCGCGCTCGAGCTCGTCCGAGTCACCGAGGCAGCCGCGCTCGGCTGCGCGCGCTGGATCGGCCGGGGCGACAAGGAAGCCGCCGACCAGGCCGCCGTAGACGCGATGCGGGCGATGCTCGACACCGTTGCCATGGACGGCGTCGTCGTCATCGGCGAAGGCGAGAAGGACAAGGCGCCGATGCTGTTCAACGGCGAGGAGATCGGGAACGGGGAACCGCCCGAGGTCGATGTCGCAGTCGACCCCCTCGAAGGCACGCGACTCACCTCGGTCGGGCAACCGAACGCGATCTCGGTCATCGCGGTCGCCGAGCGCGGAACGATGTTCTTTCCGGGTGCCGCGGTCTACATGGACAAGATCGCCGTGGGGCCGGAGATCGGCGACGTGATCGACATCGATGCGTCGCCCAGCGAGAACGTCGCCCGCGCGGCGAAGGCGAAAGGCGTCAAGCCGAGCGAGATCGCCGTCGTCGTCCTCGACCGGGAGCGCAACCAACCGCTGATCGATGAGCTCCGGGAGGTGGGGGCGAAGGTGAACCTCATCACGGACGGCGATGTCGCCCCCGCGATCGCGGCCGCGCGGCCCGGCACCGGGGTCGACATGATGATGGGGATCGGGGGGACGCCCGAGGGCGTGCTCGCGGCGGCCGCGGTCAAATGCCTCGGCGGTGCTGTGCAGGGACGTCTGTGGCCTCGCGACGACGAGGAGAGGCAGAAGCTCGTCGGCGCCGGTTACGAGCCGGACCGGGTGCTCACGACCGACGACCTCGTCGGGAGCGACAACGTGTTCGTCGCGGCGACCGGCGTCACCGACGGCGCCCTCCTCCGCGGAGTCCGCTTCACCCGCGACGGAGCCGTGACCGACTCGATCGTCATGCGCTCACGCTCGGGCACCGTGCGCCGCGTCGAGGCCAATCACGTGCTCGAGAAGCTCTCCAAGCTCTCCGGCCGGGAATACCGCTAAGCAACTCCTGCGGCTTCTTTTTCCAGCTGCTCGCTGTACTCGCCGGAGCGGGCGAGGCCGTTCATCTTCGCCCGGTGCGCGAAGGCTTCCTGGCCTGTCTGGACGTTGTTCGGTTCTCCCCGCCAGGCCTTGAGCGCAGGCGCCTGGAGCGCACGACCGTAGGAGAACGACAGCTGCCAGGGGTGCTCGCCCATCGCGTTCATCGCGTTCAGGTGGGCAGTGGCGAGCTCGTCGCTCTGGCCGCCCGAGAGGAAGACGATCCCGGGGACGGCCGGCGGCACGGTCTCGCGGAGCGCCCGCACGGTCTGCTCGGCCACCTCGTCGACGCTCGCCTGTTCCGAGGCGTCCTTGCCCGAGAGGACCATGTTCGGCTTCAGCAGCGTCCCTTCGAGCTGGACGCACTGCAAGTGCAGCTCGTTGTAGACGGCGTGGAGCGTGCGGACGGTCACGTCGTAGCAGCGCTCGATCGCGTGGTCGCCGTCCATGAGCACCTCGGGCTCGACGATGGGCACGAGGCCGGCCTCCTGCGAGAGCGCTGCGTAGCGGCCGAGCGCGTGCGCGTTCACGTGGATGCAGTAGTCGGTCGGCAGGCCCTCGCCGATCTCGATCACGGCGCGCCATTTCGTGAAGCGGGCACCCAGCCCGCGGTACTCCTCCAGGCGCTCGCGAAGGCCGTCGAGGCCCTCCGTCACCGTTTCGTCCGGCGAGCCGGCCAGCGGCTTCGCGCCCTTGTCCACCTTGATGCCCGGAATGACACCCGCCGCCCGGAGCACCTCCGGGAAAGGTGTCCCGTCCGACGACGACTGACGGATCGTCTCATCGAAGAGGATGACGCCGCTGATGTGGTCGCCGATCCCCGGGGTCGTGAAGAGCATCTCGCGATACGCGCGCCGGTTGTCCTCTGTCGACTCGACCTGGATCGAGTCGAAGCGCTTCTTGATCGTCCCGTCGCTCTCGTCGGCGGCGAGGATGCCCTTGCCCGGCGCGACGATCAGGCGTGCCGTCTCCTGCAAGCCCTGAAGCATCGTGGCCATGTCACATCCCTCCTTGCTGCCTGCCATTATCGCGCATACCCACGCGATTGACTTTCTCTCCCGCCGCGTGATAAACGAGAGCTGCCCAGGCCGTAGGGGACTGGGGGGAGAGGAGGATGCATGCGAAAGCTGCTGCTTCTAGGAGCGTCGGCGCTCGCTCTGCTCGTGCTCACGAGCGGGGCTGCCGCCGGCCCCGATCATGGCCTCGCAGGTCCAGACGACGGGATCGGCTCGCTGGGTGGAAACAATCTCGACCCGAGCGCGGCGCTGATCGCCCTCGACGCCGAGCAGGGCGACGTCGTCAGCACCGGCCCGTTCGCCGACGTCGTGAAGAACCTGGCCGTCGCCGGGCGCGGCGAGCGGCTCATGCCGAACGCGACCACCGACGTCTGGGCTCTGGACGGCTACGCCTACATCGGGACGTTCAACGAACCCTGCGGCGACGGCACCGGCGCGAACGGCTCGGGGGTGCGCATCTTCGACGTTTCGAACCCGAACAGGGTTCGACCGGCCGGGTTCCTGCCGTCGGTCGAGGGCAGCCGGATCAACGACGTGAAGGTCGCGAACATGGGAAGCGGCACGATCCTCGTGCACTCGAACGAGTCGTGCGCCGGCGGCGCCGGCGGCTTCGAGGTGTACGAGGTGAGCAACCCGCTGAGCCCGGTCCACCTGGCGCACGTCCAGGTCGACGACTCGAACGCCGTCCTGCGGGACGTGTTCGGGGTGACCGACGTCGGCGTCCACAACCTGTTCCTGTTCGAGCAGGGGGCGCGCGACTACGTCGCCCTGCAGGCCGAGGGCTTCTACGGGAGCTTCCAGATCTACGAGCTCACGGATCCAGCGGATCCGCAGTTCGTGAGCGCGTGGGGTGCCGAGCATCTTTGCCCGTTTGGCCCCACTTTCTGCAGCCCGGATCCGAACGCGGACACCGACGCCGCGCGGATCGTCAGCACCGTGAACAACTGGCTGCTCCAGGGCTTCGGAGCCTCACGCAACCGTCTGCTGCACGACATGACGATCTCGGCCGACGGGACAAAGGCGTACCTGAGCAACTGGGACGCGGGCCTGGTCTTGCTCGACATCAGCGATCCGGCCAACCCGCAGTACGTCTCGACCGCGCTCGACCCGACCGTTCGCGACGGCGAGGTCAACAGCCATGCCGCCTGGCCGACGGCCGACGGGAAGACCGTCGTCGAGACCGAGGAGGACTTCGAGGTCTTCTCGAGCGAGGTTCCCCTCGGCAACTTCACCTTCCAGGATCGGCCCACGAATACGATCCCCGGCGTCGGCGTGAGCACGAACGCCGGCGACGACTTCGAGGCGAACCCGGGCAACAACGTCACGGTGAACGCGACGAGCGTGACCGTGAACAGCGGGCCGCTCGCCGGCAACGTCTACCCGGCGAGCGAAGGCGTTGGCAACCAGCCGCGCTTCGCGACGACGGGGCCGATCACGGGCGATGCGGAGTTCGTCGGCCTCGCCTGCGACCCGGTCGCGACCGACCTGACCGGGAAGGTGGCGATCGCCCGGCGCGGGACGTGCTTCTTCGGCGACAAGCTCGCCAACGTCGCGGCGGCCGGCGCGACGGCGATCGTGATCGCCAACAACGTCGGCGACAGCGACTGGTCGGGCATCCGGATCTGGGACTACTCCGATCCGGAGAACCCGCAGCTCGCATCGATCTTCGACACGCTCTGCTCCGTCCAGCCGCGTGACGCGAGCTGCGACCGGCGCGGGACGTACTCGGTGCACAACGTCATCGTCGAGGGGAGCAAGGCGTACCTCTCGTGGTACTCGGACGGCGTGCTGATCCTCGACATCTCCGACCCCTACAACCCTGTCGAGATCGCGCGCTACCACCGCGAGGGCCCGGACTTCGAGGCGATGAACGGAGGCATCCAGAACTTCTGGGGCATCTACAAGGAGTCGAATAGGCCGTGGATCTACGCCTCCGACCGAAACGGCGGTCTGTACGTGCTCAAGGAGTACGGTTCCGGCTCGGCCAAGCAGGGCAAGCGCTAAGCCGAACCGAACCAGCACTCAGGAGGGCCCGGCTCCGGCCGGGCCTTCCTCTACCCGGTGAGGAAACCGACAACTTCGAGCACGTTGTCGGCGATGCCGGTCGCCATGAGCGCGATGGCAAGAATGATCACGGGCGTGATCACGGCGAGGATGACGCTGTACTCGGCCATCGTCTGGCCGTCTTCCCTGCGGAGGAGGCGGCGTTCGTCCATCTTCGAATCGTCGCCTTGAGAGACACTTGACGCTATCCCCGGAAGGGGGATGCGGCGCTATCCTTGGCTTCGCGCGGACGTAGCTCAGTTGGTAGAGCATCAGCTTCCCAAGCTGAGGGTCGCGGGTTCGATCCCCGTCGTCCGCTCTTTTCGTGCTTTCCGCGACCCTGCACACGAATTACGGCCAGATCGAGCTGGATCTGTTCGACGAGGGCGCCCCCAAGACGGTCGCGAACTTCGTCAAGCTCGCCGGCGAGGGCTTCTACGACGGCGTCGTCTTTCATCGTGTGATTCCGGATTTCATGATCCAGGGCGGCGATCCGACCGGCACGGGGACCGGCGGGCCCGGCTACACGTTCGAGGACGAGATCAATCCCCATCCGGTCGCCCGCGGCGCCCTCGCGATGGCGAATGCGGGACCGGACACGAACGGGAGCCAGTTCTTCATCGTGACCGCCGAAGCGTGCCCATGGCTGGACGGAAAGCACACCGTCTTCGGCCGTGTCTCCGGCGGCATGGAGGCCGTCGACGAGATCTCCGGAGTCGAACTCGGCCCCGACGACAGGCCGCGGGCCGAAGTGGTCATCGAGCGCGTCGAGCTCGCGTCCTAGCGACCGGCGTAGAAAGCGCGTTAGATCTCCAAAAGTTGGGAAGGATTCCGCCGTGCGTGTTAGCCCACTCGCGTTGGTCTACATCGTCATCGGCGTCATCGTCGCGGCGTTTCGCGACTACCTGGAGAACCTCGACCGGCTGAAGCCGATCATCTCCGCGATCCTCGCTGTCCTCCTGTGGCCCCTCGTCCTCATCGGCGTCGACGTTCACATCGACTAGTGGGCTAGAGCGCGGCCCGAGCGGCCGCGAGCACGACTTGCGCTGCCTTGCGCAGCTTGACGCGGTCGAGGCGGCGCACGCGGTCGCACGGCTGATGCCAGCAGACGTCCCAGCGCCACGTGATCCACCCGGCGGGAATACCCCCGCGCGTGAGCTCGGCGTGGTCGGACTGGCCGCTGTCCGGCAGATAGCTCGCGGCGAGGCCGAGCTCGCGCGCCCGCCCAAGCGCTGAACGCGCCGACCGGTTCGGAGCTCCTTCGAGGCCGCGCACGTTCAGGGTCGGGCCGACCGCGACCATGTCCAGGGAGAGCGCGAGCCGGATTCCGGGCCGGGCCGTCCTGGGGATGCTTCGGAGGAGGCGCTGCGATCCGAGGTGGACCCGCGAGCCGGTGACGTGCCGCTCCTCGGCCCCAAGCGCGGCGACGAGCACGCCCGGTTCGGCGTGAAGGGAACGCGCAACCTCGAGCATCGCCGCGACCCCGGAGCCGTTGTCGTTCGCGGCTACCGTGCCGCGGACGCCGTCCATGTGGGCGACGACGATGGCCCGTATCGGTCCGGAGGTGCGGCCGACCACATTCCGAGAGAGGCGCCCGTTCGGGAGGCGGAACGTTTGCACTACGACCTGGTAGCCGAAGCTCGCCAGTTGCTCGCTGACCATGCGTCCGACTCGCCGCTCGTTGAGAGTTCCCGCCGGGCGTGGCCCGAGCAGGGTCATCGCCCGGACGAACTCCTTGGCCCGCGTGCCGGACACAGCGTGGTCGGCCGCTGCGGGCTGCGCGACGACGAGTGCGAGAGAGGCAACGAGGACCCCGAGCGCTGAACGCCTCACGGCACCGAGCTTAGCGGCTGGTATCGTCGGATCCGTGGCAGAGAGCCTCGAAGCGCTCCTTCGCCGGGCGTTTCCCGACGCACGCGAGCTCGGCGTCGTCGACCGCACCGGCACGGGCGACCACTTCCACGTCACCATCGTTGCCCCGCGCTTCGCCGAGCTGTCGCGCGTCGACCAGCACCGTCTCGTCTACGACGCGCTGGCGGAGCCGCTGGCCGACGGCACCATCCACGAGCTGCGGATCACGACCAGAGGAGACGGATGAGCGACCTCCAGCAGAAGATCAAAGATGTCATCGAGACCGAGCCCGTCGTCGCGTTCGTGAAGGGGACGCACGAACAGGTGATGTGCGGGAACTCCCAGCGGGCGATGGATGCGCTCCGCTCCGTGGGAGCCTCGTTCGCGGCCGTCGACGTTCTCCCCGACCCCCGAATCCGCCAGGAGCTCTCCGCCCTCTCGAGCTGGCCGACGATCCCTCAGGTGTTCGTGGGCGGCGAGCTCGTCGGCGGGGCCGACATCGCGCAGGAGATGGCGGCGACGGGCGAGCTCGAGGCGAAGCTGGACGAGAAGCTCGGCGGCGCCTGGCGGGACGGCGGCTCCGAGCGAACAATCGCGGTCAGCGACCGCGAGGATCCGTTGCGGCTCGCTCGCTGAGGGTGAACGCGTTTCTGGGCGGGGGAGCCCAGGCGCTTCACGTTCCGGTGCGGTAGTGGAGATGCACCACGCCGTTGCCGAAACGGCGTTCATCGAGCAGTTCGAGCTCCAGGCGGACATTGTCGGGGAGGGACTGCTTGCCCCCTCCCACCACGATGGGCGTGACGAACAGGTGGTACTCGTCGACCAACCCGGCCTTGATCGCCTGGGCGGCGAGGTCGGGACCGCCCACGGCGATGTCACGTCCCGCTGACGTTTTCATCTGCCGGACCGCTTCAGGGCCGAAGTCTCGTTCGATCCGCGTCCTGGCGCTGGATACCGACTCCAGCGTCTTGGAGTACACGACCTTGTCGGCCGCCCGCCATATCTTCGTGTAGTCCTGCATGAAGGGCGGCTGGTCGGCGAGGGTGTGCATAGTCTCCCAGGAGACCATCACCTCGTACATCCGCCGCCCGTAAAGGTAGGTGCCGACCTGCCGCTCGAGGTCGTTGACGAAGCTGTGCACCTCCTCATCCGGCGCAGCCCAGTCGAAGTTCCCGTCTTCGTCCGCCACATACCCGTCGAGTGATGTGATCGCCGAGTAGATCAGCTTGGCCACAATGCGCCTCCCTTTACACAACTGATCGCATTTCGCAACCAGCGGGGAAAAAGCATGGGTAGCATCTAGACCCGCGACCTCAGCAGGATCGCCTTGATCGCCTGGTGGCTCTCGTCCCCCGGCGACTCGGAGATCACGGTCGCTGGCCGCTCGAAGCGGGCGAGCGCGTCTCCCAGCGGCTCTGCGCGTAGCGTTCCCTCGCCGTACGGCAGGTGCTTCGTCTCGTTCCGGTTCGCGAAAGCGATATCGGAGAAGTGCACGTGGAAGGGCGCGCCGGGCTCGAGGACCTCGTCGGCCGCGGCAAGGATGCTGGCGAAGGCGTCGGTCTCGAGGAACGCGCCGTCGGTGACCGCGTGCAGGTGGGCGAAGTCGAGCACGGGGCGAACCCACTCGAAGCGCGCCGCGAGCCAGAAGACGTCTTCGGCCGTACCGAGCTCCCGCACACGCCCCATGATCTCCATGCCGAAGGGAACGCCACGCCCCTTCGCCTCGAGGCGCTTTCGGAGCGCGACAAGGTCCTTTGCTACTGCGTTCAAGGCTGCCTTTCGGGTTCGGCCGAGCAGGAACCCGGGGTGGACGACGACGACCTCGGCGCCCAACGCCAAGGCCACCCCGGCGGTGTGGTCGAGCATGCCGAAGGCGCGTTTCCGCTTCTGCTCGTCGCCCGCGAGATGGCCCGGAAACGCCGCGATCGGGGCGTGAACGGAAAGGACGATTCCGGCCTCGGCCGCGAGCTCGCCGAGACGGCGCGCGAACTCGTACTCGTCCTTCATCCAGAAGCCGCCCTCGAAGTCGATCTCGCAGGCCGTGTAACCCCGTTCGAGCAGGATTGCGAGCGCTGCCTCGGGGCTTTCGCGGCTGGGGAGGCGGGCTGGTCCGAAGCGAATCGCGGCCACGAGTTCCGTCCGACGCCAAGGGTACGTTCTTACGCATGGCGAAGCGACCGACGCGCATCGAGCTGCTCGAGCTGGACATCGATCTGCGCCTGGCCGATCTCTGGGGCGAGGCGTGCGGTGTGAGCGACTGGAACCTCGAGGTGGTCGCCGCGTTCCTGCGGGCCGCGTACGGCAAGGGCTACTGCGACGCGCTCACCGAGGACGCTCCCGGCTCCCTGTGTCGCGACCACGGCTACAAGATCCCCGCCCGCAGCCCGCAGCCCCTCCCAGACCTTTAGAGCTAAGCCCGCCGGAAACCCCCGGTAGACTCGGGGTGTGGCTCGTCGGCGTAGCCCCGCACGCCTGGTAATCGCGCTCTCGGTCGCCGCCACGCTCGCGGTTTTCCTGCTCTACACGAGCTTCGCGGGCGGCGCCACGCCTTCCTTGCGCCCGAGCCAGCTGGCCGATCATCCCGGGAAGGTGAGCCTGGCGGGAGTCGTGCTCGCGCCCGTGCGCGGCGACGCCCGCGGTAACGGACTGCGTTTCCGCCTGAGGGACATCGACGGCAAGGCGACCGTGAACGTCATCTATCGCGGCTCGGTACCGGACCTCTTCGAGGCCGGCCGGCACGTCTACATGCGCGGAGAGCTCCGCAACGGCGTCTTCGTCGCGGAGCGAGACTCGCTCGTGACGAAGTGCCCCTCCAAGTACGTCCCCAAGGAGAGCTAGCTGCCTGAGCTGGGCCGGGCCGCGCTCGTCGTCGCTCTCGGGCTGACCGTCTATGCGGCCGGCGCGGGCGCGTGGGCCGCCTGGCGCGGCCGCAGGCGCCTGGCCGATTCGGCGGCAAACGCCCTCTTCGCCGCGTTCGGCGCCGCGGCCGTCGCCAGCGTCGTGCTGCTCGTCGCGCTCGCCGGCCGTGATTTCTCCTTCGTCTACGTCTCCCGCTCCACGAGCCGGGAACTGCCGCTCGGGTACACGCTCGCGTCGTTCTGGAGCGGACAGGCGGGCTCCCTCCTCCTCTGGTTCCTCGTTCTGACGGGCGTCGGCTCGGCCGCCGTGGCGCTCAATCGCAGGCTGGTGCGGGACGTGCTTCCCTGGACCGTCCCCATCCTCGCAGGCGTCGGCACGTTCTTTGCCTTCCTCCTCGTCGTCGTGGCGACTCCCTTTGCGACACAGGTGCCGCCCGTGGACGGGGCGGGGATGAACCCGAGCCTGCAAAACCCGTACATGCTCGCCCATCCGCCCCTGCTCTATCTCGGCTACGTCGGCCTGACCGTGCCGTTCGCGTTCGCGATGGCGGCACTCGCCTCGCGCCGGATCGACGAGCGCTGGATCGTCGCCACTCGCCGCTGGACGCTTGCGGCGTGGACCTTCCTCGGCTTCGGGATCCTGCTCGGCGCGAAGTGGGCCTACGAGGAGGTGGGCTGGGGGGGATGGTACGCCTGGGATCCGGTCGAGAACGCCGCCCTGATGCCCTGGCTCGTCGCGACGGCCTTTCTGCATTCGGTGATGGTCCAGGAGAAGAAGAACATGCTGCGCGTCTGGAACGTGGTTCTCGTCGCGCTTGCCTTCGGGCTTTCGCTCTTCGGCACGTTTCTGACGCGGAGCGGTGTGATCAACTCGATCCACAGCTTCACGCAGTCGTCGATCGGCCCGTGGTTCCTCGGCTTCATCGCCCTCGTCGCTGCAGCCTCGACGGCGCTCATCCTCTGGCGCCTGCCGGTCCTGCGCTCGCGCACGCGCCTCGAGTCGCTCGTCTCGCGCGAGGCGGCCTTCCTCTACAACAACCTCTTCCTTGTCGCGCTCGCTCTCACCGTCCTGTGGGGCGTGATCTATCCGCTCGTGTCCGAAGCGGTGCGCGGCGTCGCGGTCACCGTCGGAGCGCCCTACTACGACTTCTTCGCCGTCGTCTTCGGGCTCCCGCTCGTCCTGATGATGGGAATCGGGCCGCTCGTCGCCTGGAGGCGCGCTTCCCTCAAAGCGCTTGCCGCCTCCCTCGCGTGGCCCGGCGGGGCCGCGCTCGCCACCGGGGTGGCCCTGCTCCTCGGCGGAGCCGGCTCGAGCCTGCTCGGGCTGGTCGGCTACACGTTCGCAGTCTTCGTTCTCGCGGCGATCGTGCTCGAGTTTGCCCGCGGAACCCGCGCGCGGCGCGCGCTTTCCGGCGGGAGCTGGAGCGCAGCCTTGGGCACGCTCGTGGCCCGCAACCGACGCCGCTACGGCGGGTACATCGTCCACGCCGCGATCGTTCTACTGGTTGTCGGTGCCGTCGGAATCGGCGCGTTCGGCACGACGCGGGAGGCGAGGCTTACCCGTGGGGAGACGATGCAGGTCGGCGCCTACACGCTCCGCTATCTCGGCAGCGAGCAGACCCGCGGCGCCAACGCGGTGGAGCTTCGCGCCGGGCTCGCCGTCGCCCGCGGCGGTGACGAGCTCGGCGTCGTGCGCGCGGGCAAGAACCGCTACCTCGCAGAGCAGCAGACGTCGAACGAGGTGGCCATCCGCTCGGATTGGCTGCGCGGCGAGGACCTCTTCGTCATCGCCGACCAGTTCAACCCGGACGGGTCCGTCTACCTCAAGGTGCTCGTCAACCCGCTCGTCAACCTGATCTGGCTGGCCGGTCTCGTCTTCGTCGCGGGCGCGCTCGTCACGATGTGGCCGGACGCTCGCGAGCAGCGGCGGCTGGCCCGTCGCTTCGCGGACGAGGGAGTTCTGGCGCGCGCATGACGCTCGAGCTGGTCGGGCTCGCCCTCGGGGCCGCGCTGGCGGCCCTGGCGGTCGTCTTCGTCGCGGGGCCCCTCCTGAGGGAATCCGCCCGGGGCGAACGACGGGCGCCTGCGGACGACGCGCACGTTCGCCTGCTCGAGCAGCGGGACCGGGCCCTGGCCGCCCTCAAGGAGCTCGAGTTCGACCACCGGACCGGCAAGGTCTCGGATGCCGACTACCGCGCGCTCGTCGGCCCGCTACGCAGGGAGGTCGCCGGTGTGCTCCAGGCTTTGAGGCCGAGTGGGAAGCGGCCGAAACGGGAAGTGGATGTTCATGCCTGACTGTCCCAACTGCGCCGCCCAGGTTCCGGCCGGGAGCAAGTTCTGCCCCGAATGCGGGCGCGCGCTCGCCGACGCCCCGGCCACGCCCGTCTCCGCGGCGTGGCGGCGCTGGCCCCCGGATCCTCTACTCGTAGTCGTCGTGGCGCTCGTCGCCGGCGCCGTCGTGCTCCTCGTCGCCGCCGAGTGGGCGTGGGGTGTCGTCGCGCTTCTCGGCGCCGGGCTCGTCTTCCTGTCCCAGCGGGAGGCCGAGCGCCGGGCGGCCCGGTACGCGCTCGCCGGGTTCGGAGCGCGCATCGCCGCTAGGCGGAACGTGTTCGCGGCCCGCTCGCGGGGTCAGCTCGACCTCTTCCGCGCCCGCCGGGAGCGGGCCGAGCTAGAACCCGACCGGACGCGGGCGTTCCAAGAGCTCGGCCATGCCGTGTACCACAAGGACAAAGCGGGAACCGAGTCGGCCAAGGCGGCCGTTGCGGAGGTCGTCGCGAAAATCGAAGCCAAGGAGGCCGAGATCGACACCCTGATCAAAGCGGTCCAGGAGCGCGTGCAGCGCGCGCAGTTCGGCGTGAGGCCGACTGAGAGGCTGGAGCAGCCCCCCGAGCCGGCCCGCGTCCCGGAGCCGTGGCCGCCGCCGGACGAGGGCACTCCTCCGGAGCCGGCCCCGAGCCCGAGCCCCGAGCCAGAACCGGAGCCGGCCGAGCCGCCGCCGAAGCCGGAGCATCCTCCCCTGCCGCAGACGAAAGCACGCAAGCGAAAGGCCCGGAGCACACGGTCGAAGTAGCGCCCGCGCCCAACTTCCTGTAGAAAACGCTGCTTCGAGAAGGAAAAACCCCCTGCTGGCCGCGGGAGGGACGTCCGCGCGCCCGGCGAAACTTCGTCCGGTGACCGATCTTCGACGCATCAGTCTGCTCGCCGCCCTCGTCGCGGGCCTGCTGACGATCCTCGTTCCGGGGGCCTCCGGGCAGTCCGCCTGGGATCAGAAGCGCTACCTCGACTCGCGGATCACCGGCCTGCACGCCCAGATCGCGCAAGCGAAGGAGCAGGAGGGCGTCCTTACGAGCGAGATCGAGGCGGCGAGCTCGCGCATCGGGGCGCTCGAGGACAAGATCGCCGTCCTCACCGACAGGCTCACGAAGCTCGAGGCCGACCTCGCCGCCCGTCGCAGGCAGCTCGAGCGGCTGGAGGAGCTCTATGAGGAGCAGACGGCGCAGCTCATCAGGCTCCGGAAGCAGCTCGCGGTCGCGCAGGCCCGGCTCGAGGCGCGTCTTGTGGAGCTCTACCAAAGCGCCGAGACCGACGAGCTCGGGATCATCCTCGGCGTCCAGACGCTCGGGGAGATGATCGAGCAGATCGACTACATCACCGAGATCGGGCGCCAGGACCGGACAATCGTCGACGAGGTCACCCAGCTGAAGATCGAGACCAGGGTGGCGCGCCAGAAGACGGCGGCGACGAAGAAGAAGGTGGCACAGGCGACGGCGGCGCTCGCGGCCAAGACGGCCGCGGAACGGGCAGCCCGCCAGACGCTCCTGTCCCAGCAGGCCTCGCTTGACGCGCTGCGGGACGGCAAGCAGAGCCTCCTAGGGGATGTGCGCGAGGACCGGAAGCAGGCGGAGGAGAACCTGGCGGCTCTCGAGGCAGCCAGCGCTGCGCTGACCGGCCAGCTTCAGGGCAGCGCTTCTTCGTCGAGCAGCAGCGGCCCGTCCACCGTCTCCTCGAGTGGCCTGATCTGGCCTGTCAGCGGCGTTCTCACGAGCGGGTACGGGCCGCGCTGGGGCCGGATGCACACGGGGATCGATATCGCTGCGCCGACCGGGACTTCGGTGCAAGCGGCCGCAGGCGGAACGGTCATCATCGCGGGCTGGATGGGCGGGTATGGGAATCTCATCGTCGTGGATCACGGGGGCGGCCTGGCGACTGCGTACGCGCATCTCTCCGCGATCTACGCAGGCGGGGGCGCGGTCTCGCAGGGGCAGTCGATCGGCGCGGTCGGCTCAACGGGGAATTCGACCGGGCCGCACCTGCACTTCGAGGTCCGCGTGAACGGATCGCCCGTCGACCCGATGGGCTACCTGTAGGGGCCGGGCCTGCCCGGCCCGCGGGCGGGATGAATCCCGCCCCTACGTAAAGACGGCGTAGAGGATGACGCCCGCGAGGATCGCGACGACGATCCACACGAGCGGGAGGAGGCGGAAAGCTCGCCGTTCGCCTTCGGACGGTCCGCGTTCTGGTTCCATCGAGGGCTAGGTGCCCACGCTCGTAAAGGCGAAAACCGACTACCGCTCGACGACCCGAAGGTCGCGCAGCCCGCGATAGCGCCCTTCCAGGCCGAAGCCGTAGCCGACGAAGAACTCGTCCGGCACGGTGAAGCCGACGTACCGCATCGGCAGGTCCTCGACGAGGCGGCGGTAGGGGCGGTCGAGGAGCGTGCAGACGGCCAGGCTGGACGGACGCCGCAGCGTCAGCGTCTTCACGAGGTAGTGGAGCGTGAGCCCCGTGTCGACGATGTTCTCGACGATGACGACGTCGCGGTCGGTGATCGGCATGTCGAGGTCCTTGATCACCCTGATGCGGGTCCGCCCGCCGAGTGCGCCGTCGTACCCCTGGAGGATGACGAAGTCGAGTGCGTGCGGGATCTCGATCGCCCGTGAGAGGTCGGCGAGGAAGACGAAGGCCCCCTTGAGCACGGTCGCCAGCACCGGCTCACGGCCGGCGTAGTCGCGCGCTATCTCAGCGCCGAGCTCTCGCACGCGACCGAGGATCTCCCGCTCGGCCAGGTAGACGTCGCCGATACGCGGGCTATGAGTCGTTACGTGACGGGGCTGAGGCCGTATTTGTGGGCGAGGCGCTCGAAGTCGCGCCGGGTAAAGAGCTTGATTTTGATCTCCGGATACCGCTCGTGGAGCTTGCGGATCTTGCGGTTCTTACGGGTAACGAGGGACTGCTTCATCACCGTCACCTCGAGGTAGAGGTCCTGCTCCGGAAGGTAGAAGTCCGGCGTGAACGCCTCGAGAACGCGACCGTTCTCATCGGACTCGAGCACGAATGAGCGCGGCTCGTACTCCCACGGAATGCCGTAGAAGTCGAGCAGCTTCGCGCACTCCACCTCGGCTGGATTGGCGAATGCGGGACCACCCTCAGAATTTGCCTGGAAATCAGGCGTTTCTACCGCCATCCAAAATTGAGGGTAGCAGTAGCCCCGGACGGCCCCGACTACACTTAGACGGCACTTTTTCGTGTAGTCGCGAGGGGAAGCAGGGGGCCCGGCGAGTGTTTCGCATCGCGCATATCTCCGACCTCCATTGCGGGTCGCCCTACTTCGTCCCCGACCTGCTCGAGCGTGCCCTGCTCGAGATCAACGAGCTCGAGCCGCGGATCGTCATCTGCTCGGGCGACCTGACCGCTTTCGGCTTCAAGCAGGAGTACGCGGAGGCAAAGGAGTACCTCGACCGCCTCGCCTGCGAGCACCTCGTCGTCGTCCCGGGCAACCACGACTCCCGGAATGTCGGCTACATCCACTTCGAGGAGCATTTCGGCGAGCGCAACCCGGTCCTGCACGTGGACGGCGTGAGCGTCGTCGCGGTCGACTCCTCGGAGCCGGACCTCGACCATGGGCACATCGGGCGCAGCCGCTATGCGTGGATCCGCGAGCAGTTCGAGCCCGAAGCGACCTTTCGGATCTTTGTGCTCCACCATCACCTGCTGCCGGTCCCGGGCACCGGGCGCGAGCGGAACGTCGTCTACGACGCGGGCGACGCGCTCGAGGCGCTTCAGCGCGCCGGGGTCAACCTCGTCCTCTCCGGGCACAAGCACGTGCCGTACGCGTGGCGGCTGGAGAGCCTCTTCGTCGTGAATGCCGGCACCGTCTCCACCCTGCGGCTTCGGGGGCACACGAGGCCTTGTTACAACGTCGTCGAGATCGACGGCCGGCACGTGGACGTGTGGCGCAAGTACCCCTTCCACGACCAGGAGCGCATCATTCAGTTCTCGGTGGATACGCTCGAGTACGAGAAGTACACGGCCCGGATCGAGGACGAGGTCAGCTCGACGCGGCGATGAGAGCTCTCGCCCTCATCGACGGGGAGCACTACCCCGAGGTCGTGCGCGACGCGTTCGCCGAGCTCGAGCACGAAGTTGTCGGTGCCGTTCTCCTGGGCGGTACGGAAAAGCTTCGGGGCGAGCCTTCGTACGGCGTTCCGCTCTTTCCCGACCTCGAGGAAGGGCTCGAAGCGACCGGCGCCGGGCTCGTGCTCGACCTCTCGGACGACCCGGTGCTGGACGCCCGGCGCAGGCTTCGCCTCGCCGCGCGCGCGCTCGCCGCTGGAGTGCCGTACGCGGGCGCCGATTTCCGCTTCGAACCGGTTGAGTTCGCCCCGCTCGACGTGCCCGCGCTCGCGGTCATCGGAAGCGGCAAGCGGGTCGGCAAGACCGCGGTCGCCGGCCATGTCGCCCGGCTTCTAGGCCGAGAGCGTGAGGTGGTCGTCGTCGCAATGGGCCGCGGCGGCCCGCCCGAGCCCGTGGTGGCGGAGGCCGGCCCCGATGTAGACGATCTGCTCGCGCTCTCTCGCGCCGGCGCGCATGCAGCCTCCGACTACCTCGAGGACGCGGCGTTCGCGCGCGTCACGACGGTGGGTGCACGACGGTGCGGCGGCGGCCTCGCCGGGGCGCCCTTCGTCTCGAACGCGGTCGCGGCGGCGCGGTTCGCAGCTTCGCTCGGCCCCGATCTCGTGCTGTTGGAGGGGAGCGGGACGGCGATCCCGCCGGTCGAGGCGCGTGCCCGCATCCTCGTCGTCGGCGCGGCGCAGGATCCCGAGCTCGTCGCCGGCTATCTCGGTGCCTACCGGATCCTCGTCAGCGACCTCGTCGTCCTGACCGGTTGCGATCTGAGGCCGGTCGAGACGCTCAAGAAGGCGATCGGAGAGGTGAAGCCCGAGATCCCGGTCATCGCCACGGAGTTCCGGCCTGCTCCGGCCCGCCCGATCGAAGGACGGCGCGTCGCCTTCTTCACGACGGCGCCTGCCTCGGCCCACGCCGGGCTCCGCACCCAGCTCGAGCGCGAGCACGGCGCCGAGGTCCTCCTGCTCTCCGGGAATCTCGCCCGGAGGGCCGACCTGCGGGCCGACCTGCAGACGGCAGCCGCACGGGACGCCGAGCTCTACCTCGTCGAGGTCAAGGCGGCGGCGATCGACGTCGTCGCGGAGACCGCCGCCGGGCGGGGCGTCGAGGTCGTCTTGTGCGACAACGCGGTGCGGCCCGTCCCCGGCGAGCCGGACCTCGATGCGCATGTCGAGGCGCTGGCGGAGGCCGCGGTGGGAGCTCCCGCTTGATCTCGCCGGAGGCGCGCCCGGCCCTCGGCGAGC
>Ga0214472_10002945_pt1 | contig 18114 bp, 20 predicted proteins | sample RVTome_6_FD_207662 | JGI IMG/M metagenome (GOLD analysis project Ga0214472, IMG submission 207662) | Soil microbial communities from uranium-contaminated site in the Upper Colorado River Basin, Wyoming, United States - RVT140D175 | ecosystem: Environmental > Terrestrial > Soil > Contaminated >...
AGATCCGCCGGCATCCGAGCGTCCCCCAAGGCTATCCTGTCCGGACTTTGCTTCTTCCGATCGTCCGGCGCCGACAGCCCGGTCCATTGACGCTGCGCGAATTGCTGTGGATGGCGTGACCCCACGCTTTGCCTTCGGCGGGTGGCCCATCCATCGCGCAGCGATGGGTGGGGGCGCGATGATCGTGTGCAGAAGATCCATTGGCCCTGTTGGACCATCCCGCCAAACGCGGATACGGTTCAGGTATGCCGTCGCATCTGCACCGCGACGACGAGCCCGGACACACGCACTTTTGGACCATCTCCTGCTACCGTCGGCTGCAGTTCTTCCACGACGACGGCATGAAACGTGTCGTTATCGAAGCGATGCGGACGTTGCAAACGACGCTCGGCGTCTGCCTCGTCGGTTACGTCGTGATGCCGGAACATGTCCACGTCCTGCTGTACCCGCACGCTCGAGGCAACGACGTTCCCACCCCCGTCGCCAACGTCCTGCAGGCCTTCAAACAGTACGTCGGGCGGCACGGCAAGCAGCGCCTCCGTGATGTGTGGCGAAGGCGTCAACGTCTCTGGTCGGAGCCGCTGAATCGCTGGGCACACGGATCGTTCGAAAAGCAGCAAGTGATGAACACCCGGGGTTATGACCGCAATATATTCACCGAGCGCGAGCTGCGCCAAAAGCTCGACTATTGTCATAAGAACCCGCTCACCCGCGGCCTGGTCGACGATCCCGCAGACTGGAAGTGGAGCAGCTACCGATTCTACGAGTTCGGCGACCGCTGGGTCCTGCCGATGGACTGGGACAGGTGCTGGCCGATCGAGTGGTGAAGCTCTCTTGTTTGGTAGCGCATTCGGCACCCGATCATCGTGACCCCACCCTTTGCTATCGCAAAGGATGGGCCACCCGGCCACCCGGCCATCCACTCGTACTGCGCCGAGATTGGATCCTTCAGGTATATCTTCAGGAAGGTCGTTGCTTTGGCCTGCCCGTCCTGCTGTGTAATCGGAGAGCCGTAGTCGCCCTCGGCGACAATGTCTGTGCTGTAGGTCGGCCGCATGCAGCCGAAACTGGGAAACAACGACAGTGCAAGTCCCGAAATAATTGTAGGGCGAATCACCTTTTTCGCCTTGTTTGGCCGCTGCCGACCGAACCACGTTGTGTCGGTTCTCCTATGCCGGGCCTGGCGCGTTCTCGAGTCGGCGGACGACCGTCGCGATATGCCTCAGCCAAACCCGTCGCTGCTCCCATGGCTGTTCAGTCCCAAGTACCGCGAATCGGTACGTGCGCATGCCGGAGCCAACCTGGACTGTTATCGGCTCTGGGCTCCATGCGACCTCAGGTACCTCCATCTCTATGGGCCTGCCCAGAAGGCGATCGCACTCGGCCAGGTCCAAGCCGACCAGCAAACCCTCGCCCTGCCTCTGTATGGGGGAATACTCGCCCTCATCAAACGGAAGAAGTTTGTACTTCGACCACGTGTTCGGCGGGTATTTTGCTGAAGCACTTCCCGGGTAGACCGTTACGTCATGGTCAATCAATGCTTCCAGCCATGCGATCAGGATCCATCGCATTTGCTGCACACGGTCCGAGAACTCGTTCCAGCGGCGTCGGGGCTGAAATGGCATTTCAAGACCTCCAATCCATTAGGGATTCCTTGTCATCATCGACAGTTTTGGCTCCGACGGTGAGCCAGGCGCGGCTGCCCGCAATGTGGCGGGACAGCATAAGGTAAGGAGGCCAACGATATGGCGACCTTTATACTGGGCATGAACGCGAAAATCTACCAGGGCGCTGCGGGGGCGGCCCTCGGGGCCCTGACCGAGATGGGCAACGTCCGCGACGTGACGCTGACGCTCGAGGCCGGCGAGGCGGACATCACGACGCGAGCCAATTCGGGATGGCGGGCCACCGGGCCGACGCCCTATAAAGACAGGAATATGACTCGTCCCGTCCGCAAGTTTATTGCTTGATTCCCAAATCCAAAACTTGTCTGCCAGACGACGACCTCATCACCGACTTGCCAAGTACGGCTCTCGTTCTCATCTGCGAAAATGCCCCATTTTGTGCCATCGCTGAAGGAGATGGATCTGCCACCGAACTCTTGATCTTGCAAGACGACGACAGTTACCCGAGTCCCAATAGACTCAAAAAACGCGGACACAGACTCCATGGTGCGGTTATTGCTCACGGTACTCGTCTCGAATTCCCCTACCGTGACGGTCACCCGGTCACCGGCAAGCCATGAAGAGACGGTGAACTCATCGCGCCTCCCCACGCTCCAAACCGAGAGGTCGTCCAGGACGATTACTCCGTCGAGCGGCCTTGCGAGCAGCGCATCACAGCCGTCCGCATCCGCAAATCCGCATCCGCAGATTCCTTGCTCGGTCTTGTTCGGATCGTTGAGACACTCGTCGATACAGTCAGGTGTGCCGTCGTTGTCGGCATCCGTATCTGCCACCGCGCAGCCGCAGACTCCAGGGCTGTCCTTCTCAGGACTGTTCGGGCAGAGGTCGGGCGCTTGGGGAACATCGGGAACCTGAGGGACATCCGGAGCATCGGGAACCTCTTGACCCTCGGGTGGTTCCGCACTGTCTAGGTCATCTGATCCTCGTGTCAACGTAGCCGACGCGATTGCATCGAAGAATATACGGTCACCGAACTCAGACACGTTACTGCTACCGGTGACCTGGTCCAGGAACTCCAACGTGTCCGGCGGAATGTATTCGTACGTCCACGTACCGGTGGCAACGATTCGGAACTCGTCGGCTTCAATTGTGCTCGTGTACGTGATGACGAGACGGTTCCCTGAGGTGTAGACGCCCTTGATGCTGTTGGTTCCCGTGCCGACTCCGACATCGCTTGTCAGAACAAGTCCCGCGACAGGCGGCACACCGTCCGGTTGAACCAGTGGGAGCCCGTTCGCGTCAACTACCTCCGTGAATGGCTCGGTTTCCGTTTCGTCGGAGAACAGCTCGCCATTGAGCCAAAACCGTGTCCGAGCCGTGATCTCGCCGATGTATATCCCTTCGGGGATAGAGGTCGTGACGCGTGCGTCTGGAGACCCAGGCGTTTGCGCTGCCGGCATCACCCCGCATCCCCCGAGCAACAAAATCCCGGTAAACATGCGCTTCATGGTTGACGAATAGAGCTGCATCGTGTGAGCCTCCTAACAAGTTGGTGCCCGCTGAAAGATGGGCATCGGTTGTTGTCGCAACGTGCCCAGCCGGCATCGGCAAACGACCCACGACCTAGCGAATCTAAGTGAGCACATTTTAGCACACCGGTGCACGGCGTTGCAAGTGGCCCCCCGTCCGGTGCGATAAGCCACTCCGACATGCAGCGGGGCCGGGGCACGCGGCCCTATTCAAAGGACGGTGCATCATCCCGAGGCCATCCTGGCGGCGCAAACGGCGCTGTACGAGGAACTCGTCCATTTTTTCCGGGGCGCGGGCCGAAGCGATCTGGCCAAGGCCGTCGAGACCCAGCGGCGGATGATCGACATGGCGGTCACGCGGATCGAGAATCGAGACGCGTATCGACGGCCAGCCCTTGACATGCGGCGTCGTTCGTGCTGTATCTGTCCAGGACATATGTCGGCCTACGTGTACATTCTACGCTGCCGCGACGGCCGCTACTATTACGGCAGCACGAACGACCTGATCCGGCGTCTGGCCCTACATCGCGCCGGAAAGGTTCGCTCGACCAAGCCACGCCTACCAGTCCAGTTGGTCTACTTCGAAGAGTGCCAGACACCGGATCAGGCCAGGCAAAGGGAGCGATCGCTGAAGAACGGCCGCACGCGTCGGAAGACGATCGATCTGCTGATCGGCAGCTTTCCACGCGAGCGGCTCGCTCCCTTTGCCTGAGCCGCGTGTCAAGGGCCAGGAACGTTAACTCGCCGCACCATTCATCGCCGGCCTGAAACGAATTGAGGACGCGCCTGGGCGGCGAATTGGTAGCGCTCGATTTATCAGACCTGAAGGCCCAACGCAAGGAAAAAACGAAAAATTTTTCCGCCTGCACCCTGAGGGTGACCCAGCAAGTAACCAATATTGAATTGCCTCAGGAGCACAGGACAACGCCCCGGCACCCATGCCCAACATGTAGTGTCATTCCTCTGACGTGTCCCATCAGGTTGCGGTGGCGCGACGTGGCGCCGCCACGGACCGCGAGGCCGCCATGAAGGGCCTCCGGGCCGGAATCGCCTCGGTGGACGACCGTATCGCCAGCGCCGCCCGTTTGCGGCCAAGACCGTCATCCTCGGTTTGCGTGCATCCGTGTCTACGGGTACAAACTGCCCGCGAGGTTGACTCAGGGAGCGGTGTCCGAGTGGCTGAAGGGGCCGCACTGGAAATGCGGTGTGCGGGTAACCGCACCGAGGGTTCGAATCCCTCCCGCTCCGATTCCCCGTCTAAAGGCGCTCCGCGCGCAGCTACGCTTCTTGCATTTCCCGATCGGGTTGGCTGGTGGTGGGCGAAGACGTGTGCGTTTCGACTTGTGCGTCAGCCTCTCGTAACCACTCGTTGATCGATCGAATATACGCCCGTCGCCCATTCGACCAACCGGCAATCAAGTTGTAATAGAAGATGTACCACAAAGCGCTGAACCCATCGCCGACGCCGATCTTTTTACCTTCCGAATAGGTGCGGCCATAGTACGAAATGGGCACCTCATAGGTCCGCGCATTGCTCTTGGATACCATGGCCGTAATCTCAACCTCCATCCCAAACCCCTTACTGGTGATCGGCATGCGCTGGATCACCGGTGTCCGAAACGCCTTGTAGCAGGTTTCAATGTCCGTCATGTTCCGGTTGGTCAGCAAATTGGATAGAAACGTGAGCCCTTTATTCGCCAGGTAATGATAAAAATACAGCACCCGCGCCGCCCGACGAACGATAAATCGGCTGCCATAGACCACGTCAGCTTCGCCGGAGAGAATCGGTGCAATCACAAACGGAATTTCGCGCGGGTCGTATTCGAGATCGGCGTCTTGAATGATCGTCAGTGGACTGCTCACTTCTTGAACGCCCCGTTTCACCGCCGCGGTTTTGCCCTGATTTCGATCCATTCGAATCAGGCGAACGCGCGATGAGTCGAACGCCTCCACCACGCGCGATGTGCCGTCTTGCGAACCGTCATCGACAACGATGATTTCCCGCACGCACGACAATGCATCGACGCGCGCAAGAATCGTGTCGATCGTCCCTTCCTCGTCATACGCGGGAATGACAACCGCCAATACACGCTCATGGGCGGATTCGTCTCGATTCATCTCGGTGTACGATCGCTTCACGGGGTGTCTCAAACCGCTCCGCAGACCTAACTCATACTCGAAGCCGGATGGCTATTCAACCAGACGTACGATCGGACGATCGGAAACCGCTTGCTCAACGTATCGGCTGATCAGCCCGTTTTCCATCTTCTCGTAAAGCGCAACGACTTGGCGTGGATGATAATCCTTACGCAGATAAAGCCTGGCGATGGGAGGCTTCCATTGGGGGATGGTGGTCAGCGAACCGGCCTCCAGAGTGCGCAAGGCTCGAATCATCCTTTCCACACCGGCCGCTATCGCTTTGCATCCAAGGGTGTGCGGTTGATCGGTGGCTTCGATCGACGGGCGGGCGTGCCCCACGATCGGTCCGCTATCGATCCCCGCGTCCAACAGGTGAATCGTCGCGCCGACGTACTCCGGTTCCTCGTTGAGAAGCGGATAGAAATTCGTGCCCGCCCCTCGGTAATAGGGCGACAGACCCAGGTGCATATTCAGCATCCGCCCCGCCCACCGATCAAGAAGCGGCGTCTTAACCAGATTCGTTCCGAAAACTGCCACCGTATCGACACCGGCCGACAGCAAGAATTGCAGCGTCTCCTCAGTATTCAGCATGCCAGGCCCTATCTCGCGAACCATACGACACGCTACTGTCACACTTTGAGGTCCGAAGAATATTGCTTCCTGTCGCCTACGCTCCGCAAAATGGTGCTCGACAATCGCCGCCTCGCTTGCAGAAAGATCGCCGGTATCCACGCGCGCCGGCGAATAGTGAACCCGTTCATACCCAACAGCCACGACGTCAAAGGCGGCACTCAGCCGGCTGGCAAAATATCGATGGCGCGTCTCGATGCTGGTTAAGACTCCGAGTCTCATACGATCTGCCGCTGGGCCTCCAAAAAAAAGAGCCCGGGTCGATAAAGACCCGGGCCGTGGTGTTTCAGTTACGCCCGTCAATCATAGTCCGACCGGGATCGGGCAAGCATCAAACCTTAGAACGTCAATGCTTGGGCATAAGTGATGGCCGCTCCGAAATTAGGCGTATCATCGACCTGATCCAGACCGATCTGCGTGGCAAAGCCCAGCCTTTGGGTATTGCCCATATCCCATTCCCAACCAAGCTCGAGAATATGCATATTGCTCGTGCCATTGTGCAAACCCACACGGTGCAGGTAATCAGCGACCCAGCGTACCGCGCCGTCCAAGCACAAGGGTCCGTCCATGCCGACCACGAATCCCCATTGAAACTCGCGCAGTTCTTCGTCTATATCGCCATTGATCGACTGTGCGAAGGCGTTGATGTGCGAGCGAAGGCCGCTGTCGTATTCGTTGGTGAGAATCAAACGCGCTTCGCCGTCCACACCATTGGAATTGTCGCCCGTGGGAACCCGCGCCTTCATTTGCAACGCAGCGGCCGGCATCGTTCCATCGGGTTCCATGAAACGCAAAGTGAAGCCTAGTACCGTGTCCGCGTTGCCATCGCCAAGCGCAGGACGATCTCCGCCGTCACCGACAAACACGGGAACTTCGGCGAATATCTCCAGGTTCTCCACCGCGCCCCAGGTGAGGCTCGGCGTGAAAACGAAGTCGTCATTCGAATCGCCCAGATTCGCAGGTGCAGAAGCAGTCGTCCACCCGAACGTCAAACGCAAGTCAACCTGCCCCGGCGCGAGCGTTGTGGCATCATCCATCGACCAAAGCTCACGCAATAAATCCGCACCACCGGAAGAACCGCTATTGTCTTCCTGACCAAAAACCGGAACAGCCACCAAAGCCAAAACAGTCGTAAGGACATTGAATCGTTTCATTGCAAAATCACTCCGCCAAAGACATTGAAGCGAATAATTAGGTACTACCGCACCGCATCGGTTCGGAATTACGCACCCACAGTATCAAACCGGAGTCTACCACCGGGCCAGTCCGCGCCAACCCCTTCCGATCTCAAGGATCAGCCTAAGCCCTGGCGCCGAGGCACCAAACTCACAAAACGACATATAAGTGGTTGTCAATAAACAATTTAACGGACACACCGGGCCGGACGTTGAGCCGCGATCAATGTCTAGAACTGTAAGACCTACTTCCCCGATGCGACGGTCAGCGCAGATTGAATCGATAGCGGATAGGTGCTCTCGCCCGCACGGCCGGAAAGCTTATCCTCGGCGTAGACCTTGAGCACGTAGTCCCCCGCCGGCAACGTCGGCGGAAACGTGACCCGCTGGGCGATGAAAAAGTCCCGACGCCGTTGCCGGCATTGATCCACGATTTCCGGCTCCTCATGCTTCCACGCCGATTGCCCGTCGACCGTCAACAACTCAATCCGGGTTCGCAAACGGGTCACGAACCGAGCATCTTCCGACAACTCGGACTGCAAATTCGCAATTTCGGAATAAACGATCGTCGGCACGGATCGCCCTGCGACGAACCGCTCCTCTACCATTTCATCGTACACCCCATACGTGACCACTTTGGAGCATAAAGCGATGGATCGGACAGACGGATCCGTTCGATCCACCAGCAGGTTTCTGAGTTGATCCATGCGCTGCAACGGATCATGTCCACCAAGCCAGGGATCAAGCACCGTACTCCGAATGGCCACAGCCAGTTCGAGAAAGGCGGAAAGAACGGCGCTCTGCTCCGGCGGCAGATTCGGCGACACACGCCGAGCATTGTCCGCGCGATCCAGCGCCAATTGCGTCAAACGCAATTTCCACTCCGTCACGAAGTCCGTCGACTCGCCGGTGCGGGCTTCGAGTTGATCGATGAGTTCGTCGGCCAGGTGCGGGGTCGCGGCTGCGCCCATGTCGAGCGGTTGGTTGGCCGTGTTTAGCCTCTCTGCTGTGGCTTCCGGATCGTCGGTTGGCTTCGTAACCCGAATGGACAGGGACTCGATGACCGGCAACGCGGGGGTCGCAATCGGGCTCGGTGCCCGTGGCAACGTAACTTGCCTGTTGGGTACATGAAACGTGTCACCTACCGGAACCGGCGATTGATCCGATGGCGGCGACGGTACCGCGACGGGTTCATGGCCCGTCGGGGGCGCCGCCTTGAAGTCCACGTCCGCGGCGCTCGCCGTTTCGGGTGTTTGGACGTTTTCGAGATCGTACGCCCGCGTCCGCTCCAAGAAATCCTGCACGGCGGTCACCGCCGTTGGGGGGTTGCTCGGCGGCGGTTCAACCCGGCTGCGCTGTTCGACAATCGGCGAAGCCTGTGTGGATCGCCCCCACGGGGGTAAGGCTTCGATACCGGCGCAGCCGCAGCATCCCCACGGTAGCAACAAAGAAGTCATCAGTGCCCTATAGGGCCTCGTAGATCGGTAGTGTGCCATCATGGCGACCTCTTGTTTCTGAGCAACCCAAGTCCGTTTGTGGGTTGCGAGTCCGTTCATACCGCGCCGTGCGTGACGATAAACTTTTCCACCGCGAGCCCGACGGTCGAACCGCCGGTCTTAACCGCCAGGTCCGCATCCCGAAGGTCGCGGAGCTGTACTTCTAATTGCTTCACCGACACGCGCGTCAATCGTTCTTGCAATCGATGAGGATCCGTAAACATGGATCGTGCCAATGCGCCGACGCTTACGCCGTTATCCCAATTGCGCCGGGCTTCCAACAGACGGCGCACGCCCCAGGCCAGACCGGCGATCGCTCGACCCGGCGCGGCGCGGTCGGTGGCCAGCACCTGCTCCCATTGCCTCATCGCCGAGACCACGTCGTGGGACGCAATCGCGTCGATCACCGCAAAGACATTCTCCTCGCGATGGTTACCCGTCAGCGCGTCTACATCGGCCGGCGTAATGTCCGGTCGATCACCCACAAACGCGGCCAGCTTGCCGAGTTCGGCGCCCAGTGCGCCGAGCGAATCGCCCACGTGTTCACGCAGCGAACCCGTCGTGCCGGGTGTCAGTCGTTTCTTGAAATTCGTTCGTGCCCGTTCCGTGATCCAATCGTCCACGGCGCGACCCTTGGGCGCTAGACAAGATATGACCTCGCCGCTTTTCTGGATCGCCTTGGATAAACGCGTGGTCTTCGGAAAAGATTGGCAGGCAAAAATCAGCGTGCCGCCAACGGCGGGGTCGCGTGCGTAGCGTTCCAGCGCCTCTCGATTTGCGGTGATAAACGGGTCGGCGTCATCGACGATGACGATTCGGCGACCGCCCAGCAGCGACATCGTACGAACCTCGTCCAGCACCTCCGCCAGTTCAGCTTCAGCACCATCGAACCGCGCCGGACCCAGTGATTCCATCTCATCCACTACGGTGCTCAGAATTTTTTCCAAGGCCTCCTGGCGCAGGAAGCGGTCGGCGCCCACGATAGCATAGATCGGTTTGATGTCCGCGATTGTGGTTTGCATAATGTCAATCAGGGAGCGGTCGATACCGACGCGAAACGTCAGACATGAGTTCCAGTCGCTTTTGTGCATCCGCCACCACCTGCGTGGCCGCGGGGTTCATCTGCGAGGCGCGCAAATAACATTCGCGTGCCATAATATCGTCGCCTTGGTATATGGCCACGTCGCCCAGATTCATCCACACCTCCGCATCGTTGGGATCGTACCGCAGAATACCGCGAAGCGATTTCGCCGCTTCGGCGTAATTGTTGTTCCGCCGGTGCACCATGGCCAAACCACGAAGCGCCGCGCGCATCGACGGCTCCTGACGCAGGGCCACCTCATACGCATCACGCGCCCGATCCAAATCACCCAGACGGTAGAACAAATCAGCCATTTGGGCAAACGCATCCGCCCATTGTGGCTTGAGTTTTACGGCTTCCCGCAGCAGGGAGATGCTCTGTGTATACTCACCACGCTCGCGGTGCGTCATGGCCTCCCGATATAACCTTGACGCGCGCTCCGTGGCGCGAATCGGAGAGTTCCGCATGATGGGATCGGCGGCCGGCCGAATCGGCGGGCGTGTGTTTGGATCCGGCGACGCAACCCGCTCCACGGGGTTGCCCATCGGCTCGACCCTCGCTTCGACCTGCGCATTGACGGGCGCGCTTTCCAGCCGGCGCCGCTCGCTGTGCGTGCGGTGCCCTCCCCGGTCCACAACGCTCACGCGAATCGAGATCGCACCGACAATCTCATCGGGAACACGCCAATCGAAACGCCCGGTATTCGCCAGGTGCCCCGCACCAGTCGGGTACCATGTGTCATCCGACCCGCGTTGATAAGTGATATCAATCGGACGAGCCCCCAAATGCTCGTCGATCGCCGTCCAACGAACCTGAATGGCACGCTGACCGAGCATCAAGGTCTGACGCAGCGGATGGAGTTGGATGACCGGTGGCGTTTCGTCAACGAACACCCAGAGGTGCGGCGCGGTACGGGCTGTTGGGGGGGTGCTCGAAGGCCCGGTCGAGTTCTCGGCCAGGACATACAAGCCGTACAACCCTTCGTCCGGCGCATGAAAAACGATCGGCGGTTGCCGATCGTCGTCCTCGCCGAATTTCTGCCATGTGTTTCCATCGTCGGACGTGAACCACAAGGACACCGCCCCCAACGGAAGCGAGGCCTCATTCACGCGGTAATCAACGTCGAAATCGCGCGATCGAACGGCAACCGGCTCAGTCGCATGCGCGATTCCAACAAGGAGAAGAGCGGCCAGGCTCAGGCATCCATGCCCGTTGTTATTCCGAAGCATTATCGCACCGTATGGAAAGTCTCTATGCTTACGCGGAGTCGCATCCATGCGATCCCGTCCGGTCATATCGGTGCGGCCTCGCCCACGCCTATACTCGGTTCGCTCGAGCAAGTGCGTCCCCCAATTCGCTGCGGCACCCTGTTGATCGGAGAACGGTTTCAGCACTAAAAAGGGAACCTCAGGCCGATTACCAACACTGTTCGTAGCCGCAAGACCTTCAGCCTTCCAACCCTCGAACTTCGATATAAGACTTTACATTGCAATAGGTTACGAGTCATGATGATCGATCGTCTGAAATCATTTCCATGTCCGTATTTGCGACATTTTTCTGAACCCTCCCGTTTCATACCGCTTTCTCGGAGCCCTCAGAGCGGATTTCTTGATCCAGGGGGGTTTGCGGTATGCACCGGCTTTGTTTAGACTCCGCCACGCACTGAAAAAGGTGTTTGGCGTGGTCGTAAACGGCATTTTAGGAGCAAAGCGAATGGAAGAATACGATCGTCTAAAGGAACTGGTAGAAGCAGCTGCCGACGATGTTGCCAAGGCAACGGGCGGAAACAAGGCCGCAGGAACACGTGTCCGCAAGTCCATGCAAGAGATTAAAGACGCCGCTCAAACGGTTCGCAAGAAAATCCTCGAAGTGCGGTCACAACATCCGTCGTAGTTGTCGCACGAATGTTGATTCTAGTTTAGGTTGCCTGGGCGCGCCACTTTGATAGGCGCTGCGCATTGTTTTTTGTCGGATTGTCACCGGTATGCCTCCACCGCTTCTGTTTGATGTGTCCCCGAGCGATCTGGAGTCAACCGTATTCACGCGCCGGCAAATCTACCTGGATCTTCCGCAGCGATTCGAGTTCCAATTGCTCGACGGCGTCAGCATGCTTGATGCCGGCGCAAAACGCATGGTCGTCTACGCGGACCTTCCGGCCGATGCGTGGTGGGTTCGGGGGCATCTACCGGGCCGACCTCTGCTGCCCGGGGTCTTGATGCTCGAGATGGCGGGGCAAACCTCGGCCGTCGCCGCCCGGCATGTTTACCATCACGCGGACTTCCTCGGCTTTGGCGGTGTCGATGATTGTAAGTTTCGTGAGTCCGTTGTTCCTCCGGCACGGATGTATATTCTGTGCACGGGGCAGGAATACCGCAGGCGACGCATTATCTCGAAGACACAGGGCCTGGTAGATGGGAAGTTGATCTTCGAAGCCACGATCACCGGACTAACACTGTGACAAGCCGCCGCTATAAATGGCATATCCGTGGCATTCAATCTAAATCGTCTTGCCGCAGTGTGGGCAGCTACAACTCTTCAATCGGCTCCAGCGTTGCGCGAAAACGTGTTCGCGGCGGGACAGTTCTTCGCTACGCTTTGTCGCCTCAGCTTCTCTCTCGGCGACGGCCGAGGCTCGCCCTGCCAGATCGGCGTTGTCCAGGTCGAGCTTTCTGGATTTCTGATGGATCTCTCGCTCCCGCGTCTTAAGCTCTTCCTCAAGTCGTTCGATGTCATGTAGCTGTCCACGGAGTGCCGCATCGAGCGAGTCGAGTTCCGCCTCCCGCTCGCCGAGATCCTTCTCTTGCACGCCCAAGTGAGTGGCTTCGCTAAGCAACTGTGTCTGCAGCGTGTCCAGTTTTCCCCAGGAATCGTAAATACCCTCGGCCACCTCATCCAATTTCGCCTCAATGAGTTGTTCGGGCGACGTTGCCCCGCGCTCGGCGGCCAACCTCGCAAAGGGGCTGGCAATGTGGATGGATTCGGACTGCTGATCGGCCTCGAATGGATGAAACAGATCACTTAGGCTGGACCGCTCGGATGTCGTGGTCGGCAGGAGCTTGGTTCCCAGTTCCGCGCGTGCGTACGTCACTTGTAGCCGATACGGTCCGATGCTGAATCGATCACCGTCTTTCAACGGCCCGAGCGAACAGAGACGACCATTGATGCGCAAACCGCCCGGGCCGCCGAGATCGAAAACCGCCGGTCGGTGGTCGAACTTAAAAATGATCGCATGACGCCGCGAAATATCCTCGTGCTCTAATTGCAACGGCGCGGCCTCGTGTGTGCCGACCAGCGTGACACCTTCTCGCAGCAACCAGCGCTGATGCGTGTGGACCAGCCCGATCTCAACCGGAACATCATACACCATGCGGATGCTTCTGTCGGGCTCAGCGTCCGTTTCTTGAGATTCGTGGTCCCCGGTGTTAATGGATACTTGAATGTTGATTCCATTGACGATCAACACATCGCCATTGAATAGTGGTGCGAGATCGACGCGAGCGCCGTTGCAGAACGTGGCGTTTCGGGAGTACAAGTCCTTAACGAAAACATGGGTGCCGTCATTGATAATGACGCAATGAGCGGCGCTGATTTTTCGGTCGTGCAGGACGATGTGCGCCGGGCGACGCGCGCCGATCAACGTGACCGGTCGCTTGATATTCCACGATTTTTCCGTGGCCGTACCCAAGCCGGTAGTGATTCGCAGTTGCGGTGCCGTCTCGGGTAGCTGCAAATCCAGCGCTTGTAGTGATGGCGTTGTCGTGCTCATGGCCTACTTACCTTCCGCATCAATTGACTGCATCGCCCAACATCGAAAAGTCGGGGTCCGGCAACACCGGGCGGTACGGCGTGCTTCGTGCTTTCGTATTCCTCAAAGTAATGCCTCCTATGACAATTTTGAGGCACTATATGATCAGACATTACCCCAACGCCCCAACGCCCCCATCAGGTCCGGCTGCAAGTCGATTGCGCCGCGCGCCGGTCTCCCGGCTCTGTACGGATTGGGTGAACTGGGGTATGTACCCATCTACAATCTACAATCTCCGGGGCGCTCATGCGTACGCCGAACGACCGATAAGGATAAAAAAAGAACGACCGACCATGAATATCGTATTAACCAACGACGATGGCTTTGACGCTCCTGGTTTATTAGCTGCCTATCGGGCACTCAGCGCGATGGGCAAGGTGTACGTTGTGGCCCCGACGACCGAACGATCGGCCTGCGGCCACAGCATCACCCTTCGGCGTCCGATAACCGTGGACCGCATCGACCACGGCCCGCTGGGGACTGTTTTCGCCGTAGACGGGACGCCGGCCGATTGCGTGCGGCTCGCCGTCTCCGCCCTCATCGACAAACCGATCGATCTTGTATTTTCCGGAATCAACGCCGGTGCCAACGCCGGCGTGGATACCCATTATTCCGGGACCGTGGCTGGCGCCCGCGAAGCGGCCATCCTCGGCATTCCGGCGATCGCCATGTCTCAGGCCATCCGCGCGGACGTGCCTCGTGATTGGGACGCTGCCGGCAAACTCGCTGCCCACCTCATTCCCGAATTGCTCGATGAGGAACTGCTGGGGGCTGGTTTTTGGAGCGTCAATTTTCCCGCACCGATCCCCTCAGATGTCCGCGATCGGATCCATCATGTTCCGATAGCCGCGCACCCCATGCCTATGCTGTTCGATCGCAAGGAGCATCAGGACGGTCGAATGGAATTTGCGTATGGCGCTTCCTATTGGCTTCGCGAGGTTACCGGACCTAGTGACTACAGTGTCATACGCGATGGCGGCGTGGCCGTGACGGCAATACCAACCTACGGCAAGTTCTAGGGCTCTGTTGCACCTCGAATGACGGATACAGTTGTTTCAAACGTATACGCGCGTCGTTCGTCGTGGCGGGGAGGGCGAGCCTTCCGGCGAGCCGTGGCTTTCGTAGGAAGGACGGACAAGGCTCAGCAGGAGCACGGGCGCCCCATCCTTTCGCAGCAAGGGCGGGGCACCGGCGTGATGTCACCGGGCTTGCGTCCGGTGCTCTGAACTCCGCCCCCACCGATTTCGGACCGCCGGGCGGGAAGAATCTGGGCGGCGTTGCCGTGTAAGGGGCTGGTTCTTACCATGTCCGCATGACAAACGCCAAGCGCGAACCAACTCCATGCGGCGGGACGATCAACATCCGGCGGGCGCACCCAGCGGATGCGGATATCATTGCGTCGTTTAACCAAGCCATGGCCGCGGAAACGGAGCGTAAAACCCTGGACACACGAACGGCGTTGGACGGGGTCGAGGCGGCGCTGGCGGATTCTGATCGTGCGTTGTATTTCGTGGCCGAGATGGATGGGGAAGTGGTCGGTCAAACCATGGTGACGACTGAGTGGAGTGACTGGCGAAACGGATGGTTCTGGTGGATTCAGAGTGTGTATGTAGACCCGGCGCACCGTCGCCGGGGTATCTTTTCTTCGCTCTACGATCACATCCGAAAATCAGCCCGCAGCACACCCGACGTCTGCGGATTGCGGCTCTATGTTCACGATCAAAATGAGCGTGCGATCCAAGCCTATCGAAAGCTGGGCATGTCCGTGACGCCTTATCTGCTCTGCGAAGAGGAATGGCCCAGCGATGGGTGCCGAGCATCATAGGTCCTGCGGCTGCCGTCGGCGGGAGGCTCTCCCTCCCGAAGACTCCGCCGAAAGTGTCACGCACCCGCCGTCGCCTCGCGAACACTGGCGGGCAAACCGCCCGTGGCATCCTTAACCCGCAATTGTAGCATGGGCTTCCAGCCCGTGAAAACATCGGCAAGATGCCTGTGCCACACAATTCCGGGAACGGCTCATTCGGCATCCCGCGATTCGGATCGCGACGTGGGGCTCTGCGTCCTCTTTACGATGGCGGTGTTGCGCCGTAGCATGTCGAGTGATGCCCGTTTCATGGCACTGCCGCGCAATTGTTCAGCGTAGTCCTGCTCCGACCAGTTTTCCACTTCGTCCAGTGAAACGTAAGGGCCAGGTGGGCGGATCGCGAAGCGCGGCTCGGCGGTTACCGGAGCGGTTCGATTATGCGGGCATACCTCTTGGCACACGTCGCAACCAAAGATCCAATCCCCCATCTTGAGTTGCAGTGCGTCATCAATGGAACTTCGGTGCTCGATGGTGAGGTACGATATGCACCGCGTGGCATCCATTTCGTAGGGCTTGGGGAAGGCTTGCGTAGGGCAGGCATCGAGACAGGCCGTGCAGGTTCCGCAGTGGTCGATGGCGGGCTCGTCGGGCTCCAGATCCAGCGTGGTGACCAGTGCGCCGAGGAAAAGATGGCTTCCCAGTTCGGCATCAAGTGCCATCGTATTCTTGCCAATCCACCCGACGCCCGCGGCGGCGGCCAGCTCGCGCTCCAGCAACGGTGCTGTATCGACGCAAGCCTTGGACTCGAACGGTTCTTGAATGGTCTCGTGCAAACGGTCGGCCAGGGCGAAGAGCTTTTTCTTGACGACCTTATGGTAATCGTTGCCCCAGGCATACATGGCCACGCGTCCGAATGGTCCGCCGTTATCGGGCGGAGGTGGCGATGGTTGGTTGTAGGACAAGGCCACGACAACTACGCTCTTCGCTCCCTCCAGTAGCTTGCCGGGATCGGTGCGTAGTTCAGCATGCTTGTAGAGGTATTCCATGGTCCCGGCGCGCCCGCTTTGCAGCCAGCGATGAAAGTAACCAGCGCGTCCGATAGGCGTTGCCCGTGCGATCCCACAACGATCAAAGCCCAATTCGCAAGCTGTTTGCTTGACCATTGCGGTGTTGTTTCGGACATCCATAGATCGCATGGTACCGCCGATATCCACCGATATAAACGGTAAAGGGATTCGATTGACGACAATTGGTCATGCGGCTAGCCTGCGCCCTCTAGAATGGCACGGGACATCCGCGCGATGCGGCCGATAAAAAACGCCTCACTTAGGAATTAGGTAACGCATGTTTGACTACGATTGGTTCCACGGTCCGGCCCTAGAAATGCAGCGAGACGAAGCGAAGCGGCGATGTGCGATTCAGCATTTTCCGGAAGTCGATGACGAGGCGCAAGTGGACCCCGCCGAGGTCGAGATGTTCAAGAATGAACTTGAGGCCCGCACGCTGATCTACCTTCGCGATGGGTTTAGCTACGAAGTGAAGGGTATCGCGGACGTTCCCACGAAATCGCACCTCGTTTTTGAGTGCGAACCGGTAGACGATCATTACAAGGTGGGTACGTTCGTCGTGACTATTCCGTATGAAGAAATCGTGCGTGTCGAGGTTTTCGCCGTGCATCCCTCCGAGAAACCGGAAGACCTTCCGCAGATTACAGGATTCCGAGGCTCGCCTGATCTCTCTTCAGACGCACCAAGGCATAGCGAATCCAAACCAGCGCCCAAGCCCTCCAAGAAGGCAATCCCTGCACGTTGAAGGAGTATCTCGACACCCCTTATTCGATGGAGCGGGTGGAACCGAGCCGCTATCAAAGTACAACGAATCTGCTTGTGACGGGATCAAACAAAAGCCTGTCGCGGTCGCGGTTCGGAAAGAAAACGCCACCCATGCAGGGCGGCGCTACTCAGAAACTGTCGGCGGCCGGTAGCCCCATTCGCTTAATAGGCTTGCTACCAGGTCCATCGGGAGGCCAACGACGTTGGTGAAGCTGCCTTCGATGCGTTCTATGAACCCGTCGCCTTCGTCTTGAATGCCGTAAGCGCCCGCCTTTCCCACCCAGGCGTTGGTATCCAGATAGGATTCGATCACCGCGTTGCTCATGGGTTTCATGACGACTGAGGTGCTTTCGCTGCGGACCAAGTGGTTGGAAGTAGTCGTATCCAGCAGGGTCACTCCGGTTATGACCAGTTGCGTCGTTGCCTGAAGTGTTTGGAGTATGCGGCGGGCGTCGCCTCGATCGGCGGGTTTGCCGAAAATTCGAGCGCCGTGGGCAACCACGGTATCGCCGGCCAGGATCCATCCTTTGGCGATGGTCGCGACGCTTCGTGCTTTGAACAGGCTGACCGCTTCCGCGTACTCTTGCGGAGAAGTTGATTCGGCGGGGAGGCTCGGTTCGTTGTCGGGCGGGGCCAGTACTTCGAATGTGTAGCCGTGCTGACGCATCAGGCTGATGCGGCGTGGGCTCGTAGAAGCCAGGATCAATCGTGGGTGGTTGGCGTTGGTCAAGGCACGGATCTCCTTGGGGCTCGCGCTCGCCGGCGTTTACCATGTAGTGGCCGCCACCTGTGGCGGTCCATCGCCTGGGAGAAGGAGGACTCGTTTGGATTCCGGTTTCGCCTTCTCCACGGCAAAAGCCATGGGCCACCTAGCTATGGGCATACCGTAGCCGAGGCGTTCGGTCGTGTCAGCAGGCGCGGCGTACGTTTGATCCTTTTATGGGCTACGGCAATTCCGGTGGAACGGGTTCGCCGAGTCAGCGCCGCGGGCGCCGACC
>Ga0214472_10002946_pt1 | contig 18113 bp, 15 predicted proteins | sample RVTome_6_FD_207662 | JGI IMG/M metagenome (GOLD analysis project Ga0214472, IMG submission 207662) | Soil microbial communities from uranium-contaminated site in the Upper Colorado River Basin, Wyoming, United States - RVT140D175 | ecosystem: Environmental > Terrestrial > Soil > Contaminated >...
AAAGAGAAAGTTTGGAGCGTACGCACCGGTGGGCACTTCGTTCGCTTGAACGCCACCGTTCTCTAATTCGCGCGAACAAGAGAACGGGTGGAGCGGCGCTTTTCGGAATTGTTCAGGGCGGACGTAATGAAGATTTACGGGGAAAAAGCGCCACGGTTATTTCCGAGATGGGATTTGACGGCTTTGGGATCGGAGGTTCTTTTGCCAAAGAAGACATGTCAAGCGCGGTCAAATGGGTGAATGAAATTCTGCCGGAGGATAAACCCAGACACCTGCTTGGTATCGGAGAGCCGGAAGACTTGTTTATGGGAGTAGAAAACGGAGTGGATTTGTTTGATTGTGTTGCTCCAACCAGAAATGCACGCAACGGCACTCTCTATACCAAAACGGGGAAAATTAATATCACTAATGCCCAATTTGTAAAAGATCTCTCCCCGCTACAGAAAAACTGCGGTTGCTACACCTGTCAGAATTTCACCAAAGCTTATTTGAGTCACCTTTTTAAAGGAAAAGAAATGCTGGCTGCTACTTTGGCGACAATTCATAATCTTTATTTTATTACCCACCTTGTTAATGAAATGAGAGAGGCAATCATTAGTGGTCGTTTTTACGAACTCAAAAAAAGTTTTCTGGAGAACTATCGTTGACAAGTAGTTCTGTTTGATTTAGAATTTCTAAAGGAGTACCTGACACAGAATTCAATCTGGAGGGTGTATGTTTCACAAAAGATGGAAACACATCTGCGAACTTGGCAGGTTCAACCATTTCCTGATGATGGGGTTCGCCACTCTGGACACGGCAACAGTCTTGGGATACAGCCTTGCCCGAGGGTTGCTCCACTACTTCAGTGAAACCGAGGAGGAAGGGCCTGTGCCGCTCTCAGTCTTGAAACAGGTTTCAAGGGACGTTGCCTTGGACCAAGGCTGGTCGTCTAATGAGGAGATTCATCCGGACGTCCTGAAGAATTTCAACATCCCTTCTTTCCAGTTTGCTTGGGGGGAGAATCACCTGGCAAACAAAGGTCTTCGCGATCCGTTGCCGGACGATCTTGATCCAAAACCACTGTCCCTCTTTGAGGTAGTGGAATGGAGAGGTCAAAAGTTCTTCGTGGCGGGCATTGATCTGGAGGGAGAGGTTCTGGTCATTGCGCCAGCCGAACGAATCGCCCTAGACTTGTAGCTTTAAGGGCGACCTCTCGCGTGGTCAAGGGAGCTTCTGCACGAGGCTCCTTTTGCATTCATGCACTTTTTGATACTCTCAAGACCCAATGAACAACAGTAAATTTAAAATTAAGAGTGATTTCTCTCCAGCTGGTGACCAGCCCAATGCCATGAAAGTTTTAGTTGAGGGTCTCAAAAGAGGCGAGAGATATCAAACCCTTTTGGGTGTAACCGGCTCAGGCAAGACCTTTACCGTTGCCAATGTCATCGAGAAAATTCAAAAACCGACTCTGGTTATCGCCCACAACAAGACTCTTGCCGCCCAGCTAGCGCAAGAATATCGTGAGTTCTTCCCCGATAATGCCGTGCATTACTTTGTTTCTTATTATGATTTTTACCAGCCCGAGGCGTATATTCCAGTAACCGACACCTATATAGAAAAAGAGGCGCAGATAAACGAGGAGATTGACCGGCTCAGACATGCGTCCACTCAGTCTCTTTTGACACGCCGAGACGTAATAATAGTCGCTTCGGTCTCTTGTATTTATGGTTTGGGAAATCCGATAGAGTATGAAAAAGTCAATTTAAAGATTACCAGGCATGCCGAGTTTTCTCGAGCAGAGTTTATTCGCAAGCTTGTTCGAATCCATTTCGAAAGAACCAACGCCGATCTTTCCCCGGGACAATTCAGGGCGGTGGGAAATACGGTGGAAGTGATGCCGGTTTCGGAAAAAATAATATACAGAATTGAAGCTCTGGAGAACAAAATTGAAAAAATCCAAAAAATTGATGCCGTTTCTCGAACCATCTTGAAAGACGACTTGGACACTGTATTTCTATTCCCGGCAAAGCACTTCATTACTGCTCCGGAAAAGTTAGAAAGAGCAATGAAGGCCATAAAAGTTGAATTGGAAGAGCGTCTCAGCGAATTGACGAAAGTGGGGAAGTTACTTGAAGCGGAGAGGCTAAAACGCAGAACAAATTACGATCTGGCCCTGATTCGTGAAATCGGATATTGCCGAGGTATTGAGAATTACTCGCGCCACTTTTCCGGGAAAGACGAAGGTGAACCTCCGGACACTCTTTTGTCCTATTTTTTCCACAAAAAAAACGGTGAGTCTGATTTCCTTACGGTGATTGACGAATCTCACGTAACGGTACCACAAATTGGCGGCATGTTTAACGGCGACAGGGCTCGCAAACAGACCCTTGTCGAGCACGGATTTAGACTGCCTTCGGCTAAAGACAACAGACCCCTTACATTTAACGAGTTTGAAAATCGCGTGGGGCAGGTGATTTTTACTTCGGCAACACCGGCCAAATTTGAAAAAGAAAACAGTTCCCAGGTTGCGGAACAGGTTATTCGCCCTACCGGACTTGTTGACCCGAAAATTTCAGTTCGCCCAATAGCTGAAAAGGGTAAATATGGCGGCCAGATTCATGATTTTATCAAGGAGACGGAGCTTGTGATTAAAAAAGGCGGAAGGGTCATTGCCACCACCTTGACCAAGAAGATGGCGGAGGACTTGAGTGAATTTCTTAGAGAAAAAAACATAAAGGCGCGGTATTTACACAGTGATATCGCTACCATTGAGAGGATTGAAATTCTGACTTCTTTCAGGAAAGGAGAGTTTGACGTTCTTGTGGGGGTTAACCTCTTGAGGGAGGGACTTGATTTGCCAGAAGTCACATTCATAGGAATTCTTGATGCCGATAAGGAAGGATTCCTACGTTCGGAGACTTCCCTCATCCAGATAATTGGACGCGCGGCGCGTAATGTTGAAGGTCGCGTTATTTTGTATGCCGACAATCCCACGGGTTCGATAATTAGAGCGATGGAAGAGACCAATCGTCGTCGAGCGTTGCAAGTTGCCTACAATAAAAAACACGGAATTACACCGCGCACTATAATAAAAAAGATTAAAGACATTACGGAAGAGTTGGGCCGCGAACACGGAGAGGTGGTCAAAGCTCAGCTTGCCTTGGAAGAAGGGTTGTTTAAGAAAAATCCTCGAAAGCTGATTCGCCAAAAGGAACTCCAGATGAATGCCGCAGTCAAGGTGCTAGATTTCGAAACAGCAGCGATTTTGAGAGACGAATTGGTTGCGCTCAAGGAGAAACTTAAGGACAAAAAATAATTTAAAAATTAAATAAATTTTTTATGTGCTATAATCGCCCCTGCCTACCCCTAGAGATAAAAGGGGTATGCTTCTTTTATGAAAAAAGAAAGAGAAGATAAATTGATTGTTAAGGGCGCCAGAACTCATAATCTTAAAGACATTACCGTTGAGATGCCGCGCAATTCCATGGTTGTTTTCACCGGACTTTCGGGGTCGGGGAAATCATCTCTTGCTTTTGACACGATTTTTGCAGAAGGCCAGAGGCGTTACGTGGAATCTCTTTCTTCATACGCGCGTCAATTTTTAAGACAAATGCAGAAACCGGACGTTGATGAAATAACGGGACTTTCTCCGGCAATATCAATTGACCAGAAATCTCGTTCAAATAATCCTCGTTCAACCGTTGCCACCATTACCGAAATATACGACTATCTTCGGGTATTGTATGCCAGAATAGGCAGACCTCATTGTCTGATTTGCGGTGAAGAAATAAGACGGCTTTCGGTAGAAGAAATTAAAAATTTTGTTTTAGAGGAAATCAAAGAAGAGAGAAAAAAACTTTCAAAGGGAACGAACAAAATCCCTTTTCCCGCCTACGTGGAAATTTTTGCTCCGGTCGTAAAGGGAAGAAAAGGAGAATATTACCAGCTTCTCTACGACCTCCTGGGTAAGGGTTACAACGAAGTTGTCGTGGACAATTTTCGTAAAAAACTTCGGGAGCGGATTATCATGTCAAAGACAAAGCGGCACGACATAGATGTCTTGGTTGACCAAATAAATTTGGATGACTTTACCGGAAACCCGAAAGATTCCGAAGAGCGTCTTTTTGAGTCGCTTGAAAGGGGATTACACGAATCCGAGGGTTTGGTTCGTATTGTTTTTTTCCAACCGGTTCCCGTAAAAAGGGTTTCAACCAGTTCACGGACTATTCCAAATAAGACAAAACAGAAAAATGAACATCTGCCGGACTCACTCATTTTTTCTTCACGCTTCGCTTGCCCAAGAGACGGCTTCTCATTTCCCGAAGTTGAGCCCAGACTCTTCTCCTTCAATTCACCCTACGGAGCATGTCCCGAATGTCACGGTCTGGGGCAAGTGGAACTTTCCTGGGAGTATGAAAAAAGCGAGGGTTGGCAGAGAGCTGGCGACACTTGTCCTAATTGTAAAGGAGCCAGACTTCGTCCGGAAGCACTGAGTGTTTTGATTGGAGGTAAGAACATTGTCCAGATAACGGCAATGGCAATTAATGATGCAGATAAATTTTTTGAAAAACATTCATTTACCGTAAAGGAAAAAGAAATATCAAAGGTGATCTTGAAAGAAATTCAGTCGCGACTAAAGTTTATGATAAATGTCGGAATTGAATATCTTTCTTTAAACAGACGAGCCAACACGCTTTCCGGTGGAGAAGCGCAGAGAATACGTTTGGCCAGTCAGCTTGGTTCAGGTTTGGTGGGTGCGCTATATGTTCTTGATGAGCCGACTATCGGTCTGCACGCTCGCGACAATGACAGGCTAATTAAAACTCTTTTGAATCTGCGTGACCTGGGTAATACGATTATTGTTGTTGAGCACGACGAGGATACCATTTTCTCTTCAGACTACATTGTTGATCTCGGGCCTGGAGCCGGAGTTCACGGTGGAAAAGTTGTCGTAGCCGGATATTTAGACCCCCTTCTCGCCGCCAAGAAGAATACATCTGGGTCTCGAACACTGGCATTTTTAAGAGAGGAGGCGGAGACACCCGTTCCCAAGACGCGTCGCAGAGAAGAGAAGGGACGACTTTTAGTTCGCGACGGGAAGGTTTTCAGCATAGCCAATCTGGATGTTGATGTTCCCCTCGGCCGCCTAATTGCCGTCACCGGAGTATCCGGTTCGGGGAAGTCGTCTTTCCTTTATGAAATTTTGTATAAGAATCTTCAAGCCAGACTTGAAAAGAGGTATCGCTCAGCAGAAATTTTTAATTGCAAAGGTTTTGACGGTACGGAATATGTCGGCAGGGTGATTTTGGTTGACCAGTCTCCAATCGGCAGAACTCCGCGCTCAAATCCGGCAACTTATACCGGCGCCTGGACTTTTGTGAGGGAACTTTTTGCCGAAACAAGCGAGGCTCGGGTACGCGGATGGAAGGCTAGTCGCTTCTCCTTTAACGTCAAGGGAGGACGCTGTGAATCTTGTCAGGGAAACGGTGAAATTGCCGTAGAGATGCATTTCCTCCCCACGGTTTACGTTACTTGCGATGTTTGCCAGGGCAAACGGTTTATGAAGGAAACTCTGGAAGTTGAATATAAAAAGAAAAACATACATGAGGTGTTGAAGATGACCGTTGAAGAAGCTCTGGGATTTTTTGAAGATATTCCGGCAGTATATGACCGGCTCAAGACAATGGATGAGGTTGGGCTGGGCTATTTGGAGCTTGGACAGTCGGCAACAACTCTGTCGGGCGGCGAAGCACAAAGAGTAAAAATCTCGGCGGAACTTTATCGGCCACATTTACAAAAAACCGTCTACCTTCTGGATGAACCGACTATCGGACTTCATTACGATGATGTCGGCAGACTCATTGCGATTTTGCAAAAATTAGTTGATCACGGCAATACGGTTGTTGTTATTGAACATAATATGGATTTTATTAAATCATGCGATTACATTATTGATTTTGGACCGGAGGGAGGTGACGAAGGGGGAAAATTGGTTGCCAAGGGGACACCGGAAGAGGTAGTTAAAAATTTTAATACACACACCACCGCTTATTTAAAGAGAGCTCTTCGGAGCAGAGTTAAATAACCGAACTTCTCGGCTCAGCTCCCAGGTTGCCCGTAAATAATCAAGAGCTTCGTAACATCTCAAAACGTGGTGATAGAGGGGGTCTCTGATTGGCAGAAACACTAACTTCTACATCTATTCTGGTTTTCTTAAGAAAACCAGAATAGATGTAGAATAGGGAAAGGAGCTGCCGCCGCTACGCACTGCTTGACAGTTTATTTTGTTTGTGATAAGAATAGTGCCTACAGATCTTTACGCTTTGCTTTACTCAATCTCTTCCAACCTCAATCTGGGGGGATGATGCCCAGTTCCATGGAGAGTAATCTCGTCGTAGCCGTGCTAGCCACCGCGGTCGCAATTCAGTCATGTCTCCTCCTCCGGTGCTACTGGCCCCGGATTCTGAGGAGGTCAAGGCAGTTGAGAGCGTCGAGCTGAGCTCGGCCTCGTAATACAGCCCCGCCTGAACAGATGACGTTCGGCGGGGTTTCCACATGCTATTATAAGCGACACGGAGCGAGAGAGGAGATATAGAGTTCAATAACGGTTAGCTTGCCGCCGTGGAAATAAGCAAAGCGAATTTTACAATTACCTCGAGCCTGTTATTTGACCCGAGGACTCAGTCCCGAGGGAGCCAAAAGGCCTGAGGGACTATTTTTTGTTATGGATAAGCGCAACTTTTCAAAATTAGATAAGAAATTACCCGACTTGCCTGGTGTCTATTCCTTCAAATCAGGAAGAAAAATTCTTTATATAGGTAAGGCAACGTCTCTCAAAGACAGAATAAAGAGTTATTTTTTCAGCGACATTATGAGCACGAGAGGCGCGCTTATCGTGAAAATGATTGAGGAAGCCGATGCCGTAACTTTTAAGAAAACGGATTCGGTGCTTGAAGCTATTATCATTGAAGCGAATTACATTAAAAAATTTCAGCCTCGTTACAATTCTAGAGAAAAAGATGACAAGAGTTACAACTACATAGTCATTACAAAAGAAGATTTTCCTCGAATTCTCTTAATGCGCGGACGCGAATTAAATCTAAAAGCTACAAGCTATAAGCTAAAAACTGTCTTTGGTCCTTTTCCTCACGGAGGCCAACTCAAAGAAGCTTTGAAAATAGTGAGAAAAATGTTTCCTTTCCGCGACCGCTGTGTTCCGAAAATTACAGCTCGTAACTCACGGCTTAAAGCCAGTCGTCCTTGTTTCAACAGGCAAATCGGGCTTTGTCCCGGTGTTTGTACGGGCGAGATCTCAAAACAAGAGTACGCGAGAATAGTAAGAAACATTGAACTTTTTTTTAGTGGGAAGAAAGAGCGTATTCTCAAAAATCTTGAGAAAGAGATGGAGGTTTTGGTAAAAAGCCAGGAGTTTGAGGAAGCAAACAAAACAAAGAAGCAAATTTTCGCTCTCAGACACATTCAGGACGTTTCGTTATTAAAGTCCCAAGTCCCAAGTTCCAAGCTGCAAGCTTCATATAGGCTAGAGGCTTATGATGTCGCTCATATCGGAGGAAAAGAGACGGTAGGTGCGATGGTTGTGATTGAAAACGGTGAACCGGCGAAAAGATACTACAGGAAATTCAAAATTAGAGGTGGAAAAGACGGCGTAAGGATTGATGACATTGCAAATTTAAAAGAGATTCTTGAGAGAAGGTTTGCACACAAAGAATGGGCTTTTCCTGATTTGATTGTCGTTGACGGAGGTATTGCCCAGAAGAACTTAACTGAACATATTTTAAATAAAAGAAAATTAAACACCCAAGTCATCTCTGTCGTAAAAGGAGAAAATCATAAACCAAAAAAATTCCTCGGAGATGAGGAGATTACAAAAAAATACAAAAATGAAATCTTGCTTGCAAATAGCGAGGCGCACAGATTTGCCATTAAATATCACAGAGAGAAGAGAGATAAATTTGAAAGAAGGTAGAAATTGCTTCTCAATTTTATCCGAAGTTGAGCTTAGAAACCTCATTTACAAGATTAAGGTCGGCGAGTGGAGTCTTACGAGGTGTTCCAGCCGGGGTGCGGAAGAGAGACTGGTGAGGTAGTCCCAGTGAGCTCGGAAACCAAGGAGACTTGTCTTTAGAAGTTGTCAGCTCAGGGGCCAGATTCCAGGGTCGAAAGGTTCTCGACTGCGACCTTCTAAGGTCCGTCCCCTCCACATCGGGGGTCGATAAGCACAAGCGAGCCGGTCTCACTTTTTTTGCCTAAATATTTCCGCGTACGGCGGCTTTTGTTGGTATATAATACCTTCATGTCAACCGATGTTCTCAATCGAGGGAAAATTCGTGTCGGAGTCTTGAGAGGAGGCCCTTCCGGCGAATATGAGGTGTCTCTTCAAACCGGAGCTACCGTACTCAAGAATTTACCCGAACGTTATTCGGGGCACGATATTCTTATTTCCCGGGACGGAGTATGGCATTGGTCCGGCATTCCTCGGGTGCCGGAAAAGGTATTAAATAACGTGGATGTGGTTTTTAACGCTCTGCACGGAAATTATGGCGAAGATGGCAAGGTGCAGTCCGTCTTGGAGCAATTCAAGATTCCATATACCGGTTCCCGTCCGGTACCGTCATCAATTTCAATGAATAAAACTCTCTCAAAGAAATTTTTCAGGGAAAAAGAAATAAAAACCCCCGTTTCAATAATCTTCCATCCCGCACAACATGTTCACTCAGAAGCTCTGGAGCTGTTTAGGTCATTTCCTCAACCATCGGTAATAAAACCAGCTTCGGGAGGTTCTTCAATTGGAGTAACCGTTACTAATAATTTCTTAGATTTTGAAAAAGGAATTGAGATTGCACTGCGACACGGTTCGGCCGCTCTTGTTGAAGAATTTATTCGTGGCAAAGAGGTGAGTGTTACTGTTCTGGAAAGCTCGAAAGATCATACGCACTACTCACTTTCTCCTGTGGAAATTGTCCACAGAAGCCCCAACAATTTTTTTGACTATAATTGCAAATACGAAGCTGGAGCTCAGAAAATTTGTCCAGCGGAAAACATATCGCTAAGGGAGAAAGAGCAAGTTCAACAACTTGCTCTTAGAGCACATAGAACCATGGGTCTTCGGCATTATTCCAACTCTGATTTCATTATCCATCCCTCAAGAGGGATTTATTTACTTGAGGTCAATTCTTTACCGGGGCTGACTACAAACTCGCTTCTTCCCATCGCCCTTATATCGGCGGGAATTTCCGTCTCTGATTTTCTTGAACACGTACTTAGTTTGGCATTGCAATAAAAACAAAAGACTACGGACAGGTCTAGTTTCACTTGACCTGGCCACTACCACCTCGGCGGTCGTTTGGCATTTTTCTAACAAGAGCTTCGAACCAATCAGATATCTGATTCCCCTGAGGGAAGATTTCAATGGTTCCACGTCCTCAGTGTACTTTGAATCCGTTTGGTGCGGCCGTTACCTGGATTTTCCCCTTGCTTAAGGAAAACAATCTGCCTCCCCGAAGCTGAAGTTCCTGCTATTCGCGCTTGACCACCCCAGTGTTCCAACTGCCACATCACCACATTAAATCGTAGGGGAACTTAGAGCCTCGCGTTCGTGTGTATGGCTCTATTTCGGAGCATTAGAATAAACTCGAATCCAGATGTCAAACCAAAGAGATTAACAAGTGCGTGCTATTATTGGATGAAGATGAAATATCCTGTAGTCATCAAACAAAGCCCCTTGGTGTTGATTCGGCGGATTATTGAAGTCGAAGTCATTATCGGGCTGTTTCTCTTGGGGATTTCCTTTTTTGCGAACTACGAGCAAATTTACCGTCAGACTGTCGGGGCATTTTTTGACCGTTACGACATTTTTCTCGTTATATTCGTTTCGCTTCTACAGTTAGTCATTACGATTATCGTATTTTTCCAATGGCATGCTGAGGAATACAGGGTTAAAGAAAAAGAAATTATTCATCGGCGGGGTTTCTTCTTCAGCAAAGAAAACTCAATTCTTCTTAAAAATGTTTCATCCGTGGAATCAAAACGAAGTCCTTTGGAATTTTTCTTAAATTATGGAACAATAGTTCTCCATACGGTCAACGCCGACAATCCAATGCGCATTAGAAGTGTGGACAGCGCTGAAATCTACGCCAACATCATTAAAGACACGATTGATTTGGCGATTCATAGAGCTCCCAGTAATTTTGATAAGAAACTTTCAATTTTTGACTTGCTTTTGGAAGGGGAGAGTAGGCGGCTTGAGTTTAAACAGACCTTTCGATGGGACCTCAAGCAAAAGATAGTGAATAAAAATCTGGAAAGAGCTGTGATGAAAACCCTAGCCGCTTTTCTTAATACTGAAGAGGGAAATTTGATTATCGGAATCACTGACAGCGGAAACATTTGCGGACTGGAAGACGACATTAAAACTTTAGTTCGGAAAGATCTTGATGGTTTTGAGAATCACTTCAATCAGGTCTTTAAGGCCGTGATTGGAGCCGAATTTAGACAATATGTTGATTTGGTTTTTCAGAAAATTGAGGACAAAAATGTTTGCCTTGTGGAAGTTGCCCCTTCACCCAAACCGGTTTACGTTAAGGTCAACGGTGACGAGGAATTTTTTATTCGCACCGGGAATACGACTACGCCGCTTAAGGTCAGCGAAGCCAACTCGTACATTGAAAGTCATTGGGAGAAGTGAATACGATGAATCGTCACCATACAAAAAACGCCCTTCGTCCAGTCGTTCGACTCAGAGAGTCTCAGACTTGATGAACTCAGGACGTTTTTTGTATAGGTCGGTTTACGCTTTTTGCACGTTCACGGCATTCGGTCCTTTTTCAGACTCTTCCGTTTCAAAAGTGACAGCGTCACCCTCTTGAAGTGAGTCAAAGTCCACCCCGACAAGAGAGTTGCTGTGGAAGAATAAATCCTTCGTCAAACCCTCAGCGGTGATGAAACCGAAACCTTTTTCTTCAATCTTCTTTTTTATTGTGCCCTTCATTGTTTAATTGGCTAGTGATTAAGATACAAAATAGATATGTTTGGAGAAATCGACTCATTTCGAACAATAGCTCTTTTGTATGGTAATTATAACAGATGCCGAAACTCAAGTCAACGAAGAAAGGGAAGAATGGGAAAATAGCAATCCAAATGTCAAAAACAATAAGAAATACACTTGGCGTGTGTACTTGGCGGTGAAACCGCCAAGTGCCACTATTCCCACTTCACTACTCAAGGTGAGCGAAGCGAGTTCTTATATAGAATCTCACTGTGAGAAATAAATGTTGTAAATTGAGAACGCCCCCGAGGTTATTCGGAGGCGCTCATCCAGCTGTGGAATTTTTTATTAACATCCTACCTAACTAGCATCACGCCGCTGTGTACTGCTATGTTCGGAGCAATCGCCATCGCTTCTGTAGAGTTGTTTGCGACGACAGTCCGTAGATTACCGCTTGTGTCAACATACAGATATATATTTGATGTAGCCGAGAGAACGACTCCATCAATACCACCTATAGACAAAGGAGTGCTACTAACCAGCATCACGCCGCTGTGTACTGCTATGTTCGGAGCAATCGCCATCGCTTCTGTAGGGTTGTTTGCTTCAATGCTTTGCAAGTTGCCGCTCGTGTTGGCATAAAGATATGTCGCCGCGGATGCCACACTCGAAGAGAGAAGCATACCCAAGACAACTAAACTTGTTACAAATGCCATTGGTCTTATTTTAGTCATGTTTTTTATATATTATTGTTTTTGTTAATGAAGGTCGCTAAAGCTCGACTAAATTCACTAGCGCCCTACACTTATGAAGCCGTTCTAATGGAGGCAGTATTACAACGCATTATTTTTTTTGTCATTTTACAGCTTCTTTTTGAGTGTATTGATTTCTTTTTCTAATTTTACAATATGAGTTTCCAGCTTACTTGTTCGTTCGTTGAGCTTTGTTTCCATCTGCTTTGTGTGTATCGCAAGTGTTTCTGCGACAGCCATTATTTCTGTAACATCTTCTATGGCGAGAAGTATGATTGACGGAAAGGTGGTGTCTTCTTTAATATGGATCTGCCGAGCATTCAAAATCATTACCTTGCGACCAATGAAAGGAAACTCGTGAGCAACTTCAAAACCCTTGAAAAAGGTATTTTTAGGTAAAATATCCTCCAAAAGTTTTCGGAGTGCGGGAATATTCCACTGGCCGTTTCCAAGTTCGTATACAATTCTTTTCTCTGTATCTTTCGGTTCAACTTGGAATGTCTGGTAAAAAGACTCATTGGCCGCCATCACGCTAAAATTTTTATCAAGTATTAAAACTGGCTCCCGCACCACATCTACGACAGTTCTGATATATGTCCAACTCTTTTCCCAAAAATGATCCACGAAGTCAGCACCGACTGGGGCAAGAGTTTTTTCCATGGCTTTGTTATCTCTTTCCATAGCACAAATGCCGTTAAGGAGGCCAATCTATTACACTAATTCGCTATTGAAGCACATAATGTGCTATACTCAAAATCAAAGCACTCTCTCAGAGGGGTATCGTGTGTAATGCTGATGTAATAGGACGAGACCAGATTTAGTATGAATCTAGGCTCAGAAATATGGGAATTTACCAAGTATCGTGATTTGATTGTAATGCTCATGTAATGAAATACCTCCGTGCTCGGCTTATATTTATATGATGACCAAGAAACAGGAAATTCAACGAAGGGCGGTATTAACTCTGGCACATCATGACTATGCGAAGGGGATGAATTCCCACTCCTTTTTCAAGGTTCATAATCATGCGACAAGCGGTGATTTGGTCCAAGACACGTTCATAAAGACATGGGGCTATCTCGCTAAAGGGGGAAAAATTGACATAATGAAGGCTTTTCTTTATCACGTCCTCAATCAACTTATTATTGACGAATACCGAAAACGTAAAACAACATCGCTTGATGTTCTCCTTGAAAAAGGATATGAGCCGAGCGTTGATTACTCGGACCGTATTTTAAATGTTTTTGATGGAAAATTGGCGCTTCTTTTAATTCAACATCTCCCCGCAAAGTATCAAACGGTTATGCGAATGCGATACGAACAAGATCTCTCGCTCAAAGAGATAGCTCTCATCACTGGGCAATCAAGAAACGCTGTTGCTGTGCAAGCGCATCGGGGGCTTGGAAAACTTAAGGTGTTATACGATCGCAAATAATATGCTCTGGACAATCGTTGTAGTTTTATTCGTTCTCTGGCTTCTTGGTTTTAGTTTCAAAGTTGGAGGAAACCTTATCCACACACTACTTGTTATTGCGCTTGCGGTATTTATTTTTCAGCTTTTGTTTTAATGGTCCCTATAACTCTTTTGCGAAATCAAATTTTGTGGACCCCTTCTGCTTCACGTACGTTCAGCATCAGGACTCTCACAAAATATAATCGTCCCGTTCCGGGACTCGTTATTTTGTGGACCCACGGGGAGTCGCACCCCGGACTCGTCCATGCCATGGACGTGTGTTACTGCTATACCATGGGCCCGATAACAAGTTTCGGCCGTTAACTTTAAGTAGCCAGGAAAAACTATACCAAACCAAAAAAAAGTGTAAAATTATTCAAACTTGGGCCCGTAGCTTAGTTGGTAGAGCGCCTCATTTGCAATGAGGAGGTCAGCGGTTCGAATCCGCTCGGGTCCACCAAACAAAACATCCCAGCTAGCTGGGGTGTTTTGTTTGGTGGAGAATAATGAAAATAGTTCGGACGATTTTCGCCGCCACAGGCGGCGGCGAGGAAAGCTCCTCGCGAAAATCCGAACCCGCGGCTCCGCCGCGCCGATAAAAACTGTCAAAGAACCCGTGAAAATATCAGCTCGAACTGATTATAATTTTGGGAAAAGAAAATTTTTAATCAATTAAATCACAGAAAGTTTGGTCGACTTTCTGAAAATATAAATTAATAAATAAAAACATGGGAATGTTTAGTGGAGAAAAATACTCTAAAGAAGGATATGAGGAAGCCAAAAAAAAGTCGGACTCGGCTCTCGAAACCGCTCGATTTAGAGGCACAATAACGGGGATGGGAAAAGAAGCTAAACAGAGGATTTATGATGAGCTTTGGAGTGAATCGGCTAAAGCTCAAGAGAGAGTAGAAAAATTGTATGCGAAAGGCCAGGCAGAAGCCACAGCCTTAAATGAAGAATACGATCGTCTTCGAATTCAAGCGCAAGAAGCAATAAAAGCTATTGCTGACTTTGAGCGGGAAAAACTCGGGATGCACGAAGAAAATTCTGATTCTCCTATAGAGGAAGCAGAGGAAAAATCCTAAGGTTTTACAGTAAAACATCTGCCAAAAATCAACAGAGAGGTTTTTCAAACGTAGGAATTTCAGCACTCCTGGTTTTCTTGGTAGTGGGAAGATTTTATTACTACAAAAAGAAAAAACACGCAAAGTCTCATTCAAAGACAAGCCTTCCTCAAGCTTTCTCTGTCGTGATATAATTAAATTATGGCGACTACAGACTACACTCACGCGCGCTCGGCTCCTGTTCTTGTTATTTACGTCAAATACCGGGACAAATATCTCTTGGTGAAACGCAGTCAAAAAATGCTAACTTATCAAGGTCTTTGGTCTTGCATCGCCGGTTTTGTTGACGATGAAAAGACAATGGAAGAAAAAGCTGAGTTTGAAGTCATTGAAGAGCTGGGACTTAAAAGAGAAGATATAAAAGAAATTAAAAAAGGCGAGACCTATCTTTTTGTGGACGAGGATTTGAATCGCGAGTGGATTCGCCATATGTATCTGGTGGAGGTTACGAATCCCAACGTAAAACTTTCATGGGAACACAGTGAATATGTCTGGATTAATTTGGATGAGCACAAGAACTACGAGACCACGCCGGGATTCGCGGACGATTTGAAAAAGATGGCAAAGCTTTAAACAACAACCCCCGCCGCACAAGTGCGGCGGGCGCAGAGGATGCGACTTTCGTACCAATGTAAAGGGGCACCAGACCGAGAATCAAATGTACGATGTTGTGTATCGTATAGTGTGGAAAAGTGTATCCTGTCCAACTATTGGGTTTACTAAGAAACCAAGAAGGCCCATAGGACGAAGATTATGCCGAAAATTGGACTATATTTTGCTATATGCGTCTGTGTTGTTAAAGCGACTGGAATTATTTTGGCCCAGCAATGAAAGGTGGGTGTGAATGTGTGGATAAGCAAAAGTCGCTATAATGAATTAGTGGAAATTGATTTTACATCGGCAAGGTTTCCAAGGGAAATGGTTTCCGAAAAGCTGGAAAAATTTTCTTCGCAGTTGGATTTACTCAAGAGTCACTCTGAGACCCGCTCTTCCGAGCCGGATTCTTTTTTGTTTCTCTATTCAGAGGAAGAAATTTTTAATCTCGCTTCCAAGCTAAAAGAAAATAATGATTTGGAAAGAGTGAAAATCGTTTTTCTGGTGGGAATTGGCGGCGCCAATCTTGCCTTCAAAGCTCTTTACGACGCTCTTTGGGGTATCGGTGAATCTCGTAAGGAATCCAAACACTTCATATTTCTGGATTCAACGGATTCCTTATCGGAAACAGAGGCAGATGACATAATTAATTCGCTTTCTGACGCGAGCGAAGCCCTCATTTTGATTGTGAGTAAATCCGGAACGACTCTTGAAACGATAGGGAATGCTCAACTCGTGGTCGGAGCTCTTGAAAAAAAATTCGGAGACGTGTCAGGCCGCATTATGGCCGTGACACAGAAAGGCTCTCCTCTCTGGCAGGCTCTCTCGGAAACGGCCGCGGATTTGTTTCCGACAGATGCGGCATTATCCGATAGGTTCTCTGCCTTCTCAACAACAGCTCTCGTTCCGCTTTCCCTTTTGGATTTTGACATTATCAGCTACCTCAAGGGAGCAAGAGAGATGAGGGACAGGTGCCTTTTGGCGGAGAGTCAAAATCCGGCCCTCGTTTCTGCAACAGCCCTCCATTTTCATTATGGAAACAGCATGCGTATACTTGATTCTTTTTTATTCTCGCCCAGGCTTGAAACTTTGGGTAAATGGTATCGTCAACTCGGGGCAGAGAGTTTGGGCAAATCAGAAACTCTTGATGGTAATAAAACAGATATTGGTTTTACCCCGACCGTTTCAATAGGAACGACAGATCTGCACTCAATGCTCCAGCTTTATTTGGCAGGGCCAAAGAATCGCTTCACGCAATTTGTCAGGTCCAAGGACGGAGATGAAAATCATCTGATTGACACCAAATCACTCGGCTCCCTTGACGACACTCTGGCAGGCAAAAGTCCCGCCGAAATTTTAGAAGCGATATTCGGGTCCGTAAAAAAATCATATGAAAAAGAGCAGTTACCTTTTTTGGAAATAACCTTGGAAACGATATCGGAAAATGAACTTGGCGCCTATATGATGTTCAAGATGATGGAAACCATTCTCTTGGGGGAGCTTCTGAATGTCAATGTTTACAATCAACCTAATGTGGAGGAGTATAAAAAAAGCGCGCGACATTCTCTGGGATTATGAATGGGAAATCAAAAAGAGAAGATGAGCTATGATTGAGGTAATCTTAATTCCAAAATAATTTAATGAACATATTATTTGACATTGGCGGGACAAAAATAAGAATAGCCAAAGCGGAGAGTCCGAATAAGTTTGGCGAGGTCAAGATTTTTGAAACGCCACAAAAGTATATTGAAGGGCTTGAATTGCTAAAGAATTCAATCGCCAATGTGGCGGGAGGAGATGCGATAGACGCACTAGCCGGCGGGGTGGCTGGGGTTGTTGACCGGCAATTTATGCTGAAGTCGGCGCCCAATATACCTGATTGGGCCGGCAAGCCTTTGGCCTCCGACCTTGAAGACGCTTTCAACGTTCAGGTTAAAATTGAAAATGATACCGCTCTGGCGGCCTTGGGAGAGGCAAATTTCGGGGCTGGTAGGGGTTTTGGAATCGTTGGTTTTTTGGCCATAGGCACAGGTGTGGGCGGCGCTAGAACGGTAAACGGGGAATTGGACCAAAAGGCTGTTGGTTTTGAGCCGGGGCATCAGATCGTGGATATGGGGAGGAGTGTCGTCTCCGACTCGCCGGGTATTGATTTGGAAGCAATGATAGGGGGAAGAGCAATAGAAAAAAGAACGGGTAAGGCTCCACATGATATTACAGACCGTAGTTTTTGGGATGAGGTGACTAAAATTTTATCGGTCGGAATTTATAATAGTATTCTGCATTGGTCGCCGGATGTATTTATTCTAGGCGGCTCCGTAATGAATAAAATCGCTCCACTATTTGGAAAGTTGGAGCTACATTTAAAAGAGATCGCAATAGATTACCCCGACCTACCGCCATTGAAAAGGTCTGAACTGGGAGACCTGAGTGGACTGTACGGAGCACTCCATTATACCAAGCAATTCATTCAAAAAAATAATTAACAACATTCCAATATTCTTGAGAATATTGGAATGTTGTTAAGATAAAGATATAAACACGAATGCGAAAGAAAAAGATTTTTATTTTACTCGGACATCCCGACTCGGACAGCTTTAACGCCACGCTTGTCGGAGAATATGAGAGAGGGGCTCTGGAAGCCGGACACGAAGTTAGGCGGCAAGATTTGGAAGAAATGGATTTTGATCCGGTTTTACACAAAGGATACAAAGAGGCCCAACCTCTGGAAGCAGACTTAGCAGCCTTTCAGGAAAATATAAAATGGTGCGAACATTTCGCGGTTTTTTATCCGACTTGGTTTTCCACCATGCCGGCAAAACTGAAAGGAGTGTTTGACCGAGCCTGGCTTCCGGGATTTGCATATCGCTTCCGTGATAACGGTCTGGGCTGGGAAAGGCTTCTTAAAGGACGTTCGGCAAGTATGTTTATAACTTCAGATACGGTTCCTATTATTTTGCGCCTTGTTTTTGGCGACACGACTAACGAAATGAGGAAGGGAATTTTATGGTTCACGGGATTTTCGCCAATTTATTTACATAAATTTGGTTATCTTAAGCATTTTGGGGTATGGAGGCGGCAGAGAATTCAGAGAAAGGTCTACAGATTGGGTAAAAGGGTAAAATAACGTTATCTTTGCTATATATGAAATCACTTCCGCGGGGGGCCCCAGGGGGGGGGGGCGGGCCCAAAAAAAAAAGCGGGGG
>Ga0214472_10002947_pt1 | contig 18110 bp, 11 predicted proteins | sample RVTome_6_FD_207662 | JGI IMG/M metagenome (GOLD analysis project Ga0214472, IMG submission 207662) | Soil microbial communities from uranium-contaminated site in the Upper Colorado River Basin, Wyoming, United States - RVT140D175 | ecosystem: Environmental > Terrestrial > Soil > Contaminated >...
CTCGATGCGCGAGATCCCGTCGGTGACCAGCTCGTCGTCGAGTTCGCGGAATACCACCGTGTAGCCGTTGCGCGCGCAGATCTCGGCGATGCCGGCGCCCATCGTCCCGCATCCCACGATCCCCACCGTCTTGATTTCAATCGACATTGATTTCGCTCCTCGACGTAAGTGTGGATCCCCAGTTTCGCATTCAGGGAATGCCGAGGCCAAACCGGCCGGACGGTTTCGTGCAGTCGGGGATCGCGGCTCGATATAGCCGGATGGTCGGCCCGTCGAAGGCTCGCGTCAGGATCGGGGACGAGTCGAGCCACGCGTAGGTCTCCCAGTCGGCCGTCTTGTAGAGCACGACCCAGCGGGTGCATAGGCCGGCAAGCGTTTCGTCGAGCAGATCGTGGCCGCCGTCGTCGAACACGACGCGTTCCACCGCATGCGACTCGGGATTGCGCGATTGCGTGCGGATCGAACCGACCTCGATCGAATCGCTTGCCACGACCGGAACGTCGAAGAAGGTCTCCGCCGGATTCGCGATCCGGTTTCCCGTCCACGGGAACGTGATGTACAGATGCCATGGGAAAATGAGTGCGCGGGACTCCTCGCGCCGCATCGTGTCGTTCGCCGTGTGCCAGTCGGCCGGAAATCGAACCGGCCGAAGCGCATCGAAGTTAAGGATCATCGAACGGCCGTAGAACGCGATGAGGCCGATGCACGCCAGCATCGCGGCAACGAGTGCGGTCGGAAAGCGGTGCGACCCGGATTCCGGCGGATCGGCGAAACGGGCGAGTCGATCGACGGCCGGCGCTGCCAACAGGGCATAGGAAAAGAGCACCACGGCGACCCATTTCTGCGGTTCGCGAAACACCGTGAACCCCGGAACCGTGGTGTACAGCCATCGGAACGTGCCCGCCGTCGGCGGAAACGACGTGCCTGATGCGAGCGCGATGCCGAGGATCGCGAGCGCCGCAAGTGTGACGGCAGCGCGCCGCCGCATCGTCCACCAATAGATGAAACCCCACACGATCGCGACGGCGATCGGCGCGAACGTCAACGGCCAGGCCCTGACACCGTCGCGTGGCAACACAAACTCGCCGACGCGCCAGAAACCGTAGAGCGCGGCGACGTGTCCGGGCGCGGATGCGCCGGCCGGGACGGTCGCGAACGCGGTCAAGTCATCGGCTCCGAAGGGAGGCGGTGGCGTGGAGACCCATTGGGTCAGCCACCAGGACGACAGCACAAGCGCAGCGCCGGCCGAGATTGCCAGCCAGCGCGCACCAGGCCGGCCGACGATGACCAGCAGCGCCGGGACCAGGAGCACGAGCATCGCGGCCATATGGATGCTGGTGAAACCCACGATCGCAATGGTGGATCCGAACACCAGCGCACGGCCGGCCGATGGATATTCCTTCAGACGCACGAGCGCGATCGCGAGGAGCGGGACGACGGCCATCCCGGCGAGCAGACCCACATGGCCGTGAACCAAGCGGGTGTACGTAAATGGGTTCACGGCATAGAGCAACCCGCACACGATTCGCGTGGCGTTGCCGGTCTGCGGAACGACTCGCGCAATCGCGCGGTTCATGGCGTAGCCCATCCCGAAGATGAGCAAGAAGACGAAAAGAAATGCCGCCGGCGGCCCAGTCATTCGCAGCAGCCAGAGAAGTGCTTGCAGAGGCGCGTGGTTCACCGGGCCTTGCACGCTCGGTGCCTGATTCCACCGAACCACGACATCCGGGCCGTAGACGAAGTCGAGCAAGAGCAGCGATCCGGGCCGAAGGAGCGGAGCGGCGACGAGCACACCGAACCCGGCGTGCACCGCTGCGGACGAACGCGAGGGATCAGTCACTCTTGACATAGGAAAGCGGTGAACGGGAAAATCTGGGACAATGTACCAGCCCGTCGAGTGATCGGGGAGGTGCCCGTCTGCGAACTGCACGCTCCCTGAGAGCGCACGGTGAGAGCCCGAACCTCGACTTCCCGCACGACAAGGCGGTTCACGTCGTCACGTTCGTCGTGGCCGTCGCCGCTGCGAACGTCTCGGCATACGCATTCCACGTGGTGATGATCCGCCTGCTGGGAACCGCTGGCTACGGTGCCCTCGCCGCCATCGTCGGGATTCTCACGGTGACCGCCGTTCCGCTCGCCGCTGTGCAAGCCGTGGTGGCGCGCCATATCGCAAATGCCGGCGACGCCGCTCAACCTGAAGTGGCGCGCTCGGCTCTTCGCTTTGGGGGAATAGCTGCGCTGATCGTTGCCCTCGTTGTGATGCTCGCGTCGCCGTTGCTCTCGGCGTTCTTACAGGTCGGCCTGTTCGATACGGTGCTTGCGCTCGCGGGACTTGCGGTTCCGTCGTGCCTGCTCCCGGTCGGCCGCGGGGTGTTGCAGGGCAGGCATCGATTCCCGGCGCTGGGTCTGTCGATGGTCGTCGGGATGGTCGCACGACTCGGGCTCGGCATTGCATTCGTCTCCGCGGGTCTCGGCCTGCGCGGGGGCATCTTGGGTTTGGTCGTCGGCGAGTTCATCGCGCTCGCGTTCACGTTCGCGCCACTCCGAATGATGTTTACGAGAACCGGGTCGGCTGCCGGGTTGGTGCGGGCGATGATTCGCGACAGCGCATCGGCCGCCGGCGCGCTGACCGCTTTCTGGGCGCTGGTTTCGATCGACGTCGTTTTTGCTCGCGGATGGCTGCCTCCCGATATCGCAGGTGTATATGCCACGGCTGCCGTGGTCGGAAAGGCGGTGCTCTATCTGCCGAACGCTGTGGCCCTTCTGGTCTTCCCGCGTCTCGCGGAACGACCGAAGGGGCCGGAGGCGCGACGGACCCTTGTGCGATCGCTGGGCATCGTCGGGGGGGTCGGCGTGGTTGCGTCGGCGGGAATCGCGCTTCTTCCCGGTGTCGCCGCAGTTGTCTTCGGCTCGGGTTTCCATCGGGCGGCCGGGACGGCATCGCTCCTGGCCGTGTCGATGACGGCGTTCGGGGCCGTGCACATCCTCGTCTACTACTGTCTCGCCATCGGCACTCCTCCCGTCAAGACGCTCTGGGCAGCGGTGGTTGCTGAGGCCACACTCATCGCGGTGTTCCATTCCAGTCCGCAAGCCATCGCCGCGGCGTCGTTGGTCATCGGCATGACGCTGCTGGGTACCGTCGGATCCATCGCCGCGCGGGCGACGAAGATTATCCGGATGCCGGAAGGAGACCTGTGGACCCCGCCGGCCTCCGATGTGGAGTTGTCCGTCGTCACGCCCGCGTTCAACGGCGGTGCTGCGATGATTCCGCGCTTGGCGGCGCTGCTCGCAACGCTCGATGCCGAGCAGATACGGTCGGAGGTCATCGTCGTCTCCGACGGGAGCACGGACGACACGCCCGCTCTGGTTCGCGCCGCGGGCATCGATCGTGTTCGGGTCGTGCACTATGCGCAGAATCAGGGAAAGGGGTTCGCGCTACGAACCGGCATGGCGATGGCGAAGGGAGAACACGTCGCCTTCATCGATTCCGACGGCGACCTCGATCCATCCGACCTGGTGCGGTTCCTTCGGCTCATGCCGATGTACGGCGCCGATCTCGTCGTCGGCTCGAAAAGGCATGCGCTCTCGGACGTTGCCTATCCACCGGTTCGCCGAGCGATGAGCTGGGGCTATCACATCATCGTGAGGCTGCTGTTCGGTGTGAAGGTCTCGGACACCCAGACCGGGATTAAGCTCGTCCGCCGTGCCGCGCTCGCCGACGTGCTCCCGCTCATGGTCGAAAAGCGCTTCGCGTTCGACTTGGAACTCATCGTTGCGCTGCGCAGGGCCGGCTACCGTCGCGTTCTCGAAGCACCCATCAAACTCGACTTCCAGTTCTCCAGCACCATCTCAAAGGCAGCGGTCGCCGGAATCCTCCGCGACACGATGGCGATTTGGTATCGCCGCTTCATCATCCGCCAATATGACGTCGAGCCGGCCGCTGCTGCGATCGGGCATGATCCCGTCGTTGCCGGCGCGTCGCCGTCGCCGGGCGAGTAAGACAGTCCGATGCCGTTCGATGCGTGATCGTGCGATGCATGTAGCGCTCATCACGAGGTACCCGCCAAGGAATGCGCTCGACGCGGGTCGAGGGATCGCTGCCTACTCGAAGGGGTTGGCCCAAGCGCTTGTCGCGGACGGGATTCAAGTTACCGTCATCGCGGACGTGAAGCCGGGTGAGGAGTGCCGGTACCGAGAGGACGGGGTCGAGGTCCGACGGGCGTGGTGTCCGGGATTTCGCGCGCTCAGGCAGATCAGCGCGGCCGTCAGGGAATCGAGCGCCGATGTCGTTCATCTCCAGCACGAGCTGTTCGTGTTCGGTCCCGGACGTGCTGCCGCCGTGCCGGTCCTTCTTCTACGAGCTCTTCGTCATTCGGTCACTGTGACCACGATCCACGGCGTGCTGCCGGCCGAAGCGTGGAAGACGGATCTGGTCCGTGCCTACGCGAGAAGGTCTCCCGTACGGGTGCTTCGTCGAGGTTACGCCCTTCTGATGCGTCAGATGGCGCGCAACAGTACGGGCCTGATCGTGCACGGCCCATCTCTTCGGCGCGCCTTGGCAGGCTACGGTGTTGACGCGCCCGTGGCCGTCGTACCCCAAGGTGTACCGCGTGTTGTTTCGCCCCTCGTTCCCAGGGCTGAAGCGCTGCGAGCCCTCGGCATGGATGAACGCCCTCGCGCCCTCTTCTTCGGCTATCTCCTCCCGTACAAGGGCCTGGATACATTGTGCGCGGCCGCGCCGGCTCTCGAAGAATTGGGAGTGGAAGTTGTCGTCGCGGGTTCGGACAGCGGCGATGAGAAGCCTACGCACCGAGGCGCCACTCATGACTGGAAGTCTATTCGGCGGATGGGGTATGTTCCAGAGCATCTCATCCCAACGATGCTTGCGATCGCAGACGTTCTGGTTCTGCCCCACAGCGTTGGTCTTTCGACCAGCGGTCCGTTCGCCATTGCCGTCGCGTACGGGATTCCCGTCGTGGTGTCGGACGTTGCATCCCTGGCCGACGATCTCGGATTCCCCGACGCCACATTCATCGCCGGAGACCACGAGTCTTTGGCACGAACGGTTGCGCGTGTGATTTCGGACGACGACTTTCGCGGTCGAATCGGCGACCGGCTCGGCGAGATCCGCGCGGAACGCGGATGGGATTCCGTAGCGCGTACGACCGCCTCACTCTATGAGCATCTGCTGCGGTCGCACGCGGCTCGGGTCCAATGATGGCGACGTCGATCGAGAATAAGCCTGACGTGCGGGCAGGGAGTGCGGATGTTTCGAGAACCACCCGCACCTCGGACATCCTGTTGCTGCTCGGACTCGCGGCCTGTCTTGCGCTGCTGGTAACTCGAGGGATTCTGACGAGCCCCGGCAACATTCAATATTCGGCGGACTTTAGCGCGCACACACAGTCATCACACGAACTCGACAATTGGAGAGGAGCTTGGAATCCCTATCTTGGGGACGACAACTCGGCAACCATCAGTCAAGCACCTCCGTTTCTGCTTCTGGTCCCCCTTCTCGGTTCGGAATGGGCCCAGAAATTGTTACTCCTCGCCGTCTATTTTCTCATGGCTAGCGCCGCGGCGGTGACAACCTACTTGTGGGTGCGATCGATCTCGCCGGGCCGGTCGCTTCCCATTGCGGCACTCAGCGCGATCATCTACACGGTGAACCCGTGGGTTTCTGTCGAGTCGATCCACTTGTACTACCTTTTGCTCTACGCGCTTCTCCCACTCACGGTGCACTGGGTTCGAAAAGGTCTTTCGTCCTCGTCCGGAGCACGCACGTTCAGGGCCTTCATCGCGGCGGGACTCGCGACCGCCGCGACGCTCACCGCATACGGTATCGCCTTTCATGCGATGCTCGTCTGTGTCCTGTCGGCGGCGTTCCTGGCTGCCGGTCCGGGTATTCTGCGCGCCCGCGCGAAGACGACGCTCGTGGCCGTCGCGGGATACGGCACAGCCCTATTCGTGGCAGCCTTCTACTGGATTCTTCCTATCACCTTCGGTTTCCGCACCGGGTTCTCGTCCGGGACATCATGGGCGCTCTTCACGACAAAGGACCTCTTCATCCTGAGCCCAATCACACCGTTGTGGCTAAACATCGCAGGTTTCTACCGGGCGACAACGGCGTTTTTAGTCGATGCCGCAGCGGGGGCGCCCGTGGCGGCGATTGCCCTGGTCGGGGGATACGGGCTGCTCGCCGGTTCGGCGCTCCTGTTCGTTGTGCGATCGTCGCGTCGCCGGTGGGCGGAGGGCGGGCTCGCAGCAGGTGTGATTCTGTTTGCGTGGCTGGCAAAAGGCACCGGATTTCCCCGGGGTGATTTATACGCCGAGCTTGCGGGTGCGCCGGGGATCCGGCGCATCGCCTTCGTTGTGCTCAAGGGACCCTACAAACTGATCCCCGTGGTGGTGTTCTGTCTCGTGACGCTCACCATGCTCGCACTGGCCTCGATCAAGATGAGGTCGCGTCTGCATCGGGCTGGGTTCACCGTGGTTTTGGTCCTAGTGCTGGCATGGTCGGTCGTTGGCGGGATGCCCCTGCTGACGGGTGATCTGGCCGGATACATGCGCCCGGTTTCCATCCCGGCATCGATCGGTGATTCACTGGCGCGGAGTGGTCTTGACGCTCTGGCGACCCCAGGTCGTGTGGTCTGGCTTCCGTTTCAAGGGGACGGGAACGACGAGCCGCCCTGGGCAGAAGCCCGGAGCGAGATCCCCCTGATCGGCGGACGCATTCCCCCGTTGCCTGGGTGGGTGTCTCCCGTCGCCATTTCTTCGCGCGGCGTCTCGTGGCTGGGGCCCGCCCTGGGGCGCACGTTCGATTTGATTGTGGGAGATCTCGTTAATGGAGAGTCGCCGGATGACGTAGGCCGATTTCTTCTGGCGAACGGCCGTTCCGCGATCGCTGTGCGAACGGATCTCACGGAAGGACGGACGGTCGCGACGAACCTTGGACGAAGACCGGATTTTCGACAAGTGTATGGAGACGGCATTCTGGCCGTGTTCCGGCCCGGGGCGCCGCCGCCGACCGCGTCCGATGGCGTTGTCGTGACGGTCGGTGGGGTTCGTCAAGTCGTTATGGAATCGGCGCGCGGTGCCGGTCCACTACTGCGTCCACATATTCTCTCAGCACATTTGCCGGACGCCGCTCGATCGGCGTCGTGGTGGAACAGCGTCCGGCAAGTCACGTTTGCCGGCCGTCGTGACTGGCTGGATCTTGCGCTGGACTCGCCTCAGTCGGGAATCAGTCGTCTCTTTGCAGCCGACTACGTCACCCAGACCGTTCCGTTGAGCGAGTGGGACAAGGACTTTTTCGAAAGCAACACCTGGCTGGCATCCCGGCTGCGACAGTTCCCGGAGCAATCGTACGACCCCACGGTCAGCCCGAACTTTCTCGTGACATCGACCGACGCCCGGCTGGTCGTCCCGATCCACCGAACGACATCGTGTGAATGTCAGGTGTGGATCCGAGCGTTTGTCAGTGCGAAGAGCGAAGCCATTTCGGTGACAACCGAATCCGGACAGCGGGGATCCGCATCTAGCTACGACGAGACGACGACGGGATGGCGATGGCTTCGGGGGCCCGTGGTGAGTTTGCAAGCCGGGCGTCATGCACTAAGCCTTGATGTTGTTGGATCCTTCAACGCCTTGGATGCCGTCGTGGTCTCTCCCGTCGGAACGGTCGAGTCAATCGCTGATCGGATGCGGGCATCGCTCGCGGGAGCGGATGTGGTTGTCGATGGGGGAACGGCCCCACAGCCTGGGAGTTCATCCGGTGCCGGAACGGCTTGGATACCCGAACCCGGACGGTACCGTCTCGTCGTTCGAAGCCGCATGCCGTCGAGCCAGGGAAGTGCGGTCGTTGCATCGCGGGATATTCTCCTTCGGCGGAACAGCAACTCGTCTTGGCTTGTGAGTGACGAGGTGGAGCTTTCGAGCGGGGATGTGCACGTGAGCGTTCCCGACGACTTTGGGACGGACGCGCGTGCGCTCTTGTGGCTCTCGCGGGGGAAGCTCAAAGCCGATTTCCAAGGAAGTCCGGAGATGCCGCCGACAAACGTCGGCCTGGTTGCCACACGCACGTCTCATCCATACAACGCTCACTGGGTAGGAACACAAGGGGATCGATCACTCCGCCCGGTCCGCTTCAACGGTTTCTCAACCGGCTTTCTGCACGACGCCGGGAAACCCCTGTCCGTTCGATTCGGTCCCGAGCGATGGATCGTGCCCGGCCGCGTGGGATCCATTCTCGGACTGTTGATGCTCGCCGCTTATGGCATCCGCAGGCGAACCGTGGGAGTCGAGCATGATGCTGATTGATCGATTGCTTCGCATACTCAAGCGAGGAACCTTTCGGGATTCCTGGAAGCAAGCGGAGTATCGGCGGCTGGCCGAGGCGGTTGCTCCATGGGTGTATCCGGGGCGGCTCGTGGATGTCGGATGCGGTGAGGGATTGTTCACATCGCATGTCGCGAGTGCCGGAACGAGTGCGGCGGTCATAGGGTTGGACGTCGCCGGCCATGAAGACTGGGGCCGCCACAGCCGATCGGTGCGTTTCGTCGTGGGCGACGCATCGCGTCCTCCGATGACGTCGGGATGCGCCGATGTCGTCTTGGCAAAGGATCTCTTGCACCATGCGGATGATCCAGTGGCTGCCGCAACGTGGCTCGTTCGCCTGGCAAAGAAGCGTGTCATCGTGATCGAAGCGAACGCTGAGAACCCCATCATGGCCTTCTACACCCGCCACAATGGCGACGAGCATTTCACCGACGCCCGACTGGCTGCGTTGCTAGAGCAAGCCTGTCCGCGGGCCACCTGGACACGAAGCGCCGCCGTCTCGTATCCGTTCTATCTCCCGCCGGTCCGGACGATGTCGGCCGTGTGGGTATGGCCGGCCACCTTACTCATGATCGTCGCGTTCAAGATCCTGCGGAATCGTGCGGCGGCCGCGTGGCTGCATCACATTCTTGCGCGGCGGCGCTGGACCCCGCCGTTCATGATTCGAGTTCTGGATCTTGAATCAGAGTCGCGAACGTGACCGGCCAAGTGCTGGTTGTGTGTGACGGGCCGGTTCCCCATGCTCGAATGAACTATCGCGCCGAACCGTTGGTCGCATTTCTAGCGTCGCGCACCGACTATCGAGTGGACGTCATCTGTCCCAGGCCGGAGGAGGCCCCCGCAGCGGATCCTCAGGTTCGATATCACCACGTCGCGCCGTACCGGCGGGTGCGAAGCTTCGCGGATGCACTCGGCCGAGCCGCCGACATCGTACGTTTGGCTCGTGTCATCCGGCGGATCGTCGCATCGGAGCCGGTCGATTGCATTCGGTCGATTTCAACAATCCCCACGGTGGCCGCCCTGCTCGCCCGACGAGGTCGCCGTATTCCGATCGTCGCAAACTTGAGCGACTTCTACACCGATCTGTATGCCGCCTCGCGGCTTCCGTGGACATCCGCGGCGACAGCCCTGATTCAGCGGATGAATAGGTTCGCTGCTCGCGCCGATGCGGTCATCGTCGATTCTGACGAGCAGCGCGACGCTTGGACCCGAGCCGGAGCCGATCCGAACCGCTGTTATGCTCTCCCGCATGGAATCCCGCGAACGCTTCTCCTGCCGCGCGCCCAAGCCAAAGAGGCGACGGGCGAAGCGCGTGACCGCCGGCATCGTGCCGGCGGAAAGATCCTGTACATCGGGGACGTCAGCCGACTTGACGGGATCGACGTTCTCTTCCATGCGCTCGCCATGCTTCGACGATCCGGATTTCTCGCGTCCTGCATGATCGTCGGTCAAGGAGCCGATGCATATCGCAAGGAGTTGGAGCAGTTAACGGCCGGGCTCGGGATCGCGGAATCGGTCACGCATGTTCCCTCCATCCTCAACCGCGAACTCCCCAGCTTGATGGGCGAGGCGGGTGTGCTCGTCGCGCCGTTTCGACCTTCTTCAACGACGATGACGGCCTTGCCCAACAAGCTTCTGGAATACCTGTCCACGGATCGGCCGATCGTCGTCACCTCGACGCCGACCCTTCGCCGGATCGTCGGGGACGCGGTCTCGTTCGTCGAGCACGAGGACACCGAGTCCCTGGCGGCTGCTCTCCGAGGATGTCTCACCCAGTCCTCGATGTGGGGCGGGAATCTTGATGCGAGACAAGTGGTTCGGAAACGCTTGAACTGGAGCCGCATCATCGAGACCGAAATTTCGGTCATCGCCGGAATCGTGGAGAACAAGCCCCCTGATCCGGATCATGTCGACTTCTGCTGGTGATCGGCGGCGTTTTCGGAGTCGCGAGGGATGATATGCAAGGAAGCCGCGGCGCGGGCCGCGGCTTCCTTGATTCGCGAGCGGATCAGCCGACGTTGATGATCTTTTCAGTGAAGTTGCCCTCGTGGAACGGGTCGGGGTCGAAGAAGCTCACGCGCATGACCCAGCGGCCGGGACGGTCGAAGGTGAAGTTGACGAAGAAGTTGCTGGCACCGTCCAGCGTCCCGCGGGCATACCGGAATCGCGCATCGTCGAGCCGGCGGTACTGGAACACGACTTGCTGCCCCGGGTGACCCGGTCGCACCGATCCGTACAGCAGCACCGGGCGTCCACGCACGGGGGCCGATCCCAGCAGCCACGGCACTCGCACGTACACGAGCACGGTCGCGCGTCCGCTGTTCACCTCGGGACACACGAGCGGCGGCCCGGTTAGCGGACCCCAGCGCGTCTTGTAGGTCGCGTTCGCCGACGGCCATCCCGTCTTTGTGTACGCACCCGATGCGTTGGTGATCGCACCGGAGATCTGCGTGAACTGCGTCGCGGTGAAGATCGCCTGGAAGAACTGGATCGGCTGGCTGGCGACGCTGAAACCGGATTCGGCGGTGAGCAGTCCGTTGAGCGTCATCGGGGTGCCCGACACGACCTTGTGGCTCGTGACTCCAAGGCTCAACGCGGTCGGACACGCGGCCCCGGATCCGTATCCGTAGCTGTAGCCGTGTGCGAGCAGGTCGACGCGGGACGGCGCGTTGTCCCGCGGATAGAAGGCGACAATCGCCAGCGCAGCGATGCTGCTGGCCACGACAATCATTCTGCGGCGCCGGAAATTCATCCAAGCCCCCTTCTGGGTCGGCCGGTTCTGATATTTCCCTTTACTCTGCATTGAAACCTAGACGAGCGGGCGTAACCGAGTCAACCGTGCCATTCCGACGCTTCGATGCAGAGTTGGCAGATCCCAAAACCCCACGGGCCGATCCTGTCCGGGATTTTCGATGCTTCGCCGGCCAGCGGCTACGATTCGTGCATGGGCGTGAACCATCCGAAGGACAAGCCGTGGCTGCTCAGGACCTATGCGGGCCACACGTCCGCGGCGGCCTCGAACGAGTTGTATAAGCGGAACCTCGCCAAGGGCCAGACCGGGCTGAGCGTTGCGTTCGACCTTCCCACCCAATGCGGCTACGACGCCGACGCGATCATGGCCCGCGGAGAGGTCGGCAAGGTCGGGGTTCCGGTCGGCCACATCGGCGACATGCGGGCGCTGTTCGACGGGATTCCGCTGGAGCAGATGAACACGTCCATGACGATCAACGCCACGGCGATGTGGCTCTTGTCGCTCTATGCCGCCGTCGCGGATGAGCAAGGCGCGGATCGGGCGGCGCTGCAAGGCACGACACAGAACGACATCTTGAAGGAGTACCTCTCGCGCGGGACCTACGTGTTCCCGCCGGCCGCCTCGATTCGGCTCATCACCGACATGATCACGTTCTGCGCGGCCGAGATGCCGAAATGGAATCCGATCAATGTCTGCTCCTATCACCTGCAGGAGGCCGGCGCCGAACCCCACCAGGAAATCGCATACACGCTCGCGAACGCGTTCGCCTATCTGGACGCGGTCCGGGCGACGAACCGCATTCCCGACTCCGATTTCGGACGCGTCGTCGGCCGCATTTCGTTCTTCTGCAACGCGGGCGTCCGCTTCATCGAAGAGACCTGCAAGATGCGCGCGTTCACCCGCATGTGGGACCGGCTCACCGAACAGCGCTACGGCGTGACCGATCCGACGTTTCGACGGTTTCGCTACGGCGTGCAGGTGAACTCGCTCGGCCTGACCGCGGTGCAACCCGAAAACAACGTCTACCGCATCCTGCTCGAGTCGCTCGCGGTGACGCTGTCGAAGGATGCTCGTGCTCGCGCGCTGCAACTGCCCGCATGGAACGAGGCGCTGGGACTGCCTCGTCCGTGGGACCAGCAGTGGTCGCTCCGGCTGCAGCAGATCCTTGCCTACGAAACCGACCTGCTGGAATACGAAGACCTTCTGGCCGGCTCGCACGTGATCGAAGCCAAGACCGCCGAGATCGAGGCCGCCGCTCAAGCCGAATTGGATCGGATCATGGCGCTCGGCGGCGCGGTCGAGGCGATCGAAGACATGAAGCAGGGTCTGGTCTCTTCGCTCGCGAAACGGCGGCGCGCGATCGAGTCGGGCGAGATCCTGGTCGTGGGTGCCAACGTCTACCCTGAGACGGAGCCGTCCCCGCTGGCCGCAACCGAGCAGATGATCGAAAAGGTCGATGAAGAGGCCGAGGCGCGGCAGATGGAATTGCTCGAATCGTTCCGGGCGTCGGCAGATCCGGCCGCGGCGACCCGCGCGCTTGACGCGCTGCGCCGCGCGGCCGCCGACGAATCCGAAAACTTGATGCCGTATTCGATCGAAGCGGCTCGCGCGGGCGTGACGACCGGCGAATGGGCCGGCGCACTGCGCGAGGCGTTCGGCGAGTATCGCGGACCGACGGGCGTTTCCGGGGCGGCGCTCACGGTCAACGGTCACGCTTCCCTGCACGCCGTGCGCGAAAAGGTCGCGTCGGTCGCCGCCCGGATCGGTGCCGGCCGGCTGCGGATGCTCGTCGGCAAGCCGGGCCTCGACGGGCATTCAAACGGAGCTGAACAGATTGCGGTTCGTGCGCGCGACGCCGGCTTCGAAGTCGTCTATCAAGGGATCCGGCTCACGCCCGAACAGATCGCCGTTGCCGCGGCCGACGAGGACGTTCACGTCGTCGGCCTGTCGATCTTGTCGGGCGGACACGAGCTGCTAGTGCCCGAAGTGCTGCGGCAACTCGCGGCGCGCGGCGTCGACCCCGCGAAAGTCCCGGTGATCGTCGGCGGGATCATCCCGGACGAGGACGCCAAGCGGCTGCTGGATGCAGGAGTCGCGAAGGTTTACACGCCGGTCGACTACGACCTGACACGGATCATGAGCGAGGTCGCCGACCTCGTGTCGCGAGCGCACGGCACCTAGTCGGGGACGGAGGCGGCGCCCGATTCGCGGCCGTGACTGCGGGCGGCGTCGGCGGCGATGGCTTCGTCGGCGATGCGCGCGACGTCGACCGTGGACAACCCTGCGTCCAGGCCGATGCGGTGCGCGATCCGCATTGTTCGCTCCCAATGAGCCTGCGCGTAGCCGGGCATCGGCATTGCGACCGCGCCGAGCGCCGCGCCCGCCGCCAGGCGCGCATGCGCGCGCCCCAGGATAAGCAGTCCGCGCAGCCGCGACCCAGCGGCCGCCGAGTTGCGCGCAGCCGATCGGACTCGGATCCGCTCGATCGCATCCAGAAAGCCGATCGCGGTCAGCAGCGCCATCGGCACGAAGACGACGACCGCCGGCACGTCGCTGCCGCGAACCCATCCGTAGACAACCACAACGGCGGCGCCGGCGAAGGCGGCAACCCACGAACGCCGTTTCGCGCCGCGGAGCGCCACGCCGCCGGCCAGTTCGTCCGCCGGAAGCGCAAGCAGCGGTTCCCACACGTAGGCCCGCCGTCCCGCGACCAGCGCCGCCCCGCCGGCGGGCGCGGCGGCCGGCGGCACCGGCGTGCGCCATATCTCGCGAACGGACGACCCCGCCGCTCGCAGCGCGTCCAGCAACGGCGCTTCCTCGTCGCGCATCAGCCGGCGGGCGTCGTACGCCGCCGGCAGCGTCGCGGCCGTGAATGCCGGCGCGAGCATCGCATAGGCGAGCGCCGTTGCGAGCATCCCTTCGATCTTGATCTCGTCGGCCGCCGGCGTCAGCAGAAAGATCAGATAGGCAACGCCGAAGCTCAGCACCGGCACGAAGGCCCACAGCAGGCCGGCGCCGGCGCGGCGAATCTGCTCCGCGTACGGTCCGACGACATCGCGCAGCGGCAGCGACGGCACGCCGGGCAGGACCGGCCCGCTCGGTTCGGCCGGCGCCGGCCGGCCGGCGCCGCGCACGACGCGACGCGCCGTGAACGCCGTCAGCGTCACGGCGACCGCGCTTCCGATGGTCATGATGGCGACTTCGCCCCCGCCGCCGATGCCGGCGAGCATGGCGAGCGAGTCGAGCAGCGGCGAGCGGGACGAGACGAACACCCATCCGTAGGCGCCCGCGCCCGCGACGATCGCGCCGGTCGCTCCGCCGAGGAGCGGCATTCGCCGGAGCACTCCGAGTCGCGACGAGCGCGCGACCACCAAACCCATGAGCGTCGCGAGCGCGATCCACCATGAGGCGGCGGCGAGCAGGCCCTCGGCCAGGTCCCATCCGGTCGCTCGATACGCGACATCGATGTCCAGCGGCGACAGCAGCGGCCAGGCATACCCGTTCGCATCGCATCCGCCCGCCTCGATCGGATCGTCCCCGGTGCGGACCTCGACGCGGTCGGTCACATTCGGCGTGCACACCACCAGGAAGGCCTCGGCATAGCCCGCCTGCGTCGCCACCGACGACAACGCGCCGCCGTCGAATCGCAGGGCGCGCTCGCCGTGTGGGCCGCGTGTCGTCATCGGACCGGTCAGGTTCAACGCGAAGCAATCCGAGTCGGGCGATGCCGTCGCTTCCGTCAGCGGAAGGGCCAACGCCGCCGCCACAGTGTCGGCGAACGACTCGACACCCTCGCCGAACGGCTGATCCTGGCAGACCGTGACCGCATCGCGGGTGTCGGCGCGCAATTCGATTGCGACGATCAGGCGGCCCCCCGCGTCGATCCCCGCAAGCGCGGGGACGGCGAGCATGCTCGCGACGGCGGCGGCGGTCGCCACCGTCACGGCCGTCGTCGGTCGGCGCTTCATGGGCGCGCCGAGTCTAGTGCGTGCCGAGCGTCCGAGCGCGATCGACGATCCCGCCTAGAATCGTGGCCGAATGCTGTATCTCGCCGGAATCGTGTTGGGTTTGGCGGCCGGTTTCGCCGCCGGCGGCCGCCTGCGGTGGCTCGCCGCGAACGTGCGCTTCCCGTGGGTGTGGTTGCTCTACGCGGCGGTGCTCGCGCAGGTCGGTGCCGGCTTCACGCCCGCCGAATGGCTGGCGCGCGAGGCAAAGTTCTGGATCGTGGTCGGCTCGTACGGAGTCTTGATCGTGTGGCTGGGCTCCGTCGCGGCCGCGCACCGCTCGTGGATTCGAATCGCCTTTGCGTTGGTCGCGGTGGGAACCGCGTTGAATCTGGTGGCCATCGCGCCGAACCGCGGGATTCCCGTCTCGCGCGAGGCGCTGCGCGCCGCACGCGCGCCGATCCCGTCCGGCGAGGAGAATCGCTTCGCGCTCAAGCACGTCTTCGCGAGCGACCGAACCGTCCTGAACTGGCTGGGCGATACGATTCCGGTCCGGCCGATCCGCGACGTGATCAGCATCGGCGACATCGTGCTCGGCGCCGGCATCGCGCTGGTCATCGCCGCCGGCATGCGCACGCGTCCGCCGGCCGTCTTCGAAGCCTTCGTGCCGGACGAGCGCGCGACGCTCGGGCCGCGCGTGCCCGCCGCACCCGGCGTCGCCGAGCTGACCGGACGCCGCAGCGGCCGGCTCGCCGGCGACCAGTCCGTCACCGAGTTCTTGAGTCGATTTGCGCGCGACTACGCGGTCGGACACGCTTACGAGCCAATGAGCGAGATCATTCGTCATCCGAGCGAGTCGCGCGTGTCGCTATCCCAGGCGATGAGCATCACCGACGCGAACCTTGCGGGCAACGTGCACGGCGGGGTGATCATGAAGCTCGTCGACACCGCCGCCGGCTTGTCGGCGATCAAGCACGCCCACGGGCGCGTCGTGACCGTTTCCATGGACGAGATGAGCTTCATCGAGCCGGTCTACCTGACGGATCTGGTCACGCTCACCTCGCAAGTCAACGACGTCGGCCGCACCTCGATGGAAGTTGGCGTGCGTGTCGAAGCCGAGAACACCATCACCGCCGAGCGCCGCCACGTCTCGAGCGCGTACCTGGTGTTCGTCGCGCTCGACGAAGAAGGAAAGCCGCAGCCCGTTCCGCGGCTCGAGCCCGAAAACGACGAAGAGCGCCGCCGTCAAGAAGACGCCAAGATCCGCCGCCGTCACCGGATCGCGCGCAAAGAGGCGCTGCTGGCTCGCCGCGACGCGCAAGAACGCGGTGAGGCCCCGCCGCCCCCGCCCGTTGACGTGACGGGCGACCCGGCGCCCTAACGCGGCGGGATCCGCTCGATCGCATCGAGCGTCGCTCGCGCCTGCCGGTCCGCGGTATGCGGCGCGGCCGCGACGGGACCCGCTTGCGCGAGTCGCGCGCGCAGACCACCGTCGGACAAGATCAGCGCGACGGCTTCGGCGAGTCCGTCGGCATCGCCGGGCTTCACGGTCAGGCCGTGATCGCCGTCCATGATCTCGGCCAGGCCGCCGGTGCGCGATGCGACGACCGGCACGCCGCAGGCGAGCGCCTCGACGGCCGCGACGCCGAACGGTTCGCGGAGCGAGGGCACGACGGCCACATCGGCCGCCGCGAGCCACCACGGCACCTCTTCGGGGTCGGCGGTTCCGGCGAAACGGATCACGTCGGCGCTTCCGGCTCGTTCGGCCTGCGCGCGCCACGGCGCTTGATCTCCGCCGCCGACCAGCACCCATTGCAGATCCGGGATCTGCGAGCGGAGCGCCGCGGCCGCCTCGACGATGACGCCGACGCCCTTGCGCGGGATCAGATTGCCGACCATCACCGCAACGGGTCGCTCCGGCGGAATTCCGACCCGCGTGCGCGCATCGGCCTGCGGACGCGGCACGAACGCATCGGCGTCGTAGCCCATGCTCGCGACGACGATGCGTTCGGGATCGGCGCCGGCGCCGCGCGCGTCCTCGGCGATCGACCGGCTCACCGCCAGCAGCAAGTCCACGCGCCCGAGCACGCTGCGTGTCGCGCGCCGCACCCAGACGGGCTTGCCCGTCGACGGGTCCACGTCCCCGCCGTGGGCGACCAATGCGACCGGCGCGCGGGCCGCGCGTCCCGCCGACAAGGCGATCGCGCCGGACGGAAACACGAAGTGAGCAAGAATCGCCTGCGGCTTCACTCGCCTCGCCTCGCGAAGCGCATCCGCGGCGAGACGCGAATACTTTCGCGCCGCCCCGAGCGCCGAGCCGCCCCGCTCGGTCGACACCGCCAGCGTCACCTCCACCCCCAGCGCTCGCATCGCCCGCACCTGCCGCTGCACGAAGACGCCGAAATACGGCGCCTGCGGCGACGGATACATGTTCGAAACGACGAGCAGACGATCCACCGTGCGCGGCCTCCGTGTCGGACGAGTAGGCGGCCGTATGATACGGCCCGACCGGCACGCCCATGACCGGCACGCCCATGACCGACACGACCCCTTCGCACGTTCGCCTGGCGCGGAACACCGCGCTGTCGCTCGTCGCGATCGGATTGCTGGGCGCCGGCCGCCTGATCTACAACGTCGTCGTCGGACGCCGGTTCGGCGCGGCAACCCTCGGCGAGGTGACGCTGGCAATCAACGCCGCGATGTTCGCGACGCTGCTGGTCTCCGGCGGCTGGCAGACGTCGACGGCGAAGTATCTCGCGCAAGCCATCGGCCGCGGCGAACCGGGGGTTGCCGACGGAATTTACCGCCGGACGCTGCTGCACAACACGACCGGGGGAATCGTCGTCGCCGCCGGCGTTGCGGTCGCGCTGTCGGTGGCGCCCGGCGTGGCGCTGTCCACGCGCGACGCGATCATCGCCGGCGTGATCGCGCTCACCTACAACGCCTACCAGCATCTGAAATCGGCGCACTACGGCTTCGGCATGGTCGAGTCGTACCTGCGGCTGGAGACGCTTTCGTCGGGCGCGATGCTCGCTGGACTGGCCGTCGTCGCGGCCGCGGCCTCGCGCGAGGGGCTC
>Ga0214472_10002948_pt1 | contig 18107 bp, 12 predicted proteins | sample RVTome_6_FD_207662 | JGI IMG/M metagenome (GOLD analysis project Ga0214472, IMG submission 207662) | Soil microbial communities from uranium-contaminated site in the Upper Colorado River Basin, Wyoming, United States - RVT140D175 | ecosystem: Environmental > Terrestrial > Soil > Contaminated >...
CTGCGTGATCCCGAAAGCCGTCTCAGCGGCTGGGCGATCTTGATCGAATTGGAATCGTTCGGCGGCGCGCCGCAGCGCGGGCAGCTGCTGTTGTGGCTCCCGCCCGGTCCCCCGCCGCCGTGGCGGGCGGGAACCCGCATTCGCACCGGCGCCCGGCTGTCGCCGCCGCGACGCTACGGCAATCCCGGCTCGCCCGATTTCGCCGCGATCCAGCGCGCCCAAGGCCTGGCCGGCAGCGCCTCGGTCAAGAGCGTGCGGCTGGTCGAGGATTTGGGCTCCGCCGCGGGCTGCCTTGCCGCGCGCCTTGGGGCCAGGATGCGCGCTGCCCTGCTCCAGGGTCTGGATCGAGCGCTGGAGCCGCTGGGGCCGCAGGCCGCGCGCTGGCGCGGTCTGCTCGCCGCGGTGCTGGTGGGCGTGCGCGGCGGCATGGAGGAGGAGGACCTGACCGTTCTGCGACGCAGCGGGCTGTTTCACCTGGTTGCGATTTCGGGCCTGCATTTCTCGATCCTGCTCGGCGCGGTTTGGTTCGGCCTGCGTCTGGTTCGCATCCCGAGCCGCGCATGCTGCGCGCTGGCGGCCGCCTTCTGCGCGCTTTACGCGCTGGCCGCCGGTGGGCGCACCTCGGTTGGACGCGCGGCCTGCATGGCGCTAGTCATGCTCGCGGGGCGATTCCTCTCGATCCAGCTCGACGCCATCAACGCGCTCGGGCTGGCCGGACTGGCGCTGCTGGTCCACGATCCGCTGCAGCTCGATCACCCGGGTTTCCAGCTCACGTTCGCCGCCACCTTGGCGCTGCTGTGGCTCTACCCCGCCTGGCGCCCGGCGCTGCCCGCGCGTCCCAACTTGGTCTGGGGCGCCGCCTGCGTTTCCCTGGTCGCCTTCGTCGGCGTGCAGCCACTGGTCGCTTTCTCTTTCCAGCGTGCCTCCCCGATCGGCCTGCTCCTCAACCTCGCCGCGGTTCCACTGTTCGGATTGGTGACCCTGTTCGGCTGGATCGCCGCCGCCGCGCCGCTGCTCCCCGGCTTGGGAACCTGGTCGGCTGCGGCCGCCGCCTGGCTGCTCGACGGGATGCTGGCCCTGGCCGCGGCGGCGGCGGATCTGCCCGGGGCGTCTTATCGGGTTGCGCCGCCAAGCGCCGTTCAGCTCTCGGCGCTGTACGCGGGTTTGGCCCTGAGCGGCGCCGCGGCCCGCACCGCGCTGCGGCGCAGCGCCGCCGCGGTCGCGCTGGCCCTGCTGCTCCAGATCAGCCTGCCTCCCCGGCCGCGGCCCGCGGATGGAAGACTCCACCTGCACGCGGTCGACGTCGGACAGGGCGACGCGCTGATCGCGCTGCTGCCCGACGGGCGCAGCCTGCTGATCGACGGCGGCGGCCTGCGCGGCTCGGGCCTCGACATCGGCGATGCGGTCCTCGGCCCCCTGCTGGCCCGGCTCGGGGTTCGCGAGCTCGACGTGGTCGCGCTGTCGCACGCTCACCACGATCACCTGCAAGGCCTGCTGGCGATCGCCCGCGACTTCCCGATCGGCCGGCTCTGGCAGGCGGAGAGCCCGCCTCGTAGCCCCGGCTACAGCGAGCTCAGGGCGCTGCTCGAGCGCCGCGGCACCGCCCTGCTCTCGCTGACCCGCGGCTATCGCGAGCGGATCGGCGCGGTCGAGATCGAGGTGCTGCACCCGCCGCGCGGCGCCAGCGACCGGCAGCGGGTGCGCAACAACGACAGCCAGGTGCTGCGGCTCGGATTCGGTCGAACCGCGTTCCTGCTCACCGGCGACATCGAATCCGGCGCCGAGCTCCAGCTCGCCGCTGGCGGCCGCGCCGCCGCCACCGTGCTCAAAGTCCCGCACCACGGCAGCCGCACCTCGAGCAGCGAGCCGCTCCTGGCCGCGGTCCGGCCGCGCTGGGCCATCCTCTCGGTCGCCGAGCGCAATCCGTTCGGCTTTCCGCGCGCCGAGGTCCTCGAGCGCTACCGCAGCCACCGGATCCGGCTGCTGCGCACCGATCGGCATGGCATGATATCGTTGGTCAGCGACGGAAATCGTATCGTGGCCGAGACGTTCTATCCGCTTTCGGTTCACCCCTGAAGAAAGCGCTGCGCCGCCTGCTTGGGATGCCGCCCAAAGACATTCCGCTGTGGTGGGACACGCTCCCACCGCGACCGCCCGCCGCGGCGCATGCCTGGCGCGAGACGGCCGATGTGGCGATCGTCGGCGCCGGCTACACCGGGCTGGCGGCGGCTCGCATCCTCGCGCGCCGCGGCGCTACGGTGGTGGTCCTCGAGGCCGAGACCCCGGGCTGGGGGGCCAGCTCGCGCAACGGCGGCATGGTGCTCACCGGGCTCAAGCCCGAGATCGGCGCCCTGCTGCGCCGCTACGGCTTGGCCGTGGCGCGCGAGCTGTTCGCGACCTCGCTGGCCGCGATCGAGACCGTCGCCGAGCTGGTGACCCAGGAGCGCATCGACTGCGATTTCCACCGGCCTGGACATCTGCTGGTCGCCGCCAAAGCGTCGCACCTCGCGGGCCTGACCGATCACGCGCGCCTGCTGCAAGAGCACTTCGGCCACCCGGTTCGGATCGTGCCGCGCGGCGAGCTTCGATCGGAGCTCGGATCCGACCTGTTTCACGGCGGCCTGATCGATCCGAGCAGCGCCGCGCTCGATCCGGCGCGCTACGCTGCCGGCCTGCTGAAGGCCGCCGAGCACGCCGGCGCTGAAGTCCACCAGCACACCCGAGTCGAACACATCCGGCGCGAAGGGTCGCGCTTTCTGCTCGATACCCCGCGTGGTTCGCTGCGCGCCGCCGAGGTGCTGATCGCCACCAACGGCTACACCGGAGCCGCCACGCCGGCATTGCGCCGGCGCATCATCCCGATCGGTTCCTACATCATCGCCACCGAGCCGCTCTATCCGCGGCTCGCGGCCGATCTGATTCCGCACCGCCGGATGGTGTTCGACACCCGTCACTATCTGCACTACTTCCGGCTCAGCCCCGACCGGCGGTTGCTGTTCGGCGGCCGGGCCGCGTTCTTTCCGCCCGGCCCGGCGACCTTGGCGCGCAGCGCCGCCATCCTGCGCCGTGATCTGGTTCGGGTCTTTCCCCAACTGGAAGCGGCGGCGATCGAATACGCCTGGGGCGGCCGGCTCGGATTCTGCTTCGATCGGCTGCCCCACTTCGGGCGGCTCGAGGGCCTGCACTACGCGCTCGGCTACGCCGGACACGGCGTCGCGCTCGCCACCCATCTGGGCCAGCTCGCGGCCCGAATGCTGGCGGGAGAACCGATCACGCACCCGCTGGCCGAGCTCGAGTTTCCCACTGCGCCGCTCGGTCTTTACCGCGGCCGCCCGTGGTTCCTGCCGCTCGCCGGCGCCTGGTACAAGCTGCTCGACTGGATCCAGTGATTCAGCGCCGGGGTGTCCCCAACGGGATTCGAACCCGTGTTACCACCTTGAAAGGGTGATGTCCTAGACCGAGCTAGACGATGGGGACCTATGTGAGAGCGGATGGTGAGCCGTGACGGATTCGAACCGTCGACCCTCTGCTTAAAAGGCAGGTGCTCTACCGGCTGAGCTAACGGCCCGCGCTTGGGTCACGCGGACGAGGATAGCCGCCCGCCCAGCGCGGGTCAAACGCCCCGGCCCCTGCGTCGGGGCCGTCGGGGCACGCCGACGTGAGATGGAAGTGTCCCCGAAACCCGGGTTAAGTAAACTGTCCCTGAAATATGAAATAGCTGCCGCTAGTAGCGGCGGGTCTCGATCCGTTCGATCTCGGAGTCGGCGATTTCCACTTCGCCGAGGCGGTGCAGCGGAATGCGGATGCCGCCGCCAGTGCGGCGGTACCAATTCACCGTCATGTGCTCGCCGTTGCGCAAGTGGACGATGTAGTAGAACTCGCTCGATTTGGTCCGATCCGGTTCGCTGCTGCGGTCGGCGAGGGTTCGATTCACGGTTTCGGGCTCGACGATGCGCCGCTCGACCGGAGGAGGCGGAGGCTTGATCGGTTCGGGCTCCGCCGCCGCCACTGCGGCCGCAGTCGGAGCGGCGGGGCTCGCGCTGGCCGCAGCTGGAGTCTGGGCCGGGGGCGGCGCGGGCGAGCCGGGTTTTTCTGTTGCTGCGGGCGCCGCGGTTGCCGCCGCGCCGGTGGGGCTCGATTCAGGCGCCGCCGCGACCGGCTGCGCGGCGCGGCGCGCCGACACCGCAGGGCTGTCGGACCACGGCAAGCGGCCGCCTCCAAGCCACCACCACGCCGCCGCTCCGCCCAGTGCGGCCAGCCCGGCGATCGCGGCCGCGACGCCGACCGGAAACTTTCTCTTGCTGCGCGACCCCGCACCGGTTTTGGCGCCGCCGGATTTTGGCGCTCCGGCTCGAGGCCGCGGCCGGGTTCGGATGGCAGCGGCCGGCGCGCTCGGCGCTGGCGGCGCCACTACCGGCTGCGCGGTCAGCTCCGGCTCGAACGCCTCCAGCTCGGGCACCAATTCGACCGGTAGAAACTCGGTCGCCGCTTCATCGCTGCTCGAGAGCTCCGCTGCAGCCGCGGGCGGCTCGTCCGACGGCTCGATCAAGAGTTGATCCGGTTCGGCGGCGGTCGAGGCGGTCGGATCCGGCTCGAGATCGTAATCGCTGGGCAACGGCTGGGCCGAAGCGTTGGTCGACAACACCCGCTCGAGCCAGTCGGGCTGCTGCTGCGACAGCTCGCCGGCGGCGACTATCTCGGTGGCCGCCCCCGGCGCCGCCGCCGGCTCAACCCGGCTCACGAATGCCGCTGGCGGCATGGCGGAAACGGGAGCCGCGCTGGGCCCCGGCTCCGGCTCGTCGAGCTCCGCGAGGCGCTGCATCCACAGCTCCGGATCGACGTTCTGGATCACCAGCTTGCCATCTGGGAAGCGCAGCACCAGATTGGGCCGCTTGGACCACAGCGGGGTCTTGAGCGAGAACTCGATCAAATCCGACACCAGCTGCGAAGTCAGGACCCGATTGAAGCCCTTGCCGGCCCCCGGCCCTTCGACCTCCTCGACGATGATGCGCTTGTTGGTGGCGAAGATCCGGGCCTGGGCGCGGCGGCGCTGCCAGCAGACCGCGCCGAGCTCGACCCACCGCGGCCGCTCGTCGGCTTCCAGCTTGAAGCTGGAGTCTTCGAGCTGGTCGTACAGCTCCTCGGCACGCGAGACGATTTCCTCATGGCTGCGAAACTGGGTCTCGAAGCGCCCGATCTGGGCCGCGACCCGCCGCACCGCCGCCGTATCGCCGGCGCGGTTCTCGAGCTCACCGAGCAGCCCTTCGCGCTGCGCGCTCCAGCGCCCGAACAGCTGCAGCAGATCGGCTTCGTGATCCGGTTTGAACGTGTAGCCGCGCTCCTTGAGCGTTTCGATCCGCAGCGGCAGCAGGTAGACCAGGTTGTCGAGACTGCGAAACCGTCCGGCCAGATCGCCGTCGAGCGGCAGCGCGCCCTCCGGGCCGCCTGCCGCCGCTCCCGCGGTTGCGCGCGTCTCGATCTCGGCCTGCATGGCGGTCTAGGACCTGGTACCGGATTGGTCCGGCAGGTTGATCGAGACCGCGTTCGATTGATCCCGCAAATAGGCGGCGATGCGCTGGCGCTGCGCCGGATCGAGCCGCAGAAAACGCAGCCCCACGCCGATCCGCCCGTCGCGCGAGCTCAGCCGCACCACCTCTCCCTCGCTGCGGACCGAGCCCTCGCCGCGCGGCAATTGGAAGCGCACTTTGAGCCGCCCGCTTCCTTCCGGCAGCAGCTCCAAGAGCTCGGGCTTGTCCTCGAGCTCGAGCATCAGGCCGCCTTCTCCGATCGAGCGCACCTGCCCGCGCAGCGGCAGCCGCAGGCGTCCCAGCTTGATCGGCAGAATCTGGGCCTGGGCGCTGGCCTCGGTGCGCGGGAAACGGCGCCGCTCCAGCGAGCCCGCCTCGTCGTCCGGCTTAGGCTGGCAGCGCGCGCAGCTGCCATAGAGCTGCAGCGACAGGTCCTTGAGCTCGAATCCCGAGCTGCCGCTGAGCTGCCGGCTCCAGTCCTCCAGCAGCTCCGCTTCGACATCTTCGAGGTGACCGCAGTGGTAGCAGATGCGGTGCGGATGCGGGGCCGAGGCGACCTCGAAGACCGCGGATCCGCCGGGTAAAACGAACTCCTGCAAGCAGCCGCTGCGCCGCAGCAGCTCGAGACAGTTGTAAACCGTGGCCAAGCTGACCTTGCGGTGCAGCCGGCGCGCCTCGCGGTGCAAGGTCTCGGCGCTGGCGTGCTTCAAGCGAACCAACGCCTCCAGCACCGCGGCGCGCTGCCGCGTGATCTTGTAGCGCCGCTGGCGCAGCAGCACCATGAGCTCGGGCAGGTTGGGGCGATTGCGCTGCCGCCAGGTTACGCCGGAGACCGCGCGACCGGCCGTGGAGCTTTGGGGCAGGCTCTGGCTCTTGGTCATGAAAGCACGCTCACTTTGAATCCTCTCTGGCCGCGGAGCAGCTCGCGGGCCTTGGCGATCAACTGCTGCAGCTCGGGCTTGCGACCGTTCTCGACGCCGGCATCCTCCGCGCGTTCGAACCATTCGATCGCCTGCCCGTACTTGCGGTTTTGCATGCAACAGATCCCGGCCATCTTCGAGGCCGGCTCGCGCAGTTTGGGATCCTGGCTGGCGAGCGCGAACTCCTGAAAGGCGTCATCGATCAGATCCATCTCTTTGAACGCCATGCCCAGCTCGTAGTAGCTGGAGCCGTCTTCCACCGCGAGGCGCGGCAAAACCACGGAATCGGGACCTGCAATCGACCGTTCCTGCGGGCGGCGCGCGGCGGCTTCCGCCCCGAACGCTGCCGCCGCGTGGATCACGCGGGCCGAGCCGGCTGGCGGCTCCGGGTCGCCAGGCTCGGCCGCGGGCTTGCGGCCGGCGCGACCTCGGAGACTCTGGCTCAGTTGATCGAGCTCCTGCGACAGCGCCTCTTCGTCAAACGACTCCGGCCGAGCAAGCGGCACTTCCGCGCGTTCGTTTCGCGGGCTCTCCACCTGCGCCGCCATATCCTCGAGTTGAGGCGCGAGCTCGGAGAAGCTCGGCAGCAGCAGCTCGAGCTCGTCCGAGTCGCGGGGCGCGGGCGGCATGGTTTCGAGCGGCCCGAAATCGAGGGCGCCGGCCAGCTCCGGAACCGGCGCGGCGGTTGGAGCCGGTTCCCCGGCGCTGATCGGTTGCAGGGAGGGGTGCGGCTCGGTGCGCTCGCCCGGGCTCGCCGTGGCGCCCAAGCCGACCGCCAGCGTGGTGAACCGTTCGTCGCGGTATGCCTGCCGGCCTTCGAGTCGAAGCGGGAAGGACGCCAGAGCCTGCTGTTGCTCGGCAGGCGACATGGCGCCGGTTACGGCTTGAGACGTTAGCTCGGGCTCGGATTCGCTGGCGCCCGCCGCGCCGGCGCGCAGCTCTTTGAGCCGCACGAGCTCTTTGTAGCGCAGCGGATCGATTTCGAGCAGCTCCTCCAGCGCCTCCCGTTCGGCAGCGGGACGATCGGCCTGGCGATAGCCTTCGGCCAGCGCGCACAACAGCGGCAGGCGATGCTCCTCGCGCTCGACCTGGCGGACCAAATCCCGAACTCGCTCCAGCACCTGGCTCCCGGCCCGCTCGCCCCGAGCCAGGGCCAACAGCGTCTGCGCCGCGCGTTCCGGTCGGGCGCATTGGATGAACTTGTCGTGCAGCTTTTCGAAGAATCGGCTCCGCGCCTCAGGGTCTTCAAGCCCGAGCGCCGTCTGGGTCAGCTCCTCGAGTCCGTCGCTGACGTCGGGATCGCTGTCGAGCAAGCGCAGATAGGCGTCCAACGCCTCATCGATCCGACCGGCTTGGGCCCGGATCTTGGCCTGCAGCAGCAGCAGGAACGTCGACTCGGGAGCGCGCGAAAGGCCCTCGTGCAGCAGCCGCTCGGCTCGATCGGGCTGGTTTTGCTCCAGATGGTAGGAGGTCAGCCGGCGCACCACCTCGGGATTGACCGGGTCGATCGCGAGCGCCTTCTCCAGAGCAGCGGCGCCTTCGCGGTGATGCCCCTTGTCGGCATAGAGCTTTCCGATCCTCAGATACTCGGCAAAAGCCTGCTGCTTCCTGCCGTCGCGGCGCAGCAGGTCGGCCAGGTTGAGCCGCAGCTCGTGGTTCCCGGGCTCGAGATCGACCAGGCGCTGGTAGACATCCAACACCCGATCGTTCTGGCCCGATTCTGAATAGAGCCGCGCCAGCGCCAGAAGGTGGCTCTTGGCCTCGATCTGCAACCCTTGCCGGGCGTAGAGCTCGCAGAGTTTTTCAACCACCGCGGCATCGCCGGCGTGGAGCTTGTGGATTTTCTTGTTGGTGGCGACCGCCTTGTGCAGCAGCCCCTCGCGTTCGTAATAAGTGGCGACCTGGCGGAACAGGCGCAGCGCCTCGTCGATCTCCCCGGTTCGGCTCAACAGATCGCCGATCCGATTGAGCAACCGCGGATCGTCCGATTTGTCCTCGAGCAGTTTGCGATACTCGCGGATCGCCCGGTCCCAGCGCCCGCGCAGCTCGAATTTCTCCGCCTTGCGGATGATGTCTTCACGTGACGGCATATTCTGATGACAAGAATTTTTCTTAACTAGAGTCTAGATCCAAAATTTCGGGGGGTCAACCGAATCCCCGGAGCCCTTCCCCCTCCCTACTCATTGCTATGCAATCACTTAGCGGCCCTCCCCCGCTCTCCTCGGCGTTTCGCCAGGAGCGCCAAGGCAGCCAGCTGCCTCTTGACTTCATCCAAAGGCCTGGCCGGTACGCCCCAGTAGACGCCGCGGGTCAAGAACCTGCCGGCCGGAACGCCGCTCTTGCCCCCCAAAGTAACCCCATCTCCGATCCGAGCGTGATCGGCGATCCCGACCTGGCCGGCGATAATGACCCCATCGCCAACCACGGCGCTGCCGCCGATGCCGGTTTGGGCCGCCACCAAACAGTGGCGCCCGATGCGCACGTTATGCCCGATCTGCACCAAGTTGTCGAGCTTGGTCCCGCGGCCGATCCGGGTCTCACCGAGGGCGCCGCGGTCGATGGTCGAGTTGGCACCGATCTCGACGTCGCTCTCGATCACCACCGTACCGAGCTGGGGAAACTTGCGCGCTTGCACCCCATCGCTCACGTAACCGAATCCATCGCTGCCGATCACCACGCCGGCGTGGACGATGACCCGGTCCTGCAAGGTGACGCCCGGATAGAGCACCACCCGGGGATAGATCCGGCACTGCTCGCCGACTCGGTTTCCCCGGCCGACCACGGCGCCGCACCCCAGCACCGATCCGGCTCCGATCTGCGCTTCGGCCTCGATCACCGCAAAGGCCTCGATTCGCACCCCAGACCCGAGCCGGGCGGAGCGATGCACTTGGGCCTGAGGGTCGATGCCGGGCTCGGGCGCGACTGCCGGCCACATGCGCTCGAGCAGCTTGACGAACGCCAGCTTCGGCTGCGGAACGCGAATACAGGTGCGCCCAGCGCCCGCTTGCAGGCCGGGCGGAATCACCACGCAGCCGGCGCCGGCGGCCGTTTCCAAGGTGCGCTGATCCAGCGCGAAAGTGATTTGCGACGGCCCGGCGGACTCGGCCGAAGCGGCTCCGTCGATTCGGCGCCCGGGGTCGCCGACCACTTCGCCTCCTAGGTAGGTGGCCAGCTCTCCGACCGAGCTCGGCTCGGCGGCGGCACCGGATCCTGACTCCTCGAAAGCTTTCACCCTACGCCATTGCTCCGGGGGGCTTAGGATAGCCCCGCGCGGGAGGCGCGGACAATCGTGTCCACTAAGGGCTGGTGCGCTCCCAGCCCCAAAAGCGGCCCGGCGCCGCCCGCAACCTCCAAGCGACCGAGCAGCTCGGCGCAGTCCAGCGTCGATCCGACCAGGCTGCGCTCGACCGCATCCAGCGTGGACGGTGCACCCAGAAAGGCTCCTCGCAGGTGGAACGCCGAAAGCCGTCCGCCCTCGACCCGAGCCCCGATCCACAGCTCGCCGAGCTGGCCGGTGCTCCAGGTGCCGCGACAACCCTGGCAGGCCGGTTCCTCCAGCGGCGGCGCCAAGGGAGCCGGAAGCCGCTCCGGGTCCATGGGGTCGGCTGGGATCAGCTCGATCCCGTGAGCGCGCTTCAGATGGTGGCCGACCGCGGCGGCAAAGCTCGCCAGCGAAGCGGAGCCGGCGCCGATCTGCTCGAAGCAGACCAGCGGCCTGAGCTCCGGCCAGCACGCTCTTGGAATACCCAATCGATCGGCCATCGGCTCCAGCTCCAGGCTGCCGCGGGCGGCGTTGACCAGCAGCTCCAAAAGCACCGGGCCTTCGGCTTCGAGATGAAAAGAAAGCATCGCGAGCAGGCCCTCCCCGGCGCGCAGTCGATCGCGCCCGGGATAGAAACTCCTGGCGCCGATGTGGTTCAACCCGGACAGAAAGGGCCGCACGTATCGGTTGAGCAGCTTGGGGACCGTCAATGGCGCCGCCCCGACCGCAGCCAGCTCCTCGAGCCGCGGCAGCGCCATCAGGACCACCCATGCTCCGGCATCGACTCGATACCCGCATCCGCCGGTCAGGCGTCGCACCAGAAGCGGATCGCTGGGCCGGTCGCTGCCGGTTCGACCCGCCTGGATCCCAGCGTTGGCTATCCTCTGGTAGCGTCCCACCAAGTCGGCCGGCTCGCCGACCACGGCCAGGCCGAGCTGCCGTTCGGAGGAGGCGCGCGCCAAGTCCAGCAGCGCTTGCTCCCATGCCGGAATCCTGCGCGCTGGAAGCGGCGCGTCCTGAAGCTGCAGGTTCACAACCGCCGTTTAGTGCTCCGACCCGTGGCCGGAGCCCTCGCCGTGATCGTGCGGGAGCCGAGTCGCCGGCTCGAAATCCACCTGCAGCCGCTCCAACTTGCTCTCGAAGCGCGCCTGCAGCTCTTCGATCCGGCGGATCTGATCTCCGGTCAAGGTTTGACGCTTGGCGCCCAGGCAGACCCGGCGCGCGAGCTGGAGCAGCTCGGGATCGCCGAACTCGGCCTCGGCGCCCTCGTAGGCCAGGGCCAGCGCCTCATAGGTCTCGAAATACTCGGGGTTCTCGTCCAGGGAAGCGAGCAACATGCGGATCGCCCGATCCCAATCCTGGTCGCGGATCGCCGCGCGGCCGAGCTGAAGCGTGTAGCTGCCGAATCGGTCCATGGGTTGGATCTTAACCACTGCGGCGGGGCGCTGAAACCGGCAATTGACGTACGATTCCATCCACCCCATGCCTTCGCGTCGCTCACGGCGGGCTATCCTGCTGCTGCTCGGTCTGGGCGGCGCCGCCGCGCTGGGGTTTCTGCCCCGCGCGCGGTTCGATCCTTCGGTGCACGCCCTGATCGCTGAGCAGGCCGGCGAGAATCGAGAGCTCGAGCGGCGCTTCGGTATCGGCGCAGAGCTGATCGTCGGGATCGAGGCCGACGACGTTCTAGGGCCCGAGGTCCTGCGCCGAATCGACCGCCTGGGCCGCCGCATCGAGGCCCGGCTCGACGCCTCGGTGCTTTCGATCACCCAGGCTCCGGATGTCGCAGCCGGGCGGTTCGGTCCGCAGCGCATCGTTCCGTACCGGCAGCTGCGCAGCGGGACGATCCAGCCACAAGACTTTCGCCGCTGGGCGCTCGACCAGCCGCTGCTGCGCGGGCTGCTGCTGGCGCGGAACGCTCAAGCCGCGGCGCTGCTGATCGAAGCGCCGCTTGAATCCAGCGCGCAGCGGCGCCGCGCGGTCGCCACCTTGCAAGAGCTGCTGGCCCAAGCGCAGTGGCGCGGAGCCCGCCTGCATCTCGCCGGCCTGGCGGTGGTTGAGGAGGAGATCGCGCGCGCCAGCCGGGCCGATCTTGCCCGCGTGCTGCCGGCGGTCCTGCTGTTGATCGCATGCGCCCTGCTGCTGCGCTATCGCACCGTGGCGGCTCTCGGGGTCTGCTTCGGCGCGGTGCTGCTGTCGCTGCTCTTGGGGGTCGCGGTCTATGGACTGCTCGGGTTTCGGTTCAACATGATCGCGATCCTGCTGCCGCCGGCGCTCGCGATCATAGCGGTCGAAAACGCGATCCATCTGCTCGACCGCTACCTGGAACAGCGCCGCGCCGGCGCCGCCCCTGAACCGGCGGCTTGGGCCGCGAGCCGGCAACTGCGCCTGCCCTGCCTCCTCACCTCGGTCACCACCGCCGTCGGCTTTCTGTCTTTGTCCTGGGCCGAGGCTCCCGCCTTGCGCGAGTTCGGGCTCGGCGCCGCCGCGGCGGTGCTGCTCACCTGGGTGGTGACCTACTTCGGGATTCCCGCCGCGCTGCCGGAAGCCGGAGTCGACCGCCGCCTGGCGCGCGGCGCGCCGCGATCCGATCCGCTGCGCCGCTTGGCGTTGGGGCTCGGCCAGGTCGCCCGGCGCCGCGCCGGCACGGTAGGCGTGCTCTGCGCCGCCGCCGCGCTGGTTCTCGGCGCCGGCCTTCCGCGCCTCACGGTCAGCTCGTCGATCCTCAGCGCCCTTCCCCCAGACAGTCCGTCCCGGCGCGCGGAGCGTTTTCTCGATCAGCATCTCTCCGGCTCCCAGTCGCTCGAGATCTTGATTCGCCCCCAGTCCGATAGCCTCGATCCCGGATTCCTGCGCCGGCTCGAAGCCTTTCAGCGTCGCGCCGCCGCCATGCCCGAGGTGCGGCACGCTCTTTCGCCGGTCGATCTGGTCAAACGGGTTCAACGAGCCGCGGCCGGCGAGCGCTCCGCGGCGCGGCTTTCCGCTTCGGACGAGGAGCTTCGCGAATGGATCGAGCTGATCGAGGACGCTCCGGAATCGCGTGCGCTGCTGGCCCGCGATCCGGCGGCCGCGCGCCTCACGCTCCGGCTCGGGCGCGGCGCGGCGCTCGATCTCGAGGCGCTGATGGATCGCCTGATCCGCGCGGCGCGCCGCCTGCTACCGGGTTCCGACCTGCGCTTCGCCGGGCGCGCGGTCGAGCTGAGCGAGCTCTCCCGCCAGGTGGTCCGCTCCCAGCGCCGGAGTTTGCTGTTCGCGCTCGGCGCCATCGCGCTGCTGCTCGGGGTTCTGCTCGGCTCGCTGCGCTGGGGTCTGCTGGCGATCCTGCCGAATGCGCTGGCGCTGCTCGGCGTCTACGGTCTGATGGGCTGGCTCGCACTTCCCTTGTCTCTGCCGACCGCCATGATCGCGGCGGTCGCGCTGGGGCTGGCGGTCGATGTCGCGGTTCAGCTGCTCGCCCGCTACCGGCACGAGCTGGCGACGCGTCCGGCCCACGCCTTGGAGCGCAGCCTGGCGCGCACCGGCAGCTCCAACCTCGCCGCCAGCGCCGTCCTGGTGGCCGGCTTCTGGGCCGGCGGGCTGGGCGCCTTGGCCCCGACCCGGCACTTCGCGGTGCTCACCGGGCTCGCGCTCCTGCTGGCCCTGCTGACCGACCTGGTCCTGCTTCCGGTGCTGCTCGACCGGCTCCGCGGCGCTGACAAGCGGCCGCCAATGTGATTTGATGGCGTCATGCTGCTGCTGGCGGCGCTGGCGGGTTTGCTGATCGACGCCGCCGCACTGCCGCTGCTGGAGGACCAGTTCGGCAACCAGGACGGTCCGTCGCGCCATCCCACCGGCCTCGTGGTCCTGCTCTGCGGCGCTCCCGACCGGCTGCGCGCCATGAAACGCTGGGAAGAGGGCCTGCGGCCGCAGCTCGGCGAAGCGGCGCGGTTTCTGCGGCTGATCGACGGCCGCTCGATCCCGGAGCAGCGGCGCGAAGCGGCGAAGGCCACTTTGCGCGAGCAAGTGCCGCCCGACATCTCGATTCTGCTCGATTGGGAAGGCCGATACTGGCACGCGCTGCAGCTCCAGAGTGCAACCGTCGAGCTGGCGTTCCTGCGCGACGGCCGCCTGCTGCCGTATCGGGTCAGCGGGCGCTGGAACGCCGGCAGCGCCGCCAACCTGGTGGAACGCCTCGAGCGCTTCGGAGCGCTCCGATGAGTCGGGTCCTGCTGCTGGCGATGCCGGACAGCGCCAGCTGCTTCGACGGGGTGATGGACATGCCCAATCTCGGTGTCTGCAGCCTGGCCGGCAATCTGGAGGACTGCCAGACCCGAGTGGTCGACCTGGTGATCCCGAAGCGACGTTTGACCGCGATCCTGGCGCGCGAGCTGCGCGATTTCCGGCCCGATCTGGTCGGCATCAGCGCGATGACCTACCAATATCGCAGCGCCTGCGTCACGGCGCGGCTGCTGCGCCGCTGGCAGCCCGAGCTGCCGATCGTGCTGGGCGGCTACCACGTCTCCTTGCTGGCCAAGGACGTCGCCGCCGAGGACGGCGACCTGTTCGACGTCTTGGTGCGTCACGAGGGCGAGTCGGCTTTCCCGCGCGTGGTCCAAGCGCTCGAACGTGCCGGCGAAGGGCTGCAAGCGATCCCCGGTGTCTCGTACCGCAGCGCGGGCGGGTGGGAACACAATCCCGACGCCGCGCTTTTGAATCTGGAAACGATCCGGTTGCCGGATCGTTCGACTCGCGCTTACCGGCGGTTTCGTTTCATGGGGCGGCGCTTCGACTGCGCCGAAACCTCCCGCGGCTGCGTCCTGCCCTGCAGCTTCTGCACCATCACCCAGATGTACGGCAAGAGCTTTCGCGTCTACCCGACCGAGCGGATCCTCGACGATCTGGCGCAGCTCCGAGCCCTGGGCGTGCGCGGGGTGTTTTTCGTCGACGACAACATCACCCTTAACATCAAACGGCTGGCGCGATTGTGCGAGGCGATCCTGGCGGCCGGTTACCAGCGCGACATGGAGTTCATCCTGCAGGCCACCGTCGAAGGGATCGCCGCCGACGAGCGGCTCGCCGGTCTGCTGCACCGCGCCGGAGTCAGGCTGGTGTTCATGGGCATCGAGAGCGGGATCGAAGAGAATCTCAAAACGTTTCGCAAAAAGCGTCCCTCCGGCAACACCGAGAAAGCGGTGCGCCTGCTCAAAGAAGCCGGCATCGTCGTGGTCGGCGGTTTCATCGTCGGCACCCCGGACGACGATCGCGAACGCATTTATCAGACTTTTCGCTGGGTGCGCCAGGTCGGAGTCGACCATGGCATCGTCCAATGTCTGACCCCTTATCCGCGCACCCAGCAGCGCTTGGAGCTGGAGCAGGCCGGCCTGATCACCAACCCGCACGACTATCAGCTCTACAACGGCTTCATCCCCAACCTGCGCACCCGACATCTGTCGCCGGCGCAGATCGCCGGCGCCATGTGGCGCGCCGGCCTCAAGCTCTACTGGCACCCCGGCTACATGCTGCGCAGCCAGTTGTGGCGCTACTATCGCAAAGTGGTGCCGCGGCTCCTGATCAACAACCTCCGCTACCTGCTCAGCGGCGCGCGCGGAAAGTTGTTCTTTTCGACCCACTCGTTCGGATAACCTTGCCCCACCGTGCCCGACCGCAAGTTCTTCGGCCCGAGCTGATCGACCAGGACGGGCTTTCCGACTCCGAGCTGGAAGGGAACCTTCGCGACCTGCGACGGGTTCACCGCTGGTTCGGCGGCCGCGGCGCGCTCCAGCCGGTCATGAGCTGGATCGAGCGGCAGCCGGCCGGGAGCCAGTTGCGGCTCTTGGACGTCGGCTGCGGCGGCGGCGACGGTCTGCGCGACATCGCGCGGCACGCCGCGCAGCACCGCATCGAGATCCAGCCGATCGGCCTCGACCGCAACGACCGGGTTCTGCGCTTCGCCGACCGGAGCCGGCCCAGCGTGACCGCTGCGTGGGTGCTGGGCGACGCGACCCGGCTGCCCTTCCGCGACGCGTGCTTCGATCTAGTTTACTGCGCGCTGCTGCTGCACCACTTGCCCGATCCGCGGGTGCCCGCGCTGCTGCGCGAGCTGTGGCGGCTCTGCCGCCGCGCGCTGATCGTGGTCGAGCTGCGGCGTTCACGGCTGGCGCGCGCCCTGGTGGCCACCGGGGCCGCGCTGAGCCGGCGCGGCCGCGTCACCCGTCACGACGGCCCGCTCTCGATCGCGCAGGGGTTCCGCGCCGGCGAGCTTTCCGAGCTGGCGCGACGCGCCGGATTGCCGCCCGCCCGGATCGCGCGCTGCTTCTGGTTTCGGTTGGTGCTGTGGGTCGAGCGCGAATCTACCAGCGCAGCAGCGCCGACTCCACCGTGAATCCCGGGCCCATCGCCATCAGCAGGCCGATATCTCCCGGTTGCGGCCGCGCTTCACGCACCACCCGATCGAGCACGAACACCACCGTCGCGGACGACATGTTGCCGAAGGCGCGGTAGGTCGCTTTGGTGTGGCGCACTTGACCATCGGAAAGCCCGACCCCCTGCTGCAGCCGATCGATCACCTTGCGGCCGCCGGGGTGGAGGATCCAGTGATCGACGTCGCCGAGCTCGAGCTCGAAGCGCTTGAGCAGCCGGGCCGCGGCCTCCTTCGCCAGCGGCGGCACGCCGGCCGGAATCTCACGATCCAGGATCAGCCGCAGCTTGCCGGCGCAGAACTCGAAGCCCATCCAGTGCAAATGCTCCGGCGTGATGTAGGACTCGAAGCCCAGCAGCTCGGGCCCGTCGCAACCGTGATCGAGCAGCAGCGCGCCGGCGCCGTCGCCGCAGATCGCGTTGCCGATCAACGTCTCCATCGTGTCGTCGAAATAGTACGACGCCGAGCAGATTTCGACGCACAGCACCAGGCTGCGATGCTGCGGAAACGCGCGCTGATGATCGAACCCGCGTTGCAGCGCCGGCAGCGCGCCGCAGCAGCCCATCCCCACCAGGTCGGCGCGCTGCACGTCGTCGCGCATCTCCAGGCGCGCGATCAAGAGCGAGGTCAGAGCGGGACAGACGTAGCCGGTGCAAGTCGCCACGGTGAGATGATCGATCTCCCGCGGCGCGCGACCGGCGGCTTCCAAACAACGGCGCAGCGCCAATTCGCCGATCGCGAGCGCGCCCTCGCGAAAGCGCCGGTGGAGCTGATCCGCGCTCTCGTCGGGGCGAAAGCCGTGCTTGGGAATCCAGAAATAGCGGGTCTCGATGTCGCTGTTGAGGAAGACCCGGCGCCGCGCCGGCGGGTAGCCGGACAGCGCGAAAGCCTCACTCTGATCGAAGCAGTTGGGCGGATTCGCCGTTCCGATCGCTGCGACCCGCACCGCCGGGGGTTGGTCCATGAAATGTCCCGTCCCGCGAGTATGCGATCTGCAGCATGGCCGGTCAACCGGCGGGCCGTGGGGCAGTTTGGACGATTACCGTTGCTCGCACACGGGTGCCGTGGGCAAGCTCTGCTATGCCCACGGACGACATTGGGATCCGGAAAGAGTGCCCCATGCGCGCGACCCTTCCCTTCTGCCGCGCTGGCTCCTAGGCTTACCGGCCTGGGGGACAGCGTGCCCTGCGCCCCGCTATCGGCTTGAACGAAACGGCGATCGCATTCGCGACCTCGGAGCACATCGGCCTGCTGACCCCGGACGGCCGGCTTCTGAGTCGCTTCCACTGCCGCTTTCGCGAGAACGATGTCGCGTTCCAGTTCGCCGGCCTGAGCTGGCGCTCCGACCGCGCCGGCCTGCTGTACTGCGGCCACCAAGCGCGCCGCTGGATGCACCTGTTCAGCACCAACTTGGACGGCTCGCGCCAGCAGCGGCTGTTTCCGGACCCGGAGCGGAGCGCGCTGATGGTCCACTCTCCAGCCTGCGCCGCCGACGGCCGGATCGCGCTGGTGCTGGGCGCTGGAGCGGAAGCGCGCCGCATCGAGCTCCTGGATCCTTCGAGCGGCGCCAGCGAAGCGCTGCACTCCGCCGGCGCCGACCAGACCCTCGGCTCCCCGACTTGGCTCGGACCCGGCAACCGGTTGGCCTGGGTCCAAACCGTGTTTCGAGGCAGCGCTCCGGGGGCGGCCCGATACGAGGGCAGCCAGCTGGAGCTGCGCGATCTGCGCGGCGGACCCCAGACCACGCTGCTCGCAGCCAGCCACCATGAGGCGCTCGAGCAGATTCGCGCCGCCCCGGACGGCCGGCGCCTGGCGGTCCTGCGCCGCCGCGAGCTGGAGCTGCTCGGGGGGCGCACCTACAGCGAGTGGACCCAAGGGATCGCCAACCCCAAGCATGCCGAGTACCTGCGCAAGATCGCGCGCCAGCTGCACCCGATCCCGCTCGAGCAGCGCAGCCTCAACCTCTACGACCTCGGGCTGCGCGAAGAGCGCAGCGTCTACCG
>Ga0214472_10002949_pt1 | contig 18104 bp, 17 predicted proteins | sample RVTome_6_FD_207662 | JGI IMG/M metagenome (GOLD analysis project Ga0214472, IMG submission 207662) | Soil microbial communities from uranium-contaminated site in the Upper Colorado River Basin, Wyoming, United States - RVT140D175 | ecosystem: Environmental > Terrestrial > Soil > Contaminated >...
AAGAGCCCGAATACGCGCGCTGACGTGGAAGTCCGCGACGCCGCGCCGGGCGACCTTCCGGCGATCCATGCCATTTACGCGCATCACGTGCTGCGCGGGCTCGCCTCCTTCGAGGAAGTGCCGCCCGCTCTGGAGGAAATGCGCCGCCGCCACGCCGATGTGACCGGCCGCGGGCTGCCCTACCTGGTCGCGGGGCGGCTCGGCGAAGTGCTGGGCTTCGGCTACTGCGCGCCATACCGGGCGCGCTCCGCCTACCGGTACGCGCTGGAGGACTCCGTCTATATCAGGGAAGGCAGCGCCGGCCAGGGCTTGGGTTCGAAGATCCTCGCCGAGCTCATCGCGCGATGCGAGCGCCTCGGCTACCGCCAGGTGATCGCCGTGATCGGCGACAGCGCCAACGCCGCCTCCATCGCCCTGCACGCACGCTTCGGGTTCCTGCGCGTCGGCACGCTGCGCTCCACGGGCTACAAGTTCGGCCGCTGGGTGGACAGCGTGCTCATGCAACGTCCGCTCGGGCCGGGAGACGGGACGCCACCCGCTACTTGAGGAGCAGCGCGACGCCGCTGCCGGCGAGGAGCAGCGCGACCACGCGCTCGAACTTCGCCTGGTCGAGGCTCGCATGCCAGCGGTCGCCGGCGAACATGGCGAGCACCATGACCGGCGCGAGGAGCACGAGCGCCGCGATTGCCCGTCGATCGAAGAACCCCAGGCTGCCGTAGCCGCCGGCGCGCACCAGCCCCAGGCACAGCAGCACCGAGGACATGCTGGCGCGGAAGCGCCGCTTGTCGAGCGCAAGCGCGCGCAGGTAGATGGCGTAGAAAGGTCCCGCCATGCCGCCGAAAAGCGTCGCCACCAGGCCTCCCGAACCGCCTGCGGCGACCGCGAGCACGCGCGGCGCGAGGCGCCAGGCAGGGCGGCGCGGCAGCAGGGACCAGGAACCGTAGACGATGATGAATGCGGCGAACGCCTTGACGAGCAGCGTCTGGTCGAGCGAGGCGAACAGCCACAGGCCGAGCGCGAGCCCCACCACCGAGGGCAGCGCCAGCCCGCGCAACGCCCGCCAGTCCACGTGGCGGAACTCCTGCACTGACTGGCCGAGGGAGGCGACGATGCCGAGCGTCGTGATCACCGGGATCACGACCGTGAGCGGCATCACCAGGGCGAGGAGCGGGATCGCCACCACGCCGGCGCCGAAGCCGGTGGCGCCGCGCAGCGTGTAGGCGGCGAACACGACCGCCGCGCAGAAGGCGAGCGCCTGTGGACTCGCCAGTCCGGAAAGCCCCTCGGCGAGGCTGCTAAGCACCGATCGTGACGACGACCTTGCCCTTCGCCTTGCGCGAGGCGAGCAGGTTCATGGCGTCGGCGGCCTTTTCCAGCGGGAACGTGGCCGAGACGTGGGGCTTCAGCCTGCCCTCCTTGTACCAGCGCGCGAGCTGGCGCGCGCTCTCGGCGAATGCCTGCGGCTCGCGCCGCGTGAAGTCGCCCCAGAATACGCCGACCACGGACGCGCCCTTGAGCAGCGCGAGGTTCAGAGGCAGCTTCGGGATGTCGCCGGCGGCGAAGCCGATCACCAGATGGCGCCCGCGCCAGGCGATGGAGCGGAACGCTGGCTCGGTGTACGGACCGCCCACCGCGTCGTAGATCACGTCCACGCCCTTGCCGCCGGTGAGCGCCTTGATGCGCTCGCGCAGGTCTTCGGTCGCGTAATTGATGCATTCGTCCGCGCCGTGCTGCCGGCATACCGCCAGCTTGTCCTCGCTCGAAGCACAGGCGATGACGCGCGCGCCGAGCGCCTTGCCGATCTCGATCGCGGCCACACCGACGCCGCCCGCGGCGCCGAGCACCAGCAGCGATTCGCCCGCCTTGAGCTGCGCGCGGTCGCGCAGCGCATGATCGGTGGTGCCGTAGGTGAGGATGAAGGACGCGGCCGCATCGAAGCCCATACCCTCGGGCATGGGCAGCAGGCGCGCGGCCTCGGTTTTCACCTCCTCCGCGAAGGCGCCGAAGGTGGTGAAGGCGATCACCTTGTCGCCGGGCTTGACGTTCCTCACGTCCGCGCCGATCTCCTTCACCACGCCGGCGAGCTCGCTGCCCGGGGAAAAGGGCAGCGGCGGCTTGAACTGGTACTTGTTCTGGATGATGAGCACGTCGGGAAAATTGACGCTCGCCGCCTTGATGCTCACGACAACTTCACCGGCGCCGGCCTTCGGCGAGGGTACGTCCTCGAGCACCAGCGATTCGGGCGGTCCGAACTGCTTGCAGAGCAGGGCTTTCAAGCGGGCCTCCCTCGGCTGCTACGACGAGCGCGCGGCGAGCCCGCCGTCGATCGTGATGATGCACCCCGAGGTGTAGGCCGAGCGCTCGGAAGCAAGAAAAGCCACCATCCAGGCAATCTCCTCCGGCGAGGCGGGGCGGCCGAAGGACATGCTCGCGAAGAGCTCCGCATAGCGCTCCGGGTCGCCGAACTTCGCCTCGGCGCGCTGGCGAAAGAGGCTCTTCAGCCGGTCGGTGGCCACCGGGCCCGGGTTGATGCCGACGAGGCGGATGCCGTCCGCATGCGAAACGCCGCCCAGGGCGCGCGTGAAGGCCATGAGCCCGGCGTTGGCCGTGCTGCCGGCGATGTAGCTCGCGTCGAGCTTCTCGCCCGCGTTGCCCAGGATATTGACGATGACGCCGGACTTGCGGGCCTTCATGCGTGAGTACACCTGCCGCGTCAGGTTGATGTAGCCGAACACCTTCAGGTCCCAGGCGCGCCGCCAGGTCTCCTCGTCCACGCGCAGCAGGTCGCCGCCCGGGATGGCGCCGGCGTTGTTCACCAGGATGTCGAGCTCGCCCGCCCAGGCGGCCAGCGCCTCGGCGGCGCCGCGCTGCGACAGGTCGGTGGCGCGGAACTTGTGGCGGCTCGCCGCGGGCGGGTTGCGCGCGGCGATCATCACCTCGCAGCCCTCGTCGGCGAGCGCGCAGGCGCAGGCCCAGCCGATGCCCTTCGAGCCGCCGGTCACCAGCGCGCGTTTGCCCTTAAGATTGAGTTCCATCGTCCGACAAGTCTACCAACATGGCCCACATCACCACCAAGGACGGCGTGAAACTGCATTACGAGGAAGCGGGCGCCGGCACGCCGGTCGTCTTCGTGCACGAATTCGCCGGCGACCTGCGCAGCTGGGAGCCGCAGTTCGCGCACTTCTCGCGCCGCTACCGCTGCATCGCCTACAACGCGCGCGGCTATCCGCCCTCGGAGGTGCCCGAGAGCATGGAGCGCTACTCGCAGGAGCTCGCGCGCGACGACGTCCTCGCCGTCCTGGAGGGGCTGAAGATCCAGCGCGCCTACGTCGTCGGGCTGTCCATGGGCGGTTTCGCCGCGCTGCATTTCGGCATGAAGTACAGCGCGCGCGCGCTGGGCCTGGTGGTCGGCGGTTGCGGTTATGGTGCGGTGCCGGCGCAGCGAGAGGCGTTCCAGCGCTCATCGCGCGAGAACGCCAAGGTAATGATGGAGCAGGGCATGGCGGCGTTCGCGTCCGGCTACGGTCACAACGCCGCCCGCCTGCAGCTGCGCGCGAAGGATCCGCGCGGATTCGCGCTCTACATCCGGTATTTGTCGGAGCACTCGCCGCTTGGCTCGGCCAACACCATGCTCGGCTATCAGGCGCGACGGCCCTCGCTGTACGACCTGACCGCGCAGATGAAGGGGATCACGGCGCCCACCCTGGTCGTCGCGGGCGACGAGGACGACGTCACGCTCGAGCCGGGGCTGCTCATGAAGCGCACCATTCCTCGCGCGGGGCTGGTGGTGCTGCCCTGGAGCGGGCACGCGCTCAATCTCGAAGACCCGGCGCTCTTCAACCGCATCGTCGAGGATTTCTTCCACCAGGTGGAAAGCGGGCGCTGGGCATGAGCGCGGGCAAGCTCGGCGTCGAGAAGCGTGGCGCGGTGGGCTGGATCGTATTCGACCAGCCGGCGAAGAAGAACGCCATCAACGGCGCCATGTGGCGCGGCATCCCCGAGGCCATGGCGCGCTTCGACGCGGAGGCGGACGTGCGCTGCGTCGCCTTCCGCGGTGCGGGCACCGAAGCGTTCGCCGCGGGCGCCGATATCTCGGAGTTCGAGAAAGTCCGCTCGCAGCAGACCGCGGTGGGCGAGTACGACGGGCTGCTCGACCGCGTGCTGCATTCGATCCAGGATTCGCGCAAACCGTCGGTGGCCATGATCCACGGCTTCTGCATGGGCGGCGGGCTTGAAGTGGCGCTTGCCTGCGACCTGCGCTACTGCGGGAGCTCGGCGCAGTTTGCCATCCCCGCGGCGAAGCTCGGCATCGCCTACAACGTCGAGGGGCACAAGCGGCTGCTCGAGACCGTTGGGCACGCGCGCGCGAGAGAGATCATGTTCCTCGGCCGGCGCTACGGTGCCGACGAGGCGCTCGCCATGGGCCTCGTGCACCGCGTGCTGCCCGACGCCGAGCTCGAGGCCTATGTGGATGGCGTGATCGCCACGCTCGCCGAGAACGCTCCGCTCGCCATCGCCAATTCCAAGACCATCCTCGAGGAATACGTGAAGTCGAAGGAGACTCCGGATTGGGAAGCGATGGACGATGCGATCAGGCGATGCGCGCAAAGCGAAGACTACGAGGAGGGACGCCGCGCCTTCATGGAGAAGCGCAAGCCGCGGTTCAGGGGGAGATGAGCATGAAGCTTGAGTCGATCCGCGTGCGCGCCGCCGCGGCGCCCATGAAGCGGCCGCTCGCCACGAGCACCGGCGCGCTGACGGTGGCGCCGCTCCTGCTCATCGATCTGCAGACCGACGCCGGCATCGCAGGCCGCTCGTACCTCTTCGCCATCGGCAAGCACAACCTGAAGCCGCTTGCCGCGCTGGTGGAGGCGATGGCGGAGATGCTGAAGGGCGACGACGTCGCTCCGTTCGACATCGAGACGAAGCTGCGCGCGAAGTACACGCTGCTCGGCGTGCACAACATCGTGCTGTTCGCGATGTCGGGCATCGACATGGCGGCGTGGGACGCGCTCGGGCAGGCGCACAAGCTGCCGCTCGTGCGGCTCCTCGGCGGTGCGCCGCGCCCGGTGCCCGCCTACAACTCGAAGGGCCTGGGCATCATGCCCGTGCGGGCGCTGACGAAGGAGGCGGCAGAGCTGGTGGAAGAGGGGTTCTCGGCCGTGAAGCTTCGCTTGGGGCGCCCCGAGGCGAGCGACGACCTCGAAGCGCTGCGCGCGGTGAAGAAGGCGATCGGGCCGAAGATCACCCTGATGGTGGACTTCAACCAGGGCCTCACGGTCGCCGAAGCGCTGAAACGCGGGCACATGATCGACGCGGAGGGCGGCGTGCACTGGATCGAGGAGCCGGTGCGCGCGGACGATTTCGCCGGCAACGCGCGCATCGCGCGCGAGGTGGCGACGCCGATCCAGATCGGCGAAAACTTCATGGGCCCCGAGCAGATGGCGCAGGCGCTCGCGGCCGGAGCCTGCGACTACGCCATGCCCGACGCCCAGAGGATCGGCGGCGTGACCGGCTGGATGCGCGCCGCGGCGCTCGCGCAGGCCGCCGGCATGGAGATGTCGAGCCACCTCTTTCCGGAAGCGAGCTGCCACCTGCTGGCGGTAACCCCCACCTGCCACTGGCTCGAGTACGTGGACTGGGCGGACGCGGTACTGGAGGAGCCCGTTCGGGTGAAGGACGGCCACGTGCTGATCCCGGATCGGCCGGGGATCGGCATGCAGTGGGATGAGAAGGCGGTGAAGCGCTTCCAGCTTTGATGTTCACGCGCCACTACCCGCACTGGCCGCCGGGCGTGCCGAAGACGCTCTCGGTGCCGCGCACCAGCCTCTTCTTCAACCTCGAGGTGAGCGCGCGCCGCTATCCGGACAAGGCGGCGCTCCACTACTACGGCACGACCGTGACCTACGCGGAGCTCGCGCGCTCGGCCGAGGCGCTGGCGGGCTACCTGCAGCAGCGCTGCGGCGTGCAGCGCGGGGACCGCGTGCTGCTCTATGCCCAGAACTGCCCGCAGTTCGTGATCGGCTACTACGCCATCCTGCGCGCGGACGCCGTGGTGGTGCCGGTCAACCCGATGAACAAGCGCGACGAGCTCGCCTACTACATTTCCGATGCCGACGCGCGCGTCATCGTCAGCACCCAGGACCTGTACGGGGAGATCGAGCCGCACCTCGGTAAGTCGCTCGCACATTGCGTGCTGGGGACATACTCCGATTACCTGCGCGAGGCGACGGACCTGAGCGTGCCGGAGTCCGTGCGCGCGCCGCGCATCGCGGCGGCCAATTGGAGCGCCGCACTCGCCGCCGGTCATGCGCCCGCGCCGCACACTGCCGGCCCGGACGATCTGGCGGTACTGCCCTACACCTCGGGCACTACCGGCCACCCCAAGGGCGCGATGCTCTCGCACTCGAACCTGCTCGCCACCAGCACCGGCGCTTGCATCTGGTTCCAGGGTTCGAGCGAGGCGGTGGTGCTGGGCGTGCTGCCGCTCTTTCACCTCACCGGCATGCAGGCCAACATGAATACGCCGATCCAGCTCGGCGCCACCTCGGTGCTGATGACGCGCTGGGATCGCGATGTTGCCGCCGCGCTCATCCAGCGCTGCCGCGTCACGAGCGTCACCGGCATCACTACCATGATCGTGGACTTCCTCGCCAACCCGGCTTTGGGAAAGTACGACCTGTCCTCGCTCGTGCGCATCGGCGGCGGCGGCGCGGCGATGCCCGAGGCGGTGGCGGCGAAGCTGCAGGAGCGCATCGGCCTGCCCTTCATCGAAGGCTACGGCCTGACCGAGACCGCGGCGCCGTCGCACACCAACCCGCCGCATCGCCCCAAGCGCCAGTGCGCGGGCATTCCCTGCTTCGATACCGACTCGCGAGTGATCGATCCGGCAGGCCTGACGGAACTCGGGCCGAACGAGGTGGGCGAGATCATCACGCACGGTCCGCAGGTGTTCCAGGGCTACTGGAAACAGCCCAGGGCTACGGCGGACGCGTTCATCGAGCACGACGGCAAGAAGTTCTTCCGCACCGGCGACCTCGGCTATTACGACGAGGACGGCTACTTCTTCATCACCGACCGCCTGAAGCGCATGATCAACGCCTCGGGCTTCAAGGTATGGCCGGCGGAGGTGGAGGCCATGCTCTACGCTCACCCCGACATCCAGGAAGCGTGCGTCATCGGCACGCGCGACGCGCATCGCGGCGAGACGGTGAAGGCGGTGGTGGTGCTCAAGCCCGCCGCGCGCGGCAAGGTGCAGCCCGAGGACATCTCGAGCTGGGCAAGAGCGCACATGGCCGCGTTCAAATATCCGCGCGTAGTGGAATTCGTCGAGCAGCTGCCGAAGACCGGCACCGGCAAGATATTCTGGCGAAAGCTGCAGGAGGAGGAGAACAAGCGATGCGCGGCGCTCTGATGGTTCTGGTGCTGGCGGCGACGCCGGCGTGGGCGCAGGTGAGCGTCGAGCAGCCCTGGAGCCGCGCCACGCCGCCGGGCGCGAGAATCGGCGTCGGCTTCATGCAGTTGCGCAATTCCGGGTCCGCCGCCGAGCGTGTCGTCGGCGCCTCCTCGCCCGTGTCGGGGCGCGTGGAGATGCACGTTACCACGCGCGAAGGCGACGTCATGAAGATGCGGCAAGTCGAGTCCTTTGAGATTCCCGCGGGCGGCGCGTTCGAGCTCAAGCCCGGGGGCGCGCACCTCATGCTGATGGATCTGCGGCGGCCCCTGAAGCAGGGCGAGCGCGTGCCGCTGACGCTCAAGCTGGAAAATGGCGGTGAGCTGAAGGTCGAGCTTACGGTCGAGGCTCTGGGCGCGCGCCGGCCGGCGCACCGGCGCTAGCGCGCGAAGCCAAGCCCCGCGCCCGCAAGGCGCTCGATGTCCGAACCCGAAAAGCCCCAGTCGGCAAGCGCTTTGCGCCCGCCGGCGCCCCGCTCGGGCGGATCGCCGCGCACCGCCGCCGGCGTCGCCGAGAAGCGCGGCGCGGGCGCGGGCTGCTCGACGTTGGCCAGCTTGACGTAGCTCCCGCGCGCTGCGTTGTGCGGATGGCGCCTCGCTTCGGAAAAGCTCAGCACCGGGGCGAAGCACGCGTCCGAACCCTCGAACACCGCGCACCACTCGTCGCGCGTCTTTTGCTTGAAAGCGTGGGCGAACGCTGCGCGCATCTCCGGCCAGCGCGCGCGCTCGTTCTGCGGCGGCAGCCCGACGAGACCCAGGCGTGCGACCAGCTCGTCAAAGAACTTCGCCTCGATCGCGCCGATGGCCACGAATTTCGCGTCCTTCGTCTCGTAGGTGTCGTACCAGGGCGCGCCGGTGTCGAGGATGTTGACGCCGCGCTCCTCGCTCCAGCGCCCGGCGGCGAGAAAGCCCGAGAACATCGCGGCCAGCAGCGATGCGCCTTCGACCATCGCGGCGTCCACGACCTGGCCCCGGCCGGTCTTCTGCGCGTGCAGGAGCGCGCAGGCGATGCCGAAGCCCAGCAGCATGCCGCCGCCGCCGAAATCGCCCACGAGGTTGAGCGGCGGCACCGGCGCCTCGCCCTTGCGGCCGAAGGCGTGCAGCACGCCGGCGAGGGCGATGTAGTTGATGTCGTGGCCGGCGCGCGGCGCGAGCGGCCCGTCCTGGCCCCAGCCGGTCATGCGGCCGTAGACGAGCTGCGGATTGCGCTCGAGGCAGGCATCGGGCCCGAGCCCCAGGCGCTCCATGACGCCGGGGCGGAAGCCCTCGATCAGCGCGTCGGCGCGTGCTGCCAGTTCGAGCGCGGCGCCGCAGGCGCTCTTCGACTTCAGGTCGAGCGTGACCGAGCGCCGCCCGCGCAGCATCACGTCCATCCAGCGCTCGCGCTTCAGGCCCAGGCCGCTCGCCGCCGGCCGGTCGACGAGCAGCACGTCCGCGCCCATGTCGGCGAGCAGCATGCCCGCGAACGGCCCCGGGCCGATCGCCTCGAACTCGAGCACGCGGATGCCGGAAAGGGGGCCCGGCATGGCCGCGCTCAATGCATCCCGAGGGAAGCCTCGATGTTGCGCACCATCGCCACCAGGCGCGGCCCGATGTCCTCCTCGAGCTGGCCCTTCTTCAGCATGAACGCGGGCACGGCGCAGTTAAAGGCGACCACCTCGCCGTCCACGGTGCGCCGCATCGGCACGCCGACCGCGTGCACGTCGCGCAGCAGCTCGCCGATCGAGACGCAGAAGCCGCGGCCGCGGATGTCTTCCATCGCCTTGTCGATCTGCGCCCGGTTGCGGCGATGCATCTCGGGCTCCTTCACCTTCATCTGGTTGAGCACCGCCTCGCGCTCGGGCGGCGTGCAGGAGGCAATGAAGGCGCGGCCGATCACCGATTGCGCGATGGGCACCGCGGTACCGATGTCGGGCAGCGTGGCGATGCCGTTGCCGCTGCGGGAGGATTCCACGTACACCATGCTCATGCGGTCGCGGATGCCCATGGACACCGCGCCGCTGCAGTATTCGGCGAGATCCTTCATGAACGGGCGCGCGATCTGGCGCACGCTCATCGAGGCGAGGAGCGGGTAGCCGATGGAGAGCACCGCCGAGCCGAGCTGGTACTTGCTCAGGCGCATGTTGTGGCGCAGGTACCCCAGCTTCGTGAGCGTGTAGGTGAGCCGCGACACGGTGGGCTTGGGCAGGCCCGTGCGCACCGAGATTTCCTTGTTGCCGAGCATGGGCTCGAGCGGCGTGAAGCAGCGCAGCACCTCGAGTCCGCGCGCCAGGGTCGTGGCAAACTGGCGGTCGCCCTCGTGCTCGTAGCTGTACTGCGGGGTGGCGGGGGAAAGCGGTGCTGCGGACTCGGGGGCGCCCATGGTGTCTCCTCTTATGATTTAGTCATATCATATTTGAAATAATGAAATACGAAAACATATCGTGAGTCGATCCCCCTTCGATCTCTCCGGCAAGGTGGCCCTGGTCACCGGCTCCACGCGCGGCATCGGCAAGTCCATCGCCGAGGAGATGGCGCGCGCCGGCGCAAGCGTGGTCGTCTCCAGCCGCAAGGCCGAGGCCTGCGAGCAGGTGCGGGCCGAGCTCGAGCAGCAAGGCTACGAGGTGCTCGCGCAGCCCTGCAACGTCTCGCGCAAGGAGGAGCTGCAGGCGCTCGTCGACGCCGCGCTCAAGCGCTGGGGGCGCATCGACATCGCCGTTTCAAACGCCGCCTCCAACCCCTACTACGGTCCGCTCGCCGGCATTCCGGACGAAGCCTTCGACAAGATCTTCCACAACAACGTGAAGAGCGTGCTGTGGCTCGCCGCCATGACGCTGCCCGGCATGGCCGAGCGCGGCGGCGGCAGCTACATCAGCGTGGGCTCGATCGGCGGCATCGTCGCCAACACGATGATCGGCGCCTACGGCATGTCGAAGGCCGCCGACCACATGCTCGTCAAGAACCTCGCCGCCGAGTGGGGGCCGAAGAACGTGCGCGTCAACGCCATCGCCCCGGGCCTCGTCAAGACCGACTTCGCCAAGGCGCTGTGGGAGGACGAAAAGCGCCGCAAGGAGCGGGAAGCCGTTACGCCCCTGCGGCGCATCGGCGAGCCGAAGGACATCGGCGGCATCGCCGTGTTCCTCGCCTCCGAGGCGGCCGCCTTCATCACCGGGCAGACCATCGTCGCCGACGGGGGCGTCACGATACTCTGAGGAACTCCGCGCAGCGCTCGCCGATCATCATCGCGGACGCGTTGGTGTTGCCGCCGATCAGCATCGGCATGACGGAGGCGTCGGCGACGCGCAGCCGCTCGATGCCGCGCACGCGCAGCTGAGAATCCACGACCGCCAGGTCATCGTCGCCCATGCGGCAGGCGCCTACGGGGTGATACACCGTGTCGGCGCGGCGGCGCACCAGATCGGCCAGGGCGTCATCCGAGAGGCCCTCCTCGCCGAAGACGTTGGCGCCCCGGAACGCATCGAGCGCGGGCTGGCGCAGGATGTCGAGGGTTCGCTTCACGCCAAGCGTGAGAAGGGCGGCATCGTCCTCCACGGCGAGGAACGCAGGATCGATGCGCGGCGGCGCGAGCGGGTCCGCCGAGCGCAGCCCCACGTGGCCGCGGCTCTTCGGGCGCAGCAGGCACACGTGGCAGGAAAAGCCGTAGCGCGGAGTGCGGTCGCGGCCGTGGTCGGCGACGAGGCCGATGCAGAAGTGCAACTGCAGGTCCGGCCGCTCGAGGCCGGGCGCGGAGGCGAGGAAGCCGCCGGCTTCGGCGATGTTGGAGGTAAGGATGCCGCGGCCTTCGCGCCGGAAGGCGCCGACGCCGCCGGCGAGATTCATCAGCCCGCGCGGCGTCAGGCCGAGCAGCCCGGGGGCGGCGGAAAGATAGCCGATCACGTAGTCGGGGTGGTCCTGGAGGTTGCGTCCCACGCCCGGGAGCTCGTGTCGCAGCGCGACACCATGGCGCGCGAGCTCTTCGCGCGGGCCGATGCCGGAGAGGAGCAGCAGCTGCGGCGAGCCGAAGGTGCCGCAGCTGACGACGGTCTCGCGCCGCGCGCGCCGCGTGCCGCGCGTGGTCTCGACGCCCAGGCAGGCGGCGCCGTCCATGAGCAGCCGCAGGGCCTGCGTTCCGGTCAGCAACGAGAGATTGCCGCGACCGCTCGCGGGATCAAGGTAGGCGCGCGCGGCGCTCCAGCGCCGGCCGTTCTTCTGCGTGACCTGGTACAGGCCCACGCCCGACTGGCTCGCGCCGTTGAAGTCGGCGTTGCGCGCGTGCCCCGCCTGCACGCCCGCATCGACGAAGGCGAGCGACACCGGGTTCGGCGAGCGCACGTCGGCGACGTTCAAGGGGCCGCCCGTGCCGTGCAGCGCGTCCGCGCCGCGCTCGTTGTGCTCGCCGCGACGGAATACGGGAAGCACGTCGCGCCAGCCCCAGCCGGGGTTGCCGGCAGCGGCCCAGTCGTCGTAGTCGCCGGGATGCCCGCGCATGTACACCATGGCGTTGATGGCGCTCGAGCCGCCGAGCGCCTTGCCGCGCGGCTGGAAGCCGCGCCGCCCGCCGAGCCCGGGCTGGGGCTCCGTTTCAAACGCCCAGTTGTGAATCTTGCGCGGAACGGTGACGGCGAGCAGCAGCGGCGTGTCGATGAGGAACGACCGGCCGTCGCCGCCCGCTTCCACCAGGCAGACGCGGACCGACGAATCTTCCGAGAGCCGCGCGGCCACGGCGCAGCCCGCCGAGCCGCCGCCGACGACGACGTAATCGAACTCGTTCATCGGCGGCCAAACTAGAGGTATTCTTTCCATCTGGCAAGAGCAGAGGCGCAACCGATGGATCTCAACTATTCCCAGGAAGAACTGGCGTTCCGCGACCAGGTGGGCGGCTGGCTGAAGGCGAACCTCCCCGCGGACCTGCGCGACAAGATCGCCAGCTACGAGGAGCTGACGCGCGAGGACCTGCTGCGCTGGCACGGCCTGCTCGCCAAGCAGGGCTGGGTGGCGCCCTCCTGGCCGAAGGAATGGGGCGGTACGGGCTGGAGCGTGGTGCAGCGCTACATCTTCGAGGAGGAGTGCGGCTACGCCGGCACGCCGCCGCTCATCCCGTTCGGCCTTTCCATGTGCGGCCCGGTGCTGCTCCGGTTCGGCAGCGACGAGCAGAAGAAGAAGTTCCTGCCGCGCATCTACAACGGCGAGGATTTCTGGTGCCAGGGGTACTCGGAGCCGGGCTCGGGCTCGGACCTCGCGTCGCTGAAGACAAAGGCGGCGCGGAACGGCGATCACTATGTGGTGAACGGGCAGAAGACCTGGACCACGCTCGGGCACTACGCGGACTGGATCTTCTGCCTGGTGCGCACCGATCCGGGCGCCGCCAAGCGCCAGGAGGGTATTTCGTTCCTGCTCATCGACATGAAGAGCCCCGGCATCACCGTGCGCCCGCTCATCCTCATGGACGGCGGGCACGAGGTGAACGAGGTGTTCTTCGACGACGTCAAGGTGCCGCTCGGCAACCTCGTGCACAAGGAAGGCGAGGGCTGGACGGTGGCCAAGTACCTCCTCGGCCACGAGCGCATGAACACCGGGCGCATCGGCGCCTCCAAGCGCGAGCTCGCCAAGCTGAAGGAATTCGCCGCCAAGCAGAAGAAGGGCGGGAAATCGCTGCTGGAGGACCCGCGCTTCCGGGACAGGTTGTCGCGGCTCGAGGTGGAGCTGATGGCGCTCGAAATCACCAACCTGCGCTTTCTCGACCGCATGCGCCGCACCGGCCAGCCGCCGGGCGCGGACGTGTCGATGCTCAAGATCAAGGGCACCGAGATCCAGCAGGGCCTCACCGAGCTCATGATGCAGGCCGTAGGGCCGCTCGCGCAGCCGTTCAAGACGGTCAACGGCGACGCAGGCTTCGACGAATTCACCGCGGCCATCGCGCCGCGCTACTGCAATTTCAGGAAGACGACGATCTACGCCGGGTCGAACGAAATCCAGCGCAACATCATCGCCAAGATGACCCTGGGACTCTAGCCATGAACTTCGACTACAACGAAGAGCAGCAGCTGCTCGCCGACTCGGTGCGGCGCTTCATGCAGAAGGACTACGCGTTCGAGGCGCGCCGGAAGATCGTCGATTCCGCCGAAGGCCACAGCGAGAAGGTGTGGGGGACGTTCGCCGAAATGGGCCTCACCGGCATCCCGTTCTCGCCCGACTACGGCGGCTTCGGCGGCGGCGCGGTGGACCTGATGAGCGTGATGGAGGCCTTCGGCGAGGGGCTTGTGGTCGAACCGTATCTGGCGACACTGCTCGGCGCGCGGTGCGTCGCGCGCGCGGGGAGCGATGCGCAGAAGAAGGCCATCCTGCCGCAGGTGGTGGAAGGCAAGCTGAAGATGGCGTTCGCCTTCTCCGAGAAGGGCGCGCGCTACGACCTCGCGCACGTCGCCGCCGCGGCGAAGAAGTCGGGCGGCGGCTGGACGCTCGAGGGCGAGAAGGTGGTGGTCCTCGGCGCGCCGTCGGCGGCGAAGATCGTGGCGTCGGCAAAGTCGCCCGCGGGCTTGAGCCTGTTCCTCGTGGACACGAAGGCCGTGAAGATGAAGCCTTACCGCACGCTCGACGAGATGCGCGCCGCGGACGTCATGCTGTCAGGGAGCGCCGCGGAGCTGCTCGGCGCCGAAGGCAAAGCGCTCCCGGTGATCGAGGCGGTGGTGGATTTCGCCACCGCGCTGGTCTGCGCGGAGGCGGTGGGCGCGATGAAGTTCGCCTGCGACACCACGCTCGAGTACCTGAAGACGAGAAAGCAGTTCGGCGTGCCGATCGGCACTTTCCAGGCGCTGCAGCATCGCATGGTCGACATGGTCGTCGCCTACGAGCAGGCGAAATCGATGGCCTGCCTCGCGTGCTCGAAGGTGGACGGTGTAGCCGACGCGAGGGAGCGCGCGCACGCGGTGTCGGCGGCGAAAATCAAGATCGCGGACAACGCGCGTCTCATCAGCCAGGAGGCGATCCAGCTGCATGGCGGTATGGGGATGTCGGAGGAGCTGAAAGTGAGCCACTCGTTCCGGCGGCTCACCATGATCGCGCAGCAGTTCGGCGACGCGGACCACCATCTGGAGCGGTTCGCTAGCGCCTGAGCAGGAAGCGAGAGGCTTCTTCGGAGATTTCGTCGAGCGACTTGCGCCCGCCCGCGCGGTACCAGCGCGCGGTCCAGTTCAGCACGCCGAAGGTGAACAGGCGCGCGAGCTGCGCGTCGCCCGGCATGATCCCTTCGGCTTGCAGCTCGCCGGTCACCTTCTGCCACAGCGCGTCGTAGCGATCCTTCAGCGCGATGACGTGCCGGCGGTTTGCCGGCGTGAGCGAGCGCCAGTCGTAGAGCATCACCGGGATGAAATCGTGGCCGTCCCCGCAGATCGTTTCGAGGTGCGCGCGCACCAGCTTCTTGAACTTCTCCGCGGGAGGGAGCTTCTGCGCCGCCACCGCCTCGAGGTGGCGCAGACCCTCCGTCAAGCCCTGCTCCATCACCGCGACCAGCATCTCCTGCTTGGATCTAAAGTGGTAGAAGGGGCTGCCCGAGTGCATCCCCGCGGCCTGCGAGATATCGCGGATCGAGGTGCCGTCGAAGCCCTTCTCGCGGAACAGCCGCGCGCAGACGCGCAGCAGGTCCTCGCGCCGGTTGCCGTTTGGTGCCGGCTTGTTGCGCGCCTTCTTCACGTCGACCGCAACCGCGGCAGGTCGGCCGGCGCTTCGATCTCCATGCGCAGCAGCTGCGCCGCGACCGCCTTGCCGAGGTTGTCCATACGGAGCGAGCGCGCCGCTCCTCCCTGGAGCGCGCGGTTGAGGACGATCTTCAGCGCCCACAGGTTGTCGAGCGGCCAGAGCTCGACCGGGCCGTCGCACATCGCCTTGAAGTGCGCCTTCACGCGCTCGGGCGTCACCTCGCGCTTGAGCACCTCGTAGGTCGGCGCGTCCCAGGCGAAGAGGCCGATGTCGGCGCGGTCGGCCTTGTCACCCGAGCGCGCGTGGGCGATCTTCCAGAGAGGCACGCGCATCAGACTTTCTCCAGAGCGACGTCCACCTCCGACTCCACCCGCTCGCGCTCGACCAGCGTGGGCCAGATGCCGAGCAGCTCCTTCGCACCCTGCACCCCTTTCATGCTGCCTACGTAGGGTGGCCCCGAGAGGCCCAGCCAGGGGAAGAGCCGCCCGTAGGCATCCGCGACCTTGCGGTCCTGCGTCCTGATGGTCATGCGCAAGAAGCACTCGTTCAGCTGGTCGCGATAGGTCGGATCCGCATTCGCGCCGAGGAGCGAGTCGTAGCCGACGTACTCCACGTTCATGTCCTCGACCGGCCAGCCGCGCTCCCCGACCAGGGTCTTGATGGTGTCGGCCGCCTTCTCGCACTTGGCGTATGCCTGAGGCCAGGAGAAGCCGATCATGCCGGTGCCCATCCAGCCGTCGTGGAAGCCGCCGACGATCTTGAGCTGCGCCGGACGTGCGGCGCCACTCGCGCCCGTCACCTTCACGCGGTCGTTGCCCTGGTCCGCGAGCTTCAGCGTTCCCATGTCGAGAACGACATCGGGCGAGGCGTAGGCATGCGGGTTGTGCACTTCGTAAAGCAATTGCTGGCGCAGTGTGTCGAAAGAAACCCGACCGCCGGTATCCGGCGCCTTGGTGAAGAGTGCGCTGCCGTCCGCACTCACTTCCGCGATCGGGTACCCGAGGTGCGCGTAGTCGGGGATCGCCGCCCATTCCTCGGCCGAGCCGAAATTGCCGCCCGCGCCCTGGCCCGAGCATTCGAGGAGGTGCCCCACGGTGAGGCCGAGCGCGAGCCGGTCCCAGTCGTCCCACTTCCAGCCCAACTCGTGCACGATGGGTGCGAGCGAGAGCGCGGCGTCGGCCACGCGGCCGGTGAGGACGATGTCCGCCCCTTGCTCGAGCGCGCGCACGATGGGCTGCGCGCCGAGGTAGGCGTTGGCGAAGAGCATGCGGCTGCGCACCGTCGCCAGTTCGGCGCCGCTATCCATGTGCGCGAGTGTCTCGCCCGCCGCGACGAGCTCGTCGAATCGCCCGAGCACCGCATCGCCCGTGACGGTGGCGATCGTCGCCTTCCAGCTTTTCTCGCGGAACGCGCGCGCGACGGCTTCGCGGGCGCCTTCGGGATTGAGGCCGCCCGCGTTGAGGATGAACTTCACACCGTGCTTCGCGGCGAGCGGCCAGAGCTCCATCAGCATCGGCAGCCCGTCGCGCGCGTAGCCGGCGGAGGCGTCCTTCTGCCGGTCCTTCTGCAGGATGGCGAGCGTGAGCTCCGAGAGATGGTCGGAGGCGATGTAGCGCACGCCGCCGCGCTCGATCGAGGCGCGCACCGCCCGCCAGGAATCGCCGTAGAACCCGAGGCCCGCGCCGATGCGGACCGACTTCATCGCGCCACGGGCATGGCGCGCTCGATCAGCGCGTCGAAAGGCAGGTTCGGCGCGAGCGTGCCGAAGGCGCCCGTCCACTCGGCGCCCAGGCGCGAGCGCACGAAGCTCTCGAACACTTCGGGCGGCGCATGCCGAGCCAGGAGGCTCGCCTGCAGCGCGAGCGCGAGGTCCTGCGTCAGGCGCCGCGCGGCGCTTTCGTGCTCGGCGGCGTCGGCAAGGCGATCCTTGAGCGCGGCGCTGAAGGCGTCGTAGGCGCGGTGCTTCCCGGCCGCCGCGTCGAGCTCGGCGGCCACCGCCTCGATCACGTCGGGCGCCTTGCGCAGCGCGCGCAGCACGTCGAGGCACATGACGTTGCCCGCGCCCTCCCAGATGGAATTCAGCGGCATCTCGCGGTAGATGCGCGCGAGCACCTGCTCTTCCACGTAGCCGCTGCCGCCGACCGCTTCCATCGCTTCCTGGCCGAAGTGCGAGCCGCGCTTGCATACCCAGAACTTGGCGGCGGGCGTGAGCACGCGGCGCAGCAGCCGCTCGCGCGCGTCCTCGCCGTCGTAGGCGCGCGCGAGGCGCAGCACGAGCGCGGTCGCGGCCTCCGACTCGAGCGCCAGGTCGGCGAGCACGTTCTTCATCAGCGGCTGCTCGCGCAACAGCTTGCCGAAGGCCTGGCGCTGCGCGGCGTTCCACAGCGCTTGCGCGAGCGCCTGGCGCATGAGACCCGCGGTGCCGATGGCGCAATCCAGGCGCGTATACACGCCCATCTCCAGGATCATGGGCACGCCGCGGCCCTCCTCGCCGAGCAGCGTCGCGCGCGCCTCCTCGAACTCGACCTCGGAGGAAGCGTTGGAGCGGTTGCCGAGCTTGTCCTTCAGGCGCTGCAGGCGCATGGCATTGCGCGTGCCGTCGGCGAGAACGCGCGGCATGAAGAAGCACGACAGGCCGCCCGGCGCCTGCGCCAGCACCAGGAACGCATCGCACATCGGCGCGGAGAGGAACCACTTGTGGCCGGTGATCGCATACTCGCCAGCGCCGAGCGGCATCGCCCGGGTGGTGTTGGTGCGCACGTCCGAGCCGCCCTGTTTCTCGGTGAGCCCCATGCCGATGAGCGCCGCGTCAGACGCGCGCGAGTAGATGCGTGGCAGCCATTGCGCGGCCAGCTCCGCGTTGGCTTTCAGCGCGGGCACCGCGCCGTAGGTCATGGTGACCGGGCACTGCGTGCCGTTCTCGACCTCGGAGTAAAGGAGGTACGCGGCGGCGCGCTCCACGTGGGCGCCCGGTCCCG